>Ga0209226_10000667_pt1 | contig 17885 bp, 14 predicted proteins | sample BarGraNGADG00212_2_FD_184497 | JGI IMG/M metagenome (GOLD analysis project Ga0209226, IMG submission 184497) | Arctic peat soil microbial communities from Barrow, Alaska, USA - Barrow Graham LP Ref core NGADG0011-212 (SPAdes) (version 2) | ecosystem: Environmental > Terrestrial > Soil >...
CTCTGGAAGGGTACACACTGGCCTGCGTCAGAACGAAACTGATCTGGCTGGAGGTTGTCAGAGTCCAGTCGCGCATCTCACGAACGTCTCTGCGCAAGACGTCGATGCGACGAAGACTCTCGTAGAGACCATCCTCGGAAACGACCAAGCTGTGTTGGCCAAGGACTTCACGAATGGCCGTGGCCCGGATGCGGTCGCGCAGGGCCTCATCCTGATCACGGTCTAGAATAAGCGTCTTCCACAAGTCCAGGCTTATCGCACGTATCACGTCTTCTCCTCCATCTCTTACATGTTTAGTATACGGCAAAGAGAGCGGGTTGTCACCCGTCGCGTTGCATCATTTCAATTCATCGTGAACAGAGAGGAGGTGGCCACGATGCTGACATCGGCAAGAGGCTGCAGACAGCGACGCCGGATCTCCTGCAGGCCCCCGAGGTTAGAGATCAGGCAAAGGGATGGCTCCGAGGGAAGGGGGCCAGGATACCTCCCTCGGAGCCGTGACGCGTCCGACAATTTCGCTATGAATCCTGATGATGCAATGACTTACACGTTCACGATAATTCTTAGGTGATGCAACATGGATGATAATAGCTCATCGAGTAAACCTTCTATGTCAATGGTTGTGTAGTAACTCTCATTCTATCACATTGGTTTGTCTCGATGGGCTTCCTGGTAGTTCAAGCTACATTCGACACAAATTAGCATGAGTACTCCCACAGCCCCAGCGCGGGGTTGGAGATGTAAAACACTTCCCCTGCCGGCGTGCTGTTGAATCCATCCTTCAGTTCTTTGGGATTGTAAAGCGCCATCGCCTCGTCCCAGCCCATATAGTGAAAGCCCACTCCTTCAATTTCTTCGCGCGTCATCTGCGGAGCTGCGTAAGAAATGCTGAACCGGCCTTCCGACGAGCCATGGATCAGATGCGCCGCTGCGCTGCGGTTCCCGGCGAGGTCTTCGTTGCCGGCACACTGCTTCAAAACGAAATCTGTGCCGCGGTAGCCGTATTTGCGGATCAGCGCGTCTATCTGCATGTCTTCGCCGAACCGTTTCACACCCGGTGCGAGCACGACAAGTTTTCCGCCATCCGCCAGCGCCATCCGCGTGCGGTAAATGCCCTTGTTTCCAAGCCATGTGGTTTTGAACTCGTCGCCGTCCAGATATACGACGACCTGATCAAGCGGCTTTTTCACGTGGATGATGTTGATTTTCCGGCTCAGCTGCGCCGCCTGAACAAACACATCCTGCCCGCTTCCGATAAAGAGACCTTGCAGATCTGTCTTTTCCCCATGGCTTGCAATGACTGTCAATACAAAAGTGAGAGGCAGATCTTTCAGATACTCCTGCGCCATATTGAGCACACGGCGCACGGGAGTATCCCATTTTCCCATGGTGCGCTCCATTCCGTACACCGCACCCAACCAATGGGTCTTGTTGATCATGGACGTTCCGCCGCAGCCAACAAAAATGTTCTTGCTGTAATTGGCCATTCCCGCGACCTCATGCGGCACTACCTGGCCTATCGAAAATATCGCGTCATAGACACCGGAGACAAGCCTCTGATTCACTTCTACATCGATGCTCTCATCCATTTTGCCTTCGGAAAGCTCTCTCACGGTCTGAGCGCTTATTTCCCCTAGCTTTACCACATCGCGGCGCCAGTCATGCACAAAAAACCTGTTCAGAGGAATATCCCCGAAAAACTGGCGAATCTCACGTTCCGTCATCGGCGCGTGGGTGCCGAGCGCCGGCATGATATCCACCTCGCAGCCGGACAGCTCCTCATAGTAAATCTGCGTGATAATACCTGCATATGACTTGCTGCGCGTGAAATCGGGAGGGATCAGCAGCACGCGTCTCGGCCGCGCCTGATATTGATCTATGCTTTTTTTTACGGCGGCGCGAAGGTCTTCCGCACCGATCAGTTGTCCGCTGTTGAGGATAATATTCTCCATATATTCCTCCATTTTGCCGTAATCGATAAAATTATATCCTTTTTTTCCTGTAATAGTCCAGGTATTTTTGATACCTTGTCTTATAGAACACGCTTCTGGCGTCATTCGGTCTGACCGTCTTATGTGGATTCCACACATCTTTACCGATATCCTCACCGTTTGCCTGCGCCGCAAGCACAACGCCGCCAAGAAGCGAAGCGTGCTGCATTTCCGCCGCCTGTATTTGGCGCCCGAAGATATCTGCGCACATCTGAAGCCACACCGGGCTGTTTACAATGCCACCGGACACTCTGATTTCATCCGGCACGCCGCCTGCCGCGGCAAGATCTTCATAGCACTGGTAGAGGTTGAACAAAACGCCCTCCAGCACCGCGTAGTAACGGTCTGCCAGCTCCTGGGAGCCTGCGGAAAATCCGCCGTACGGCGATTCGCTCCAGCCAGGGCACCGCTCCCCGAATATAAACGGCAGAAACACCGGAGCCCCGCTGGAATCTCTGCCTGCAAGCATACTGTCCAGCTCTTTAACGGGCTTGCCGCACTGAGCCACGAGAAGGTTCACGCAATTGCCCGCTCCGTTCGTCGCCGCACCCGCAAGATACTTCCCACTGGTCAGGTAATAGCACCAGGTAGAAAGGCTCGGCGAAAACACAGGCTGTGGATATGCTGTGCGCAGTGCCCCGCTCGTACCCACGGACACAGTCATCCTGCGCTCCCCGAGCGCGTCGCAGCCCAGCTGCGTCATTGCGCCGTCCGCGCCGCCCACATAAACGGGGGTTCCCTGCTTCAGGCCGAGCAGCCCCGCCGGTTCCGCCGTGAGCGGCTCGCTGTGATCTTCTCCACAGAGCCTGCCGAGGCATTCTTCTTTGATTCCCGCAAACTTCAGCATTTCCTCGTCCCAGCGCAGCGTATGCAGATTAAGCATTCCGCTCCCCGAAGCAATATTCAGGGATACGGCGCGCACTCCCGTCATGCGGCGGAAGAGATATTCGCCCTGGGAATAGACAGACAGGCCGTCCGGAACAAGCCCGTTTTCACGCAGGTAATGGTATTTCCACACCGGATAAGTCGCGTGCAGGATACAACCTGTACGCTCATAAATCCTTCGTTTCAGCTCCGCGTCGCGTGCGATTCTACCGGTAAATTCCGCCCCCTCAAGGTCGGACCACAACCGGATTCTTCCAACGGGGAGGCCTGCTTTATCACACAGCAGCAGGCTGTGCCAAGTGCTCACGAGCACAACGGTGTCGCATGTTAAGCTTGCCGCAGCAACCGCACCGCGCCCGCAGCGTATGAGCGTGGAATAAGCCGCATCCATATCCTGCGTGAAAGCGTCCGCGACTGACGTGTCAAAATTTTCGGAACATAGCCACTGCCGCCGGCCTTCCGTGTCGTACACCAGAGCCTTGGCGGCGGAAGTGCTGCACTCCAGAGCAAGAATCACCATCTTTTTGTCACACCTTCCGACGCGCATCCGGAATGCCAGCTGCATACCAAAAGGCGCCTAAGATTATGAAATTCTTCACATACACATGGAGCGAGCGAAAGCACCTTTCAAATTATACTCCTGAATACGCGGCAAACCCGCCGTCTATCGGCACCACAATGCCCGTCACAGAGGATGCCGCGTCACTTGCCAGCTACACCAGCGCGCCGATAAGTTCCTGCGGCTCGCCCAGCCCTGGGTCGCGGACCCGATGCGTGGCACCTCCTCGTTGAGCAGCAGACACGCGCGATCATGGCCCTGACACCTGTCATCCAACAGAGCTTCCATGCTCCGGTTTGTTTCTGACATTCATCATATCTGGTGCGACCTTGGCGTCAACATATCGCGTTGCATCATTTCAATATCGTGAACAGAGAGGAGGTAGCCATGATGCTGGCATCGACAAGACGCTGCAGACAGCGACATCGGATCTCCTGCAGGTCGCCCAGGTCAGCAATCAGGCAAAGGCACAGCTTCTCGGGAAGACAAATCAGGTTACCTCCCCTGGAGCCGTGACACGCGGGGCCATTTCGCTATGATTCTCAGGTAATGCAATATGGCGTCCTTTCGAGGAGATGGATTTACATATGCTGAACGCACCTCAGATTTCAGTCTTCTCCGCTCATCCGAGGTCGTACTAGCGAATGGTTTTCCTTGTCTTGCTATCATTGAATCCGGCAGCCCGAGGCAAACGCGAAGCACGGGCACAGTGAAGGAAATATGAAAAGGTGGCCCCTATCCAAGAGGCTCACGACTTGGCCACAGCCCGAAACAAGGCAAGCGGTTTCTATGACGGGGGTGTAATGTGGTGCATGATTTGATGATGTGCTGGAGTAGGTTTACTCGTGAGGCAACGACGCGATTTCGAGTAGAAAATGGGCGAGGTAGTGCGGGGACTTGGTAAAAATTGAAGATATTGATAGAGTAAATGACAGGAGTAATAATGAGAGGAAAGGAAGGTGAGGGGAATTTGACTCTTACTCTTTATCCTGTTTGAACGGAAACTGAAAATAGGGAGATTCTGGGCAAGGGAGTCTGTAAATACAACTTGAAGCCAGGACACAATAGATAGTGAACCTTGGCATGAAGCGAACAGATATGTGTACACCTGTACTCAATGGACAGAAAATTGGGATACTTTGGGCTGGAAGAAGCTCAAAAGAACTTGTTGTAAATGGTGACAACTCTTCTACAATCGAAAATGGTTTTTGCTGCAATCAGAAAAATGGCTTGCCTCACCCTTCGTATGACCACAGGATTATTGGTGGTGCTTTAGCTTCCAGATTCCTTGGAAGTCTCGTAGAAGTTGTTGAAAATGAAAGTCTGTTACAAGAAGTTCCAAAAATGTAAAAATTCAAGGGAGGTAACAAGATGAGAAAGGCAGTTGTTATGCTGTTAGTTATTGCATTGTTTGCTGGAGTTTGTGGATTTACCCCTGTAAGAGCAGCTGAGGCTGTTGTCGTTCAGATAACGGTTGGAAGTACAAAAGCGTATATAAACTCCAAAGTACTTGTTCTTGATCAGCCACCCATTATCGAGAATGGCAGAACACTGGTACCATTCAGGTTTATCGGGGAGGCAATTGGAGCCACAATAGGCTGGGATCCTGTTAAGAAAACGGTGAGTTACGTTCTTGGGGATAAGAGTATTGTTCTCACCATTGGTTCAATAACTGCTATGGTCAATGGCGTAAAGACTACTCTTGATGTTGCACCCAAGATTCTTTCCACCGGCAGAACAGTGGTTCCTGTAAGATTCATCAGTGAGTCCATTGGAGCAAAGGTCGACTGGAATGCTACTACAAGGATGGTTACAATTACTGCATCCGCAACACCTCCTGGCGAAAAGACCTTCACTCTGAAAATGGCTGGTGTCAAGAGTGATGCGGACCCGGCTAGTATGGCGATGCAGTTGTTCGCAAAGACAGTGAACGAGAATTCCAAGGGTACAATAGTCGTAAAGACCTATACCAACAGCGTTCTCGGCACCATCAACGATCTTCTGACTGGTATGACTAATGGCACTGTTGACTTGCTCTATAACACGTTGTCCTGCTATTCCTGGCTTTCCTCGGCAACGAAATTTAACATTACATCGGCTCCTTTCTTTTGGACAGATACCAAACAACTCTTGGCGTTCGTCAATTCCCCTGACGTTCAGCAGTGGATCGAAGATAGCGCGACCGCATCAGGGGTTCGTGTACTTACTGCAAACGGTGAATTACCTCCCCGGGAACTTACAGCAAACAAGCCAATTAAGAATGCCGATGACTTTAAGGATCTAAAGATTCGAACCGCTCAGTCTGCGTTGGTTCAGGCAATTATGAAGAAGCTTGGGGCTATTCCTGTAGTCATTCCTCTTGCTGACCTCTACATGAGTCTAAAGACAGGTGTAGCAGATGCTCAGGAAAACAATTTCTTCACTGTGAAGAGTAGCAGCTTTTATGAGGTTCAGCGCTACTACATGCAGGACGACTATATCAGAGATGTGAGCGCAATTTTCATCGGCAACAAGATCTGGAACCAAATGTCGGCTAACCAGCAGAAAATCATGAAAGATGCTGCACAAGCGGCAACGGATTTTGAAGCCAAGACCATAGTAGATACGACTGCAGCAACAATGGCTTTTCTAGCTACCAAGATGACAAAGATTGACATTGATGTGGCCTCTATACGGGCGAAGCTCGGGACCGATATCTATCAGCAGTTCGACGGTACACTGTGGCCTAAAGGCACATTGGACGTTGCACTCAAATTTAAGAATAGCTACAAACCCTAAGTATCTGTACTAGTCAATACACAGATATAGTGCTCAGGGGGTCTCGCCGCAGACATGTAGAGACACCAATGTATGTGAGATCCCCTGAGATTCCTGGAACAATGTGTGATGACGTCGTGTCTTGGTTTGTTCTCGCTGCCGTATCTTTCAATATGTGAGGTGGCTATGGAGATATTCGTTAATGAAAAGGATGTAGCCCCAGTCAAATATGAGGACTATTTATACAAGGAAATGCTTGGAGAAAAGAACGGTTGTCTTGCGGGATGCCGAACGGGGATACTCATGTATACACAGGAGGAATATAGACAGGGGGGGGTTCACGAGGATCAGGAGGGGTTTCTTGTGCTTTCCGGCAGCGGAAGTGCACTTGTGGGGGGCGAGGAGTTCTCTCTAGAACCGGGCTGTTGCTTTATTGCACCTCCAGGAACTTATCACTCCATTAAGAGGGATACGTCATGCGAATACATAAAATTGTTCTTCTTCCACGCAGCTGTGTAATTTGATGGAGAGGAGTCCTGAATGATGAGCAAAGAAGCTAGGCAGTATGCCGATGTAATTAGTTCTGTCCTTGATGAGATAATCACTGAAGAGGAGTCTGTCAAGAAAGCGGCGGCTTTAGTCGGTGATTCTATTATGAGAGACCAGGTCATCCACGTTATCGGACCGGGTGGTCATTCAAATATGGGCGTTGAAGAGATGTTTTCGAGAGCGGGGGGCTTTGCTTGTATCAATGCAATCCTGGATCCCGGCACTAACTTGAGTCATGGTGGGTTTCGGTCCATGGGCGTTGAAAGAACTCCTGGTTATGCCATTCCGGTGCTAAATGCCTACCGTGTCGGTAAGACTCCCGGCGAAGTTTTGATCATAATAAACGCATATGGTGTCAATTGTATGACAATAGACTGTGCCCTTGAGGCGAAAAAACGCGGCGTGACAACAATCGCAATTACCTCTACCTCTTTTGCCGAGAAGCTGCCCAAGGACCATCCCTCAAGACATCCCACGGGAGCCAATTTGTACCAGTCGGTGGATGTATTCATAAACAACCACCTTCCTTATGGAGACGCCATTGTATCAATCGAAGGATGCGAACAGAGCGTGGGGCCAACTTCCACTTTTTGCAACTGTTTTGCCGCCAATTATCTGGTAATGGAGACCTGCAAGTATTTGGTTTCCAAGGGTTATACTCCTCCTGTGTTTAGAAGTGGGAATCTTCCCGGTGGCGATGAATATAACAAGGTTATGTTCGAGAAATATTCAGGGAAAGCAATTCTGCTGTTCTAATATCTAATGAAACGCAGGTTTATGACAGACGCATTATCCGTGTTTGTATGCGATGACAGAACCGAATTGGGGCGTCTGTCGGCTGAAGCTGTGCACGACAAGATCAGGAAACTCTCTGAGACGAAGGAAGAGATCAATATGTTGTTTGCGGCTGCCCCGTCTCAAAATGAGTTCTTAGAGGCTCTGACAGCCTACGAGGATATTCCATGGCAGCGCATAAATGCTTTTCACATGGACGAGTACATTGGCCTTGATCATGACGCGCCTCAGCGTTTTGGTACTTTCCTCAAGGAGAGAATCTTCGACCTTGTGCCTTTTGGATCTGTGAACTACATCGAAGGGGACAGTAAAGAGCTGGAACAAGAATGCCAAAGGTATAGTGATTTACTCAAGAGATATCCTCTGGATATCGCCTGTACGGGTATAGGAGAAAATGGCCATTTGGCCTTCAATGATCCCCCTGTTGCCAACTTTCATGATAAAAAGCTGGTCAAAGTAGTTGCATTGGATGAAAGATGCCGTAGGCAGCAGGTGAACGACAGATGCTTCTCTGATATAGCCCTGGTACCAAGAAATGCGTTGACTTTGACAATTCCCGCCATTATGGCCGCTGAGTATATCGTCTGTATGGTGCCGGGCTTGACAAAGGCTGAGGCTGTCAGAGATACGCTGTGTGGAGAGATCAGTGAACAGTGCCCCGCATCTGTTTTGAGGTTGCACGGGGCTGCCAGCCTGTACATAGACCAGGATTCCGCAAAATTGCTTCACAAGAGGTGAGATGCGATGAACAAGAAGCTAATAACAAACGGGAAGATTATCACCCTTGAACGGGTCATCCCTGAAGGAAGTGTTTCTGTGTGTGACGGGGTAATCACCGGTGTATATGAAGGAACAGGAAGGCTTCCGGAACCAGATGAGACAGTGATTGACGCAAGAGGTAAGTACATCTCTCCGGGCTTCTTGGATATACATGTTCACGGTGGAGGTGGATATGCCTTTCTACGCAGCAGCGTCGATGATGTAATTTCATGCTGCAAAGTGCATATGCGCCATGGTACAACCTCTCTGGTTCCTACCATATCGTCTGCGACTAACGAGCTTACAAGGGAAAGCATAGGTAACATAAAGGAAGCCACTTCAAAGATGACCGGGGGCCCTGAGATTCTGGGAGTACATCTTGAGGGGCCGTACTTTGCAATGAGCCAAAGAGGAGCCCAGCCAGCAGAATATGTGAGAAATCCCATCAAAGAAGAATACATGAATATGATTGAGGGTTTTGACAATATTCTGCGATGGTCATTGGCCCCAGAGCTTCCCGGTGCACTTGAAATGGCAAGAGAACTTACAAAGCGGGGAATTCGCATGTCGATAGGTCATTCGGACGCCCTGTTTGATGAAGCGATAAAGGCATATGAATGTGGCTTTACTACCGTCACACACCTCTACTCCTGCACTTCGACAGTGCGGCGGATAAATGCATACAGATACGCAGGAATAATTGAAGCGGCATTTTTGCTTGACGATATGACGGTAGAGATCATTGCCGATGGTAAACATTTGCCGGCGAGTCTTCTGAAATTGATATATAAGATCAAGGGCCCCGACAGGATATGCCTGGTGACCGACGCTATAGACGCGGCAGGTCTGGAAGGCGTCACGGGAGAACTATACAGTCAAACGCTCGGATCGAATATCATAATTGAAGATGATGTGGCAAAACTTCCAGACAGATCGGCTTTCGCAGGAAGTGTCGCCACGACCGACAGGCTCGTGAGGACCATGATAAGATTGGCAGATGTGCCGTTGTACCAGGCTGTCAAGATGATGTCGGCTACACCGGCTAAAGCTGTCGGGATGTTCTCCAGAAAGGGTTCATTGTCGATAGGCAAAGATGCAGACATCATTATCTTCGACGATAATATCGATGTTTCAACCGTAATAGTTGGCGGGGAGGTCACATTCGAGAAAAGCTAGCCCGGTGGCAAGAGCAACAACGCGGGAGCGAATCTATCTCATGGGAGCAGACACATGGCTATACTTATCATGTTTGTGGTAATGTTCGCATTGATGTTTCTTGGTTTAGAGATCTTCCTGTCCATGGGTGTTGCAGCGGCCGTCTATCTACTCGTGAGCCGAAATGCGCCGCTCACCCTTATACCTACAAGCATGGTAAACGGAATAACAAGTTCTTCGCTGCTCGCTATCCCATTCTTCATACTGGCTGGAGAGTTGATGAACAGGTCCGGTATGACGATGAGGCTTGTAGAATTTGCCCGTTTCTTCATTGGAAGGTGGAAGGGTGGTCTTGCCTACGCTGTCGTTGTAGTCAATGTTATCACAGCTGGAGTGTCCGGTTCAGCGCCTGCTGACTGTACTGCGATTTCGTCAGTATTGTTGGGCCCTATGAAAGAAGAAGGATATCCAGATGTCTTTTCTGCAGCTATCAACGCGGCTGCAGCTACAATCGGACCAATCATTCCACCTAGCATACCCATGGTGTTCATTTCACTTCTAACAAACCTGTCCGTAGGACGACTCTTCCTGGGCGGTGTCATTCCAGGCTTACTGATGGGTGGTGCTCTCATGGCGATGTGTTACTTCAAGATCAGAAGAATGGATCTGCCGATGTACGATCAAGAACACTCGTTTAGAATCTTCTGGAAAACACTCAAGCATTCGATTTTGGCACTTATAGCCCCCATTATCATCATCGTTGGTGTCATTTCAGGTCTTGTTACTATTACCGAGGTTGCAATTCTTGCGACAGCGTATGTTCTTTTTATCGGCGTGGTTGCCTGGAGGACAATAACCATAAAGGACATTTTCGGTATCTTTAGAAAGGCAGTCTTGTTTTCATCGACGATTATGGCACTGTTCTCTGTAGCAGGTATCTTTTCATGGTTCATTGCCGTAGAAGGCATAGGCCAGCGTCTGGGAGCATATATCCTTTCTGTGCACATGTCCCCCATTGTGTTCCTATTGTTTATCAACGCATTGTTCATCTTCCTTGGATGTATAATGGACGCAATACCTGCGATGATCATATTCGTGCCCGTGATCCTTCCTATAGCGGTGGCATTGGGCATAGATCCTATTCATATTTGCGTAATCATTGTCACCAACCTCATGATAGGTCTGCTCACACCTCCAGTTGGTGGGTTGCTCTATATAGAGTCAAAGCTGGCCAATGTGCCAGTTAACAAACTGATAAAGGAACTTGTGCCGTTTATTTTGGTGCTGTTTGCGGTTGTAGGTGTGATGACCTTTGTTCCCAAAATAGTCACCTTTGTACCCAGTCTGTTCTTCTAGGAGACCAGTGAGATGAAAAAGGCTTTCGATACTTTAGCTGATGTGTTGCAGACAATATCAGGAATCTTGTTCTTGTTTATTTTCATCATCATTGTAGCCGGGATTATATGCAGGACCTTTCTGCATACGTCGCTTTTGTGGGTGGACGATACAAATACCCTATCAGTCTCATGGATGCTGGCATTCGGCATGTCTGTCGCCGTCTATAGGAACGCCCACTTGACTATGGGGTTCTTGACAGACAGATGGCCCAAGAGTAGCAGAAAGGTACTGAGTATAGCTCTGACCCTGCTTGCGATAAGCTTTTTTGTTATGCTCGTTATTTCAGGGTGGCAAACCGTTAGAATGAAGATGGGCCTAAATTTCACAGTCCTTGGTATACCAACGGGCTATGCTTTTATGGCTATTCCCGTATTTGGGCTTCTTTCTGGGATATTCATGACATACAGACTTCTAGGACTTTTAGATATACTCCACTCGAACGAAGAAGAGTTGAAAAGTCAGCAGAGTCCTGAAGAATCGTTCTAGAGGTAGATGATCGGCCCATTTACTAACCTGACGCACCGCCGTACATGTCGTTAGCAGGCGGTGCGTCAGACATCAGCAGCTCATGTGCCCTGGCTTCAAAGAGACTATCCTGTCACTTCCGTCTCCGGGCGTTTATCTAACATCCATTCCGTATGGAATTCCATCATCTTTCCTTCTTTGGTGGCCATTACCGCCGGATTGTCGAGCCCTTCAAGCTTGAAGTAACCATGTGCCCCAAAATAATCCCTCTGTAAGGCAGATACTTGTGCAGAGATCATTATGGGACTGGACAGTTGCAGAATATAGTCATATGCACTACTCATAACTGGGGTCGGCACTCCTACTCGATGAGCAATGTCGATGAAGTCGACTAGTTTGTTGAGATATTGTTTGACTGCTTCTGCGAATCGAGGAGCGCATAGAAGATTGGGTAGTTCCGGATTGTCTTCATAGGCTTTGGTAACTTCATCTAGAAACTGAGCTCGGATTATGCAGCCACCTCTCCATCCTTGAACAATCTCCCCCAAATTAAGGCCCCAGTTATATTCCTTGGAGCCCGCCTGTAATAAAGCCATTCCCTGGGCATAAGAGGAAACCTTGGCCAAGTATAGGGCATCATGAGCAATCTGAACAAACTGTTCCTTTTCTCCCACATAGTCTTCCTTAAAGACAGATAGTGTTTTTGAGACTCCTAGCCTTAACTCTTTATCCTGGGACATTTCTCGAGAGAAAACCGCTGCAGTAATAGAAGGTATAGGGACTAACAGTTCCAAAGCACTTTGCACAGTCCAAGTCCCCGTTCCTTTCATTCGAGTAATATCAGCAATTCGATCAACTAAATATTCTCCAGTTGTCTTATCCTTTTCTTTCATGCTATCCCCAGTAATCTCTACCAGATAGGAACGAAGGATGTCATCATTCGTATCCCAGCCGGTCATGATCTGGGCGATCTCTCCTGAACTCATACATAAGGCATTCTTAAAGACCCAGACACATTCGCCGAGTAACTCCATATCTCCGTATTCAATGCCATTATGGACCATCTTGACAAAATGACCTGCCCCATCTGGTCCAACATAGGATACACAAGGGATGCCATCATGAGCTTTAGCAGCAATCTTCTTAAATAGATCTTCTACCAGATCATAGGCTTTTCTTTGCCCGCCGGGCATGATAGCGGGCCCCCTCAAAGCCCCTTCTTCCCCCCCTGAAACACCCGTACCAATAAACAATAGTCCTTTTCCACTCAATTCCCCATTGCGTCTAATCGTATCTTTGAAGTAAGAATTGCCAGCATCTATGATCAAATCTCCCTTGTCCAATAGAGGGATAAGTTTTTCAATTAGATCGTCAACTGGTTTCCCCTGTTTTACCAATAGAACTACTTTGCGGGGGTTTTCTAAAGAATTCACAAATTCTTCTAAAGAATAGGTGGGAAAGATATTCTTGCCTTTAGCTGACCCATTAGCAAAATCGTCTGTTTTGCTACCGGTTCTATTGTAGACAGCTATAGAATATCCCTTATCCTCCATATTTAAGATCAAATTTTGCCCCATTGGACCTAGACCAATCAATCCAATATTGTGTTTCTTCATTTACCTTTCCTCCTAACTCATATGATGCAAAAATTCCAGTGCAGAACTTCTTGTTTGATTCTACACTCCCGAGAAGGCACTAAATCCGCCATCTATGGGAACAATGATACCAGTCACAAATCTTGAGGCATCAGAGGCAAGCCAGACACACGCTCCAATTAAATCTTCTGGGTCACCAAATTTGCCCATTGGGGTATGGGCAATGATAGTATTGCCTCGAGGAGTAAGATTTCCTTCCTTATCAGTAAGCAAGAAACGATTCTGAGCAGTGAGAAAGAATCCGGGGGCAAGTGCATTGACCCGCAAATTCTTATTATACTCCTGAGCAAAATGAACCGCCAGCCACTGGGTAAAATTGCTCACCGCTGCTTTAGCTGCAGAATAACCAGGTATTCTGGTAAGAGGGCGAAAGGCATTCATGGATGAGATATTTATGATAGACCCACCCTCTTTGTTTTTTATCATATCTTTCCCAAAAACCTGAGAAGGAAGAATTGCTCCTCCAAAAAGGTTGAGTCCAATCACTTTCTCTAAAGCAGAAAGAGGAAGGTCAAAGAATTCAAGTTCTTCTGAGGTAGTTGCCTCTTTCATATTTCCACCTGCGGCATTAAGCAAAATGTCAATTTTTCCAAAATCCCTAATTACTTCATCCCGACAGGTCCTGACTTTTTCCACATCCATGACATCTACGTGGTATCCTCTGGCGATTATTCCTTCTACTTCCAATTCTTGGGCAACCTTATCGGCGTTAACAATATCGCACAGGGCTATTTGTGCCCCAGCTTTGCCCAACCCCCTGGCAATAGAAGAACCCAAAACACCAGCACCTCCAGTAACTACTGCAGTCTTCCCTTCCAAGCTAAACATACCTAGAAGTTCGTTCATTGTCATCTCCTTCCTCAGATTTATCAGTTTATCAAAAGTATCCCCTTTCTATATCATTGCAAGGCTAGTACTGAGCTAATATTGGACGCCAGCCATGGCAGTCTCAGGATCTATGTGATTACCTCGTCGCGGTTGTTCTTCGCAATAACCGTATTCTGAATTGTGGCTTTTGTCGGACAGACTCTGCGGCAGGCATCTCGTCTCGCTCCTGGATTACATCATCCTCTTCCTCGAGACACGACAAGGAGCCAAGGTCAGCGATCAGGCAAAGAGATGGCTCCGAGGGAAGAGGGGCCAGGATACCTCCCTCGGAGCTATGACGCGCCTGCAATTTCGCCTGTGTTCAAAGAAATCGGATTACTGCTCAGGCGTCGGTTGTCAATTTTTAATGTGATCCTGAGCAGTAACGAGAATTATTCCTGTCTGGATTCTACAAATTTCTAATTCTTGAGAAATACTTATCAGTAACTTTTTGGTTATACTCTTCCACTTCTTTCGAATTAGCCATAAAGGAGCCATTAAAATATACATCTGGCTTTACGCCCTGTTTCAGCAAGTTTTCGACTGTTTGTACAATAAGTGAATGAGCTATGAATGATCCAGCAACCGTTGAAACAGCGCCAACCTTCATTGGCAAATCTTCAAAAGATACGACAGCGTCCCCAATGGGGCAGCAATTGTCAATTGCTACATCTGCAACATCTTTTAGTTTTTTTCCTGAAGCATGGAGTGTTTTAAGATGATTGGCATAATCGAAAGAAGTAATAGAAATGACTTTAACTCCTCTTTTCGAAGCTTCGATCGCAACATCTATTGGAACGATATTATTGCCAGAATTGGAAATCACAATCAAAATATCCGGCGGATTAAGTCGATGATACTCAACAATTAGTTTGCCCGCTCCTTCCAGCTTCTCCATATATTCGGTCTTTGTTATTTCAGCATGCCCTGTCATTCCGGGTTCCAATATTGCATGTATGTTTGCTAGTGTCGATCCTCGCCAAAAGATGTCTTCAGCAACAAGATGCGAATGACCTGTACCGAATGCATGAATGATTCCACCATTCTTTGTACAATCTGCCATAAGGTCAGCAGCCTTCTGGATGTTTTCGCTCTGTGTGCTTTCAATTCGGTTGAGAATCTCAATTATTGATGAGAAGTATTTTTGCATAGCCAATTCCATATACTTACCTCCCTGTAGTTTTTGTATTTCCTTTTTTGAAATCCATCGCCTCTTCCCAAAGAGATGATTTGCTCCTCTTAAATTTATAGTTTAATCCCCTTTTGCAATACCTTGTGCGACGGTGGTTCGGAGAAATGACAACGTTGACAGAGGTCAGGAACTCATATACTGGAGCTTGCCAAGGTACGAGACGACCGGTCTGCATCGATGGACCGCTTGTCTGGCACTAGAAGTGCGGTCCGTCCTCAGAAGCGGATGCAACCGGTGGCCGAGTGGGAGTCCCCTGTGACTCACCGCAGGCGGCCGGACCCAAAACTCAATGAGATGGAGGAACCAGAATGTTCAGAACAGGATCTTGGAACCGGATTGGGAGACACGTTAACTCGACGGCAGGTTGCAGGCCGGCAGGTGGAAGACGGATCATATCGCTTGTGCTTGTTGTCATCATGGTATCGATGCTGGTCGCCGTCCCCACCAGACAGGCCGGCAATGTCGCCTCGGCTGCCTCGATGCGTCGTGTTTCCCTGAATATCCGTGCTGGTCAATCCACTTTTGTTGTCACTACAGGCTCAAAGCGCGTTGCAGGCAGCTTCCCCAGGGGGTTCGTTCCGATCGAGCTCGGTGCCAGTCTTGCCTTCCCAATGCGTGCTCTCATCGAGGCGGCTGGCGGCGTGGTGCGGTTCGAGCGGTCGCAGAACACCGCGTACTTCGCGCTGGGACCAGTTGCGGGCGCATACGAGTTTGGCAGCAGGACACTCGTGGACGGCTCGTACAATACGTCGGTCCGGAAGGACCTGGTCCGTGCCTCCGGCAAGATCGGGATCCTGTATCTGTCGGAGGAGATTCTCAAGGACCTGGTGACGGCATCTGGCGGGACGATGACATCGTCTGTCAGCAATGGACTCACGTCGATCGTCCTCCAGATCCCATCTGTCATGAAAGATGTCCTCGGCTATGAACATGACACGTTCCCGGCGAAGGCCGGGAAGATGAGGCTTGTGACCCTGGCGCCGAATCTTGCAGAGAACTGCTTTGCCCTTGGTCAGGGCAGCAACATCATTGCTACGTCCGAGTACACGGACTACCCTGAGGAGGCAAAGAAGATCCCGACCGTCGGTGCATTCAGCAACCCCTCACTCGAGAAGCTGCTGGTCTTGTCGCCTGACGTCATCCTGGTGACGGACGGCACGCCGCTGGCGGTCGTGGAACGCCTCCGCAAGATGGGGCGTCAGGTGTACGCCGACGATCCCAAGTCTCTGTCAGGCATCGTAGATGCCATCCGTTCGCTGTCAGTAGTGCTTGGGGTCCCGGACCGGGGGTTCGAGGTGGCGCTGTCGATGCACCGATCCATCGCACGCGTGGCCGAGGCAGCGAAGAAGTTGACTCGCAAGCCGGCTGTGTACGTCGAGATCTGGAACAGCCCGCTGACGAGTGCCGGGAAAGGGACATTTGTCTCAGACCTCATCTCAATCGCGGGCGGATCCAACATCGCTGATGAGGCGAATACTCCATGGCCCGTGCTGTCCGAGGAATACGTCATCAGTCACAACCCGGACGTCATCGTTGTGGCATCCGGTATGGGAGCCGGCGATGTCTCAGGGCGGACCGCGTTCTCCACGGTCAACGCCGTGAAGCAGGGGCACGTCTATGACATAGTGGGTGACTACATCTTCCGCCCATCTCCCCGTATCATCAAGGGTCTCGAAATGATCGCGGACTATGTCCAGCGTGTTTCCCGTCCCTGACGCCGAGGTTCGACGATACGATGTGGCTGTGCTTGTGGGCACAACCGCAGTCCTGCTTGTCGTCATGGGTATCAGTATGTTCTTTGGTAGTGCTGGTCTGAGGCCTTCTGAGGTACTCCACGGACTGCGTCTCATGATCGGGGGTGCTCCCATGGGAACGCCGGAAGCTCAGATCGTCATGTTGAGACTTCTTCGCATCGGGCTGGGCATCCTGGTCGGGGCGTCGCTGGGACTGTCGGGTTTTCTCCTGCAAACCGCCTTCCGGAATCCGCTTGCTGACAGTTACCTCCTCGGCGTCTCAGGAGGGGCACAGCTGGCCGTCACACTGGTTGCTCTTTTCGGTCTTGCCGGGACGGTTGCTTCCGTCCCCGTCATGATCGCTGCGCCATTGGCCGGAGGCCTCCTCGTTCTGGTGATACTCCTCGTCATCAGCAGGCGCATCGGTCACGACCTGCTGGCGTTTCTGCTGTCGGGCCTTGCTCTCTCCTACATGCTGAACGCCCTGTACTCGATCCTGGTCTCGACACGGCCTGACATTCTTTCCAACACCATCTTCTGGTCCTGGATGGGACTCAACAGGGCGTCCGGAACGGGCATGGCAGTGGTGGCTGCAGGACTGATCGTGGCTGTACCGGTCGTCATGAGCCTGATGCGCCCTCTCCGATCGTACCTGGTAGGTGACGACTTTGCGCAGAACCTGGGTGTCAACGTGAGAAGGACGAGGATTTCACTGCTGGTTATCAGTGTTATTCTCGCTGCGACAGATGTTGCCGCCTCGGGAGTCGTAGGATTCGCTGGACTGTTCTCTCCGCACCTGGCACGCCTGCTGACGCATCGCACGGACCGCACGTTCGTCGTCCTGACCATGCTGATGGGTGCCACCGTGGTAGTAGTGGGGGATCTCATAGCCCGTTCGGTGAGTGTATCTGAGGTGCCTTTGAACACGGTGCTGTCACTCTTTGGGGCGCCATATCTCATCTGGTTGTCGATCAAGTCGAGGAGGGTGATGTGATCTCTGCTGTCCTCGAACTCAGCGACGTCGCGGTCGGGTACGTTCGAGGGGAACCTGTTCTCAGGGACGTGACGATCAGCATTCGCCCGGGAGAGGCTGTTGCGCTGGTCGGCCGCAACGGGACAGGGAAG
>Ga0209226_10000668_pt1 | contig 17876 bp, 18 predicted proteins | sample BarGraNGADG00212_2_FD_184497 | JGI IMG/M metagenome (GOLD analysis project Ga0209226, IMG submission 184497) | Arctic peat soil microbial communities from Barrow, Alaska, USA - Barrow Graham LP Ref core NGADG0011-212 (SPAdes) (version 2) | ecosystem: Environmental > Terrestrial > Soil >...
TCTGCGGCCGTCTCAACATCGAGCACCCCTGCCTCCAGGCGGGTCAGAATCTCAACTTCGCGTTGCTGTTGCCGGTTCAAGGTGATTGTCCTCATACCTCAAGTATGCGGACATTTTCCCTGAGCAGCAACAATCCGGGCAAAAGGGTCTTGACATCTCTCCGTCCGTATGGTATGGTATTCCATAATGTAGAACGACGGTCGGCGAGCAGGCAGATTGTTCCGCCAGTAGGGAGCACGTCTTGATTAACTCGGTGCTGAAAGCCATTGACATTATTAACCTGTTTTCGCCGGCCGAACCGCGCCTGTCGCTGGGCGAGATCAGCCGGCGGCTCGACCTGCCGAAGAGCACTGCCCACAGCTTGCTCGCTACCCTGCACTCGCGCGGCATTATCGAAAAGGTGAACGGTGACGAGTACGCGCTTGGCACGGCCATTATCGGGCTGACCCATGCCGTGCGCGTCAATGTGGAAATCCGCGACCGTGCGGCCCAGCTTCTGCGCCAACTCGCCGACGCCACTCATGAATCCGTCTACCTCACCACCCTCGACGGCGACTATTGTCTCTACATCTACGCTGTTGAATCATCGCATCGCCTGTTGGCCCGCACGGCTGTGGGCGACCGCGCGCTGCTGCATTGCACCTCGGTGGGCAAGGCCATCCTGGCGTACCTGCCGGAGCAGCAGGCTGCGGGAATCATTGGCCGCGCTGGGCTACCCGCGTTCACACCGCACACCATCACCAGCGCGGCAGGGCTGGCAGAGGACCTCGCGCAAATCCGCAGCCAGGGCTTTGCCCTGGATCGCGAGGAGCACGAACGCGGGGTGTTCTGCGTGGGCGCTCCCATCTTCGACCAGCGCGGCAGCGTGATCGGCTCTTGTAGCGTCTCGGGTACCGATCCTGAGATACTCGCCGGCCTGCTGCCTTGGCTGTCCGGCCAGGTGGCGGGTACTGCTCACGAAATCTCGCGACGCATGGGCTACGTGCCCGCCAGTCTATCACTGATCGCGTCTGCATTGCCCGCACAAATGGGTAAGTGAATATTGCAAAGCAGGAGGAGGTTAGCGCCAATGTCCGCGAGAAGCGGTATTTAACCGGGAATGGCCCTCCCACTGCTGGCCAGGCAAGGATAGCCTGGGCACCCTCAGTCTCACGTTCACTGGAGAACAGCTAGAAAGGAGAGTTTCCCCGTGCGTTTCTTCAAGCTCGTCAGTATTCTCGTCTTGCTCGTGACGCTCATTTCGGCGTGTGGTCCGGCAGCGACCCCTGCGGCGCCCGCCGCAGCACCCGCACTGGCGCAACCCACCACCGCCCCTGCTCCCGCAGCCGCCAAACCCACCGACGCGCCGGCTCCGACGACAGCCCCGGCTGCGCCAAAGCCTACCACGGCTCCGGCCCCAACCACTGCCCCGGCAGCCCCTGCTGCCCCCGCCGCGGGACAAACGACGATGACCTTCTGGATGGTCAAGACTTTCGTCGAACCCTCGAACCAGATGATCCTGGACCGGGTGAAGGAATTTGAGAAGCAGAACAACGTGAAGGTTGACGTCAAGCTGGCGGCTTACGAGGACTTCCGCCCGCTGTGGGCAGCCGGCATCGAATCGGGCAACCTGCCTGACGTAAGCTACATGGCCTATCAGGAAGTCGGCGCCTTCTATCGCCAGGGCGTCCTGATGGACCTGAGCGATCTCATGAAGCAGATTCAGGACAAGAACGGCCAGATGACCGAGTCGGTGGTGCGCGTCATCTCCTTTGACAGCAAGCAATGGGCAGTGCCTTACTATCCATCGGCGACCATCCTGTTCTACCGCAAGGACCTGTTCAAGAAGGCCGGCATCAGCAAGGCGCCGGACACCTGGCAGGAATTCATCGACGACGCCAAGAAGCTGACGGATGCCAAGGCCGACGTTTACGGTGCGGGCCTGGGCCTGGGCCGCAACGACTCGGACGCCGAATGGTGGACCCGCCAGATCATGTGGAGCCAGGGTGCGGCGCTCTTTTCCAAGGACGGGCTGAAGGCGACCGTTGACTCGCCTGAGGGCATCAAGGCGTACGAGATGATGAAGACGATATTCACCTCAGACATCACGCCGCCCGGCGCGATTGGCTGGGATGACTCGGGCAACAACAAGGCTTACCTGGCCGGCCAGGCCGCCATGATCATCAACGTCGGCAGTGTCTACTACACGCTGCAGAGCGACCCCGCGCAGAAGGAACTGTTCGACAACACCGGGTACGCGTTGGTGCCTCAGGGCCCGAACGGCCGCTTCATCAACGGTATCTCCAACAACCTGGGCATCTTCAAGAAGGCCAAGAATCCCGAATTGGCCAAGAAGCTGATCGCTTTCTTGCTCGATAAGGATTTCCAGAAGGAATGGATGAAGGCATCCGGCTACCAGGTGATCCCGGTCTATCCTGACCTGGCCAAGGATCCGTTCTGGGATAGCGAAGCCGGCAAGGTGTTCACCGAAACCCCCAAGTACTTCCAGTACCTGGGCTATGCAGGGCCGTTCACGCCGGCTGCTGGCGAAGTCTACAACCAGCGCCTGGGCGATGACACGATCGAGAAGATCCTCGTCCAGAACAAGCCCATCGATGCAGCCGTGAAGCAACTCAATGTCGATGTCCAGAAGATCATCGACAAGTACAACAAGTAGGCCATAGCGCATGATGCGAGCATCCAGGGCGGGGAGACCGCTGCAGTCCGTCTTCAGTAGGATCCTGACCGGGCGGCTGAGCATGCGCCGGCAAACGGCAATGCTCGGCCTGGCCCTGGTGTTGCCCGTCGTCCTCTATCTGCTGGTCACGCAAGCCTATCCTTTCATTTCGGCGCTGCTGACCAGCCTGACCGACAAGAGGATAGGGGCACCGGGCGAATTCATCGGCCTGGGCAACTACGTGGACCTCGTGCAGGATGAAACGTTCCTGCACGCGGTGCGGAATAGCATCCTGTTTACGGCCAGTTCCATCCTGCTCAAACTTGTGTTTGGCGTCGTGATGGCGTTGGTGCTGAACCAGGAACTGCGTTTCCGCAGCCTATGGCGCGCGCTGCTCTTCCTGCCCTGGACGATCCCGACCATCGTCACGGTGCTGACCTTCCAGTGGATGTACAGCGCTACCGGTGGCGTAATCAATTCGGTGCTCCTCCGTACTGACCTGCTCCATCGTCCGATCGACTGGCTGGGGGTGCCGCTGAATGCCATGGCGGCTGTGGTGATCGTCAACGTGTGGCGCGGCACCCCCTTCTTTGGTATCAGCTTGCTGGGCGCGCTGCAGGGCATCTCGCGCGAACAGTACGAAGCCGCGGAGACGGACGGCGCCAACGTCTTGCAGCGTTTCCTGTACGTCACCATCCCGGGCATCCGCGACGTGGCCTTGCTGGTCACCCTGGTCTCCACGATCTGGACGCTCAACGATTTCCAGATCATCTGGGTGCTGACGCGCGGTGGCCCGGCTGATGCCACCCAGGTGTTCGCAACCCTGACCTACACCTCGGCATTCTTGAACCTGGACCTGGCCAGAGGCATTGCCATCTCGATGGCATCGGTGCCGTTGCTGGTGCTGCTGATCATCGGCACGGCCCGGTCCGTGCTGCGGCAGGAGGCATGAGGTGAAAATCAGACGTCTTACCGGCTGCGCCGTATCCTACTTCCTGCTCTTCGTGATGCTGTTCATTGCGCTGGCACCGATCTACTGGATGCTCGTGACGTCGCTCAAGGGTGAGTCGGAGATCTATAAACTGGTGCCGACGCTGTGGCCCAAAGAACTGACCTGGGAAGGCTACACCAATCTGGTGGGCAACACCGGTTTCATGTCGTGGCTAAAAAACAGCGCAATCGTAGCATTGGCTGTGTCCGCAGTCTCGCTCTTCTTCAGCGTGCTGGCTGCCTACGGATTGGCCCGGCTGCGCTTTCGTGGACGGCAGGCCATCGGCACGCTGATCCTGGTGGCGTACCTGCTGCCGCCGACCTTACTCTTTATCCCGCTGTATATCCTGATCACCCGGCTGCACTTGCAGAGCTCGATGCAGGGGTTGATCTTTGCATACCCAACCATCACCATCCCATACGCTACCTGGGTGCTGACCAGTTACTTCACCTCGATATCAGTGGATTTTGAGGAAGCAGCGTTGATCGACGGCTGCTCGCGGCTGGGCGCGCTACGCCGGATCGTGATCCCGCTGTCGGCGCCCGCCATCGTTTCCACGTTTATCTTCTGCTTCACCCTGTGCTGGAGCGAGTTCCTGTTTGCGCTGGTCATCCTGACCGGCGCAAACTCGACGGTACCTGTCGGCTTGGCGGGCCTGATCCTGGGCGACGTGGCGCGCTGGAATCAGATCATGGCCGGCGCCATCATCACCTCGATCCCGGTTGTCATTCTCTACACCCTGGCATCCCGCTACATCGTATCCGGGTTGACCCTGGGTGGTGTGAAAGGATAAGCGCCCGTCATGGCGAGCAACAAAGTCATCATTCTCAATCATGAATACGCGGACCTGTTATTCGAACGGAAACGGCTGGCCGAGGCCGGTCTGGTCCTGGCAGAAGCGCAGTGCGCCGGCGAAGATGAAACCATCGCGGCAGCACGCGATGCAGTGGGGATTATCTGTATCTACGTACAGCTTACTGCACGCGTGCTGGCGAACTTGCCCGAGCTAAAGGTGATTGCCCGGCCCGGTATCGGCTACGATATGATTGACGTGGCTGCGGCGCGGGCGAACGGCATCCAGATGACTTACGTGCCGGATTATGGCACCGACGACGTGGCCGACCACGCGGTGGCGCTGATTATGGCGCTCAAGCGGCGAATTTTCGTTCACGACCGCAACGTGCATGCCGGGCATTGGAACTACAAGCGGGCCGGCGAATTGCACCGGCTGCGCATCCAGACGCTGGGCCTGATCGGCTTTGGCCATATCGGGCAGCGCGTGGCGGCCAAGATGTGCGAAATCATGCCCCAGCGCATGGCCTACGATCCGTACGTGCCGCAGGAGGTCTTTGACCGGGCAGGCGTGCGCCGGGCCTCGCTCAAAGAGGTGCTGAGCAGGGCCGATGTGATCAGCCTGCACTCGCCGGCCATCCCGGAAACGTATCACATGATCAACGTCGAGACCATCGGCCTGATGGAACGCCAACCCGTGCTCGTGAATACCAGCCGCGGCAAGTTGATTGACACGACGGCGCTGATCGATGCGCTGCGCACGGGCGCGATCAGCGCGGCCGGGCTGGACGTGTTGGAGAGCGAACCGCAGGTGCCGGCTGATTTGCTGGCGCTCGACAACGTCATCATCACCCCGCATGCTGCCTGGCAGGCGATGGAAAATGAATGGGAAGTGCGCACGCGCGCGGTCGAAGACCTGATCCGTGTGGTGCAGGGCCAGCCGCCCCGTAATCCCGTGCCCTGACGGTTGATCCGCCGGCGCCCAGGAGGAAGCAGGACTGGAGAGAGGTATGGCCGTACTGCAACTGCGCAACCACATCCCAATCAGCGGGCCGGCCCGCCGCGAGCCTGCCGATGGCAGCGAGAGCCCACTACGCGTCTCATTGGGGTTTGAACCACTCTGGTATCACCGGCGCTGCAGCGTTGACTTTGGCCAACGCTGGCATACCGACCCGGTCTACCGGCACGATACCCTGGTCACGATGAAGCAAACCCTGTGCCGGGCGTTCCCGAACGTTGAATATTGGGACATGGCGCGCACCGACGACCTGCGGACACTTTCGGGCTGCTACGGCGCGTATGTAATTCCTCAGGTGTTTGGCTGCACGCTGCGCTATGAGCCTGACCGCTGGCCGGCGATCGTGGCCCGGCCGGTGCTGTCGCTGGAGCAGTTGGCGGACCTGGATGCAGAGACGCTGTTGTGCGGCCCGTTCGTGGCCGAGTTGTTCGGCCAGATCGATGCCATCGAACGAGCGGCCGGCAAAGTCCACGGCTACCTCAACTGGCAGGGTGTGCTCAATAATGCCTTTAATATCTACGGCCAGGCCATCTTTGTGGCCATGAGCGACGCGCCCGACCTGGTCCATCGCTTCTTCGGGCTGATCACCGATGTGATGATCGGCCTGGCGCAGCGCGTACAGGAACGCCAGCGGCGCTCGGGCTTTGCCATCGATCAGCTCGATGTCAGCAACTGCGTGATGAACATGATCTCCCCGCGCGCTTACCAGGCTTTCGTCTTCCCCTACGACAGGCGCATCGCGGAGAGTTTCCGCTGCTTTGGCGTGCACACGTGCAACTGGAACGTCACGCCCTACCTGCGCGTGCTGGGCGAATTGCCCAGGGTGGGCTACCTGGACATGGGCATGATGTCGGACATGCGACAGGCGCGCGACATGTTCCCTGAGGCCCGCCGTGCGGTGCTGTACTCGCCGGTCAAGTTACAGGATGCGACGCTGGACGAGATCGCAGCGGACATGGCCAGGATCTATGAAGAGTTGGCGCCCTGCGATGTGGTTATGGCGGACATCCAGGCGACGACGCCAGACGAGCGTGTCAACGATCTGCTGGCCATCTGCGCGCGCCTGGCGGGCAGATAACGGCACCAAGGAAAGGCCAACCGTGACCGAGGATCTTAAGCCGCGCAGCCGTGTGGTTACCGAAGGCATCAGCCGGGCAGGCGCCCGGGCCATGTTATATGCGGCGGGCTACAGCGAGCAGGATATGGCGCGGCCGTTTATCGGCATCGCCAATACCTGGATCGAGACCATGCCATGCAATCTGCATCTGCGCAAGCTGGCGCAGAAGGTCAAGGAAGGCGTGCGCGCGGCCGGCGGCGTGCCAATGGAATTCAACACAATCGCCATCAGCGACGGCACGACGATGGGCACCGAGGGTATGCGCACATCGTTGGTTAGCCGCGAGGTGATCGCAGACTCGATCGAGCTGGCCGGCCGCGGCTACCAGTTTGACGCGATCGTGGCGCTGGTCGGCTGCGATAAGACGGTCCCGGGCGCAGCCATGGCGCTGGCGCGGCTGAACATCCCGGGCCTGGTGCTGTACGGTGGCACCATGCTGCCCGGCTACTGGCGCGGGCAAGAAGTGACTGGCCAGCACGTCATGGAAGCCATCGGCGCAACCGCGGCAGGCAGGATGACCGAGGCCGAGTTGCACGAACTGGAGCGAGTGGCCGAGCCGGGTCCGGGCGCGTGCGGCGGCCAGTATACGGCCAATTCGATGGCGACCGCGCTCGAATTCATCGGCCTGTCACCCATGGGCACGGCCTCGGTGCCCGCCGTTGACGCGCGCAAGGACCAGGTTGCTTATCGCTGTGGGCAACTCGTCATGGAATTGCTGCGCCGCGACCTGAAACCCGGCGACGTTCTGACGCGGGCGGCCTTCGAGAATGCCATCGCTTCGGTTGCAGCCACGGGCGGCTCGACCAATGCCGTTCTGCACCTGCTGGCAATGGCCCACGACGCGGGCGTCGCCCTGGCTCTGGCCGACTTCGAGCGCATCAGCGCAGCCACACCAATCTATGCCGACCTGATGCCTTGTGGGCGTTATTCGGCGGTCGAGTTGGACCGCGCAGGCGGCATTCCGGTGCTTGCCCGGCGCTTGCTCGAAGCCGGGTTGGTGCACGGCGACACGTTGACTGTCAGCGGGCGCACTTTCGGCGAGGAAGCGGCAGCAGCGTGCGAGACGCCCGGACAGGACGTCGTGCGGCCGTTGGGGCAGCCGCTCCAGCCCTGCGGTGGCCTGCGCATCCTGACGGGCAGCCTGGCGCCCGATGGTGCAGTGATCAAGGCTGCCGGCCATGAGCCGGCCCGGTATCGCGGGCCGGCACGCGTGTTTGATTGCGAAGAGGCGGCCATGGCTGCCGTGATGCAGCAGCAAATCCAGGCGGGCGATGTGCTGATCATTCGCTACGAGGGCCCGCGCGGCGGCCCGGGCATGCGCGAGATGCTGGGCGTAACCGGCGCACTGGTCGGCCAGGGCCTCGGCGACTCGGTGGCACTCGTTACCGACGGGCGGTTTAGCGGCGCAACGCGCGGCCTGATGATCGGCCACGTGGCGCCAGAGGCTGCGCGGCGGGGACCGCTGGCTGCGGTTGCAGACGGCGACATCGTCAGTATCGATCTGGTCGCGCGCCGGTTGGACATCGAACTGCCCCAGGGGGTGCTGGAGGCCCGGCTGGCAGCCTGGCAACCGCCCCTCCCGCGCTACACGCGCGGCGTATTGGGGCGCTACGCGGCCCTGGTCTCATCGGCTGCCACAGGCGCGGTGCTGCAGACGCCCGATCTCACAGCCCTGGAGCCAGCCGGGTGAGCACCATGCGAGAGCCGATCGATTTCCGCGGCCGTTCGGCCGAGGTGCCGGCTGAAATGAGCGCGGCCATGCGCCAGGCGACCGCACGCACCGGGCGCAGCCGGGCCGAGGTGGTGGCGGCCTTTGGTAACGAGCGCTGGCAGGCCCAGCGCCGGGCAGGGCAGGCCATCCGCATGGATACCCTGCTGCACCTGGACCAACACCTGACCACCCTGGAAGCGGCGATTAGCGCCGCCGGCGGCCACGTGCACTGGGCCGCGGATGCCGAGTCGGCGCGCACTATCGTGCTGGAGATCGCGCAGGCGCACGGCGTAACCAGCATCGTCAAGTCCAAAAGCTGGACGGCCAAGGAAATCGAGCTTGAAGCGGCCTTGCGGGCGGCGGGCATGAACGTCCTGGAAACCGACCTGGGCGATTATATCGTGCAACTGGCCGGCCCACGCTTGCCCAAGCACATCGTGCCCGCCGCGCAGCTTACCAGGCAGTGCATCGCGGATTTGTTCCGCCAGGAGTTGGGCGTAGCAATCGCAGGCGGTCCGGCGGCTGATCCTGCGCCGGAACCGCAGACCCTGACGCTGATCGCGCGCGAACGATTGCGTGCGGCATTCCTGGCGGCCGATATGGGCCTGACCGGCGCCAACTTCATGGTGGCCGAAAGCGGGACGCTGGTAATGGTCACCAACGAGGGCAACGGGCGCATGTGCGCCACGGTGCCGCCGCTGCAAGTGGTGTTGGTGCCTATCACCAAGGTGGTGCCCGACTGGGCCGGCCTGGCCGTGCTGCTCGATCTGCTGCCCCGGGTTGCAACAGGGCAGAAGATGACCAGCTACGTGCAGTTCATGCACGGGCCGCGTGCCAACACCGACGGTTACGGCCCGCGCGAGTTGCACGTGGTGCTGATCGATAACGGGCGGTCGAAACTGTTGGGCGATGAGATGGGCAGGCGCACGCTCTGTTGCATCCGCTGCGAAGCCTGTCTGCACGTCTGCCCGGTGTACAACACGGTTGGCGGCGATAGTTATGGTTGGGTGCAGCCTGGACCCATTGGTGCGATCCTGGCTCCTCAGGTGTTGGGGCTGAACGTGGCACATGCGCTGCCGTTTGCCTCGACGCTCTGTGGCGCCTGTAATGATGTGTGCCCGGTGATGGTGCCGTTCACCGAAGTGCTGCTTAACTTGCGCAGCAAGGTGGTGGCCGGCGACGGGGGGAACCCGCCCGCGGTTTCGCCGGTCGTGGTGGCCGGAGCGACGATGGCCGCGGCGGTGCTTAGCTCGCCGGTGCTTTACCGGGGTGCAGCGCAGGCGGCTGCTGTGCTGCAGACGCCGTGGCGCAAGGGCGATTGGCTGGCCGCACTGCCGCCGCCGATGGCGCGCTGGACAGCGGTCCGGCCGCTGCCTGTGGTCTCGACCGCTTTCCGCCGCGCGTGGCATGCCAGGGCGAAAGACAGCAGCCTCGGTGCTCCACTGAGTCGAGCGCGGCGTGGACTGGCATGGGCTGCCGCCCTGTTGGTGGCCGGCGGACTTGCCGCCTGGCTGGGCCACCGGCGCCGCGGCGTGGGCTGAGACCTGCGAGGAACGAGCGTGATCCGGTGCTAAACGAGCAGCGTGAATTGATCCTGGGCCGCGTGCGATCTGCGCTCGCCGATTCAGGCGAGGCAATGCCGACGGGCGGGCCGATGGCGAGCGCGGCGGCGCGGTCTGCGGGCATGCCTGCGGGTACGCCGGGCGCCCTTGCAGAACGTACGGCGGCTGATACCGGCGACGCGGACGACCGGGCGCTCCTGGCAGCATTCACCAACGAGGTGCACAGGCTGCACGGCTGCGTGCGCACGATCGGCAACCGGGCCGAGTTAGATGCGGCGCTGGGTGACCTTGTGCGCAGCGAACGCATCCGGGCCGCGCAGCTGTGGCAGACAGAGGACTTGGACCGGCTGGGCGTTGCCGCCACACTTGCGGCTTGCGGCGTCGTCATCGTGCCGCCGGACGCTGCCGTCGGCGAGGTTGCGGCGTGCGAACTGGGGGTAACCGGTGCGGATGCCCTGCTGCCGGAAACGGGCAGCCTGCTGCTCCGCTTTGACGCAGGACGGCCGCGGACCGCATCGCTGCTGCCCGGTATTCACCTCGCCATCGCCTGGCCATCGGCTTTGCGCCGCGGCCTGGGGCAGGCGCTGGGCGAGGCTGGCGGCCGCGGGCCGTTCGTGCTGATCACCGGCCCCAGCCGCACCAACGATATCGAGCTAACCGTGACGGTCGGCGTTCATGGTCCGGCCGCGTTGCATGTATGGCTGATGGATTTGAGCAAGGAGGAGAAATGATCGTAACGGATCTCGACCGGCTGGATCAGGAGGTCAGGCCGGCACCGGCGATGGCGAAGGCTATCGAGTTCCTGGCCGGGGGCGCGTGGCGCCAGGCGCCGGATGGCCGCATGGAAATTGACGGCGACCAGGTGTTTGCGGTCGTGCAATCGTATGAAACCAGGCAGGCCGGGCCCGAAGTGACCTTTGAGGCGCACCGCAAATACGTAGACGTGCAGTACGTATGCGACGGCGAGGAAGTCATCCACTACGTGGACACCGCACAGGTCGTGGTTCACACGCCGTATGACCCGGCACGCGACGCTATGCTGGGAACTGCGCCCGGCTCGCCGCATTCGCTGGCATATTTGCCGGCCGGCCGCGTGGCCGTTCTGTATCCGAGCGATGCCCATGCGGCCATGTTTGCCGCGGCCGCGCCGATGCGGGTGCGCAAAGTCGTGGTGAAAGTTGCCGTACCGGCCTGAACGTCCATCCGGCATATCCAAATTACGCGTTTTATGAGGAGGCCTCTTTGATCGAGCGATCTCGCATCCGTGGTATTGTACCCCCGTTGGTTACCCCCCTGAACAGTGACCGGGAGACGGTCAACACAGTTGCGACCGGCCAACTGGTCGAGCGCTGCGTCGCGCAAGGCGTGCATGGCATCTTCGTCGGCGGCACCACCGGCGAGGTCTGGGTGTTGGACGACGTCCAGTGGCAAAGGCTGGTGGCGGCCGCGGTCGAAGCGTGTCACGGCCGGGTGCCGGTGTTCGCCGGTGTCAGCCACGCCGCAACGGCGGGTGCGGTGGCGCGGACGCGGCTGGCCGAGCGACTCGGCGCGGACGTTGTCGTCTCGCTGCCGCCCTACTACATCGTTTCCAGCCAGGCCGACGTGGTACGCCATTACCAGACAATCGCCGCTGCAACCTCGCTACCGGTGGTGGTCTATCAGTACCCCGGCATTGCCAAGGTATCCATCACCCTGGCGACCTATCAGCAACTGGCGACGATCCCCAGCGTCCTGGCCATCAAGGATTCGCAGGGTGATGTGACTGAGTTCCGGCGCATGATCAACACCCTGCGCGGCCATGGCAATGACCTGCAACTGCTGTTGGGCAGCGACACGCTGACTGATGCGGTGGTGCTGATGGGTGGCCAGGGCACGATACCCTCGTTGGCCAACGTCGCCGGTAATTGCCTGGTTGCCGCCTACGAGGCGGCGGTAGCCGGGGCCTGGCAGCAGAGCGCGGCCATGCAGGCGCAGGCGACAGCCTTAACCGACATCTACCGGGTGGCAGGCGAGGTCTCCGTACCGGCGGTGGTCGCCGGCCTCAAGTGTGCGTTGGGGCTCCTGGGCATCGAGGCCGGGCCAACGGCCGCGCCGGTGCAGCCCCTGGATAACGCCCAGGCGGCCGCAGTCGAGCAAATCCTTGCCTGTGGCGGGTTGCTGTGAGGGGAGGGGTGATGATCAGCGCGCAAACGTTGGCGAAGCTACGCACATTTGACACGCCTACCATCTGCAATCTGGTCGAGCTCTTCGATATCCGCCCCCGCAACACGGGCTACATGGATGCACGCATCCGTCCCTGCTTCCCGGAAATGCCGCCCATGGTGGGTTTCGCGGCCACCGCGACCTTCCGGTCGTCGGCGCCGCCGCGGCGCGGGGATGCCTATAGCAGCCTGGGCGACCAGGTCGCCCGCTTCGCGGAGCTTTCCGGGCCGCCCATCGTGGTATTCCAGGACCTGGATCAGCCGGCGGTGGCTGCCACGTTCGGCGAGATCATGTGTACGGTCTACCAGTCATTCGGTGCGGTGGGCCTGATCACGGGCGGAGCGGGGCGCGACCTGGACCAGGTGCAGCGCATCGGCTTCCCGGTGTTCACCGGCGGCGCAATCTGCGCACACGGCTATTGCCATGTGCTGCAAACGCACGTGCCCGTGCATGTAGGTGGGATCGTCGTCTATCCTGACGACCTGCTGCACGGCGACTGCAACGGGGTGACCACCATCCCGTGCGAGATCGCCGACGAGGTGGCGGACGCCGGACCCGAGTTCGTGGCTGCGGAAGGGGTGATCCTGGAAGCTATGCGCAGCGGCCAGCCAAGCTTGTCGGTGCTAGGGGAAGCCACGGCCGAGTCGCACGCCCAGATCGCGCGGCTGCGTGCGCGCCTCTCGCGCGCCCCGGCCACGCCCTAACGCGGGGTCCGGGCGCCCTGGCTGTCGCTGCATGCCACATGATCGCCGCGCTGCGACCGCCATGTAGCATGTTCGCAAATAGCGCCGGCCAGATCCCGCTAGCGCCCTGAGTGCGAAGAGGGCTGGCCCCGTCAGGCGGGAAGGGCCGAACGTCGAGAAGGACTCGAACCTGAGCAGTTCGCGGGATGAGCGAAGAAGGCCAAAAAGCCCGAATGGGAGATCTTTAGGCGGAGAGGTAGCGGTGAAGCCGCAAGGGACTCGCCAGAGGGCGGCGATCCGATGGATCGCATGCTGTCCCCGGCACGAGACGAGGGAGAGACCAACGTAAGTGGAGAGGGCGTCTGGGAGCGGGTGTTCGAGCGGAACAACCTGTTTCAGGCGCTGAAGCGGGTCGAGGGCAACGGAGGCGCACCGGGCATAGACGGGATGACGGTGGCAGAGATGCGTTCGTGGCTGAAGGAGCACTGGCTAGAAGTCAGGGCGGCCCTCGACAATGGGAGCTATCGGCCCAGCCCGGTCCGGCGGGTAGAGATACCCAAACCGGACGGTGGAGTGAGGCTGTTAGGCATCCCGACGGTGATCGATCGCCTGATTCAGCAGGCGATCGCGCAGGGGTTGTCGCCACTGTTCGAACCCCGGTTCTCAGACCACAGCTACGGGTTTCGACCCGGCAGAAGCGCACACGACGCTGTCAAAGCGGCCCAAGGATACATCGAAGAAGGCTACGACTGGGTAGTGGACATTGATCTGGAGAAGTTCTTCGACCGGGTCAACCACGACAAGCTGATGGCGCGCGTGGCGCGGGTGGTGAAGGACCGGCGGGCGCTGAAGCTGATCCGGCAGTATCTGGAATCGGGTGTGATGATCAATGGGGTGGTGATGGAGACAGAAGAAGGGACGCCGCAGGGTGGACCGCTGTCACCGCTCTTGGCGAACATTAAGGTGGACCGGTTTGTCAATGGTCTAGACTGAGATCCGGTCATAAATGTCTGGGCGTCCAGCCAGGGAGCAAGGCGGTATGGTTAACCCCGTTGTCAAGACCACGGATGAGCAAGAATAAGGTGGAAGACAACACCCGCTTGTTAAGTCGCGGCCTCAGGTTCCGGCAGGGGTGCGGGGGCGGCCAGCCCCCGCAGAGCCCCGCTACGGCGTGTCTTTGGTAGACAGGTGGAAGACACACCCGCTATCATGCGAAATGGACCTCGGCAGGTGTGCGATAGTCCAGGCTCTGATGTGGACGCTCCTGGTTGTAGAACCGAAAGTAACTGCCAAGGCCGGCGTCCAGCTCTGGCACAGTCTGGTAATCCCTCAAATAGACATCCTCATACTTGACTGACCGCCAGAGTCGTTCGACAAAAATGTTGTCCAAGGCGCGACCACGACCATCCATACTGACACGAACGCCCGTCGCTTCGAGCGTGTTGGTAAACTCGTGAGCCGTGAATTGCACACCCTGATCGGTGTTAAAGATAGCTGGCTGGCCCTGCCGCAAAGCGTGCTGCAAGGCGTCCAGACAGAACCGTCCATCCAGCGTGTTCGAAAGCTGCCAGGTCAGCACGTAGCGACTGAACCAATCGATGATCGCTACCAGATACATGAAGCCGTGTGCCATGCGAATGTACGTGATATCCGTGCTCCAGACCTGATTCGGGTGTGTAATCGCCAAACCACGCAAGAGATACGGATAGATTTTGGCTCCTCCCTCAACTTGCGTTGTCTTTGGGTTGGGATAAATGGCCGCCAAACCCATCAGCCGCATCAGCCGTTGGACGCGTTTGTGGTTTACCTGGAGTCCCTGGCGGCACAGATAGGCTGTCATGCGCAGCCAACCGTAGAACGGCGTCCGCGTGTACTGCTCATCAATCAGACGCATCAGGCCTAGATTGAACTCGGACTCGCCCACCGGCGCATAGTACAGCGTCGAGCGGTTGAGCCCCAACACCTCACACTGCCGACGTAGACTGAGCTGCCGGTTATCTGGCTCCACCAGCGCCCGTTTCGCTTCAGTTGAGACGATCAGCTTTTTTTTTGACCCACTCCAGTTCCATTTTGAGGCGGCCAATCTGCTCAAACAACTCCACCTGCACGGCTTCCTGGTCGCGTTGCTTGCGCCCACCGTTCTGGCTAAAGATGCCGGGACCGTCGCCCAGGAGTTGACGTTTCCAGGTACTAATCTGGTTGGGGTGCACGCCGTGCTCGCTCGCCAATTCATTGAGCGTTTTCTGTCCTTTGGCGGCTTCCAGGGCCACTCGGAACTTGAAGTCCGCTCCGTAACGCTTCCGTTTCTCTGCCATTGTCTAAACCTCCACGTTCTGTGTGAGTATACTTGACCTCTCACCTTAGTACGTGGTCCAGTTTTCGGGGTTAATTATACATCATGCTGGACGATCTGGATAAGGAGTTGGAACAGCGGGGGCTGCGGTTCGTGCGCTATGCCGACGACTGTAACATCTACGTGGCAAGCGAACGAGCCGCCGAGCGGGTGATGACGAGCGTCAAGCGATTTTTGGCCGAGAAGCTGAGCCTGAAGGTGAACGAGCGCAAGAGTGCCATAGACCGGCCGTGGAAGCTGAAGTTCTTGGGCTTCAGCTTCTACAAGCGGAAGGGCATTCGCGTGCGCGTGGCTCCCAAGGCGCTCGACCGCTTTCGAGACAAAGTCCGACGACTGACGAAGCGCACCCGGCAGGGCAAGCTGGCGCAGGTGATCCAGGAAGTTAATCAATATACGATGGGCTGGATCGGCTACTTCCGGCTGTCAGATGCCAGAAGCCTGTTCGAGGCGTTGGACGAGTGGCTGAGGCGGCGGATGCGGCAACTGGTTTGGAAGCGCTGGAAGCGCGGCAAGACCCGTTGGCGAGAACTGGTCAAGCTGGGTATCCCGGCAAAAGTGGCTGGGCTGGGAGCCGTGCAAGACGGTCCCTGGCGCATGGCTCAATCGGCTATCGTTTGCTGGGGCCTGAACAATGCCTTCTGGCAGAAGCAAGGACTACGCAGCATCACCGAACGCTATATTCAACTGCGTAGTGCTTGACGAACCGCCGGATGCGGACCCGCATGTCCGGTGGTGTGAGAGGGGGCGGTTCATCACAGCCCCCTACTCGATTGACATTGCGCGCCGGCCGCTTTGGTGCTATGCTCTGGATCTGTCGCAAGACCACCTGCGTGGATTCCTCTTCGCTGGCGGCGGCTCCGGGCTGCCGGCCAGGTCTCAGGGGCCGTGCTCATGAAAGTTCAACTTTTCCTCACCTGCCTGGGCGAGAACTTCTTTCCACCCGTGCTGCGCGACATGGTGGCCGTGTTGGAGCGCCTGGGCGCCCAATGTGAGATGCCTGAGGGGCAGACCTGCTGCGGCCAGCCCTTCTACAACAGTGGCTTTCAGAGGCAGGCCGTCGGCCCCGCCCGCCAGTGGCTGAAGGTCTTTGGCCGCACCGAGGGCTACATCGTGGCCCCCTCCGGCTCGTGCGCCGAGTTCGTGCGCCACCGCTACCCCGAGCTGTTTCCGGCGGGCACGGCCGAGCACGCCCTGGCCGTGGCGGCCGCAGCGCGCACCTTTGAGTTCAGCGAGTTCCTGGTTCGGGTCCTCAAGGTCACCGATGTGGGCGCATCCTACCAGGGCCGGGTCACCTACCACGCCTCCTGCCACATCCTTCGCGGCCTGGGCCTGCGTGAGGAGCCCAAGCAGCTGCTGCGGGCGGTGAAGGGCCTGGAGCTGGTGCCCCTGGCCGACGAGACCACCTGCTGCGGCTTTGGCGGCGTCTTCAGCGTGGTGTATCCCGAAGTGTCGCGGAGTATGATGGCCGACAAGGTGCGGGCCATCGTCGCCAGCGGCGCCGATGCGGTGGTGGTGGGCGAGCCGGGCTGCCTGATGAACGTCGCCGGCGGCCTGCAGCGGCTGGGCTCCTCCGTGCGTGCGCTGCACCTGGCGCAGGTCCTGGCGGGCCCGGGGGGTGTGGAATAAGCGAGATCCCCGAGCACATCGACTTCCGGGGCAATGTGCAGGCGGTGCGCCCACCATGCCGCTGGCCGTGCAGAAGGCCACCGCCAAGTTCCTGGGCAACTGCCAGGCCCTGGTCGACCAGATCGGCGACGAGGGCTGGCAGGCGCTGCGCCAGGCCGGGCACGACGGCCGGCTGCGGGGCCTGAAGAGCCTGGACTACTACCTGGAGCTGCTGGAGCAGAAGGTGACCGCGGCCAGCGGCCGCGTCCATTGGGCGGCCGCTGCCGTGGAGGCCCGCCAGATTGTGCTGGAGCTAGCGCGGCAGCACAAGGCCCAGCGGGTGGTCAAGGCCAAGAGCATGGCCAGCGAGGAGATCGGGCTCAACCACGCGCTTGAAGCTGCTGGCATTCCCTTGCGCGAGACCACGCGGTTCCATTCTGTGTTGGTGAAGTGTAGCGACAGGGCGTACTGACAAGCGTGGGCCGAGCGACCATTCTGTAGCTATGAAACAAGCAGAAGAGGTCACAGGGCCCATGAACATTATAGCGCGAGGGCTGGCGTTTCTCCAGTGGCTTGTTGGTTAGCGTGACGGGTTTGGGACATGCTGTGCCTCGCCGGTTTGCATGGGCCCATAATGCTCAGGCCAGCCGCAGGGTGGTCATGGGCAGACCGGCGACGTCATAGCCGGCCAGTTGCAGCGGTGACTTGCCACGGATTCTGGGTTGGGCATCTTGCGAGAAGGGCGTGAAGCGGTAGATCTTCTCGAAGGCGGCCAGGTAACGCTCGGCGTCCTGACGGGATTCGAAGCCGCAGAAGTTCTGGTAGTGCTGATCAAAACGAGCGATGACGCGTTCGACGGTGTTATTGGTGGTCGGGATGAGATCGCTGCCGATGGCGTTGATCAGCTTAGGCCAGTGGCGGTCCAGGAAGTCAAAGATGGCCTGGGCTTGCGGCTGGGCCTGGACGTAGGCGCGTTGGAGGGCCAGCACTTCGGCGTAGCGTTCCTGGGCCTGGGCCGGCGTCTGGGCCTCGAAGATGGTGTAGATCAGGTGCTTGAGGCGTTCGGCTTCGGGATGGGTCGTCTGGTAGTCCTTGCCATAGGCGTGCTTAATATGCTTCTGCGCATTTTGTAAGGCATGGAAGACGCACTCGTGATGGACGGCTTGCGGAAAGACCCGGTCGATCA
>Ga0209226_10000669_pt1 | contig 17846 bp, 17 predicted proteins | sample BarGraNGADG00212_2_FD_184497 | JGI IMG/M metagenome (GOLD analysis project Ga0209226, IMG submission 184497) | Arctic peat soil microbial communities from Barrow, Alaska, USA - Barrow Graham LP Ref core NGADG0011-212 (SPAdes) (version 2) | ecosystem: Environmental > Terrestrial > Soil >...
GGACGGCCCGCCGAGCACAGCGACGTGCGGGAGCTTGCGCGTCAGCGTGGATGGCCAGAAGCCCGTCAGCCTGCCGGTCGGCGGGCCGGTCCGCCGGGCCGGGGGCATCCTGGACCTCCTTCCCGCCCGCCCGTCAAACGCTGGTTCGGTAGTGGCAAAGAACCTGGCCCAGGGTCTGCATCGCGCCGTGATCGAAGTAACCGAGACATCGGCCGCAACGCCGGTCGCCCTGGCGGCCCTGGCCGTGAGATGAAAGTGGCTGCGCTGTGAAGTACTCGCGACAGGATTTTGCGCTGATCAGCCTGGTGTTGGCAGTGATCCTGGCCATCGCGGCCGGGATCCGTTTCTATAACCTGGGCAGCCAGAGCCTCTGGTCCGACGAAGGAAACAGCGCCGCCCTGGTCACGCGCTCTTTTGCGCAGATCGCGCTGGATGCGGGGCGCGATATTCACCCGCCGCTGTACTACTGGATCCTCAAAGCCTGGACCGGGACCTTCGGTCGGGGCGAAATTCCCCTGCGTTCTCTCAGCGCCCTGCTCGGGACGCTGCTGGTGCTGGCGGTGGCCGAACTGGCCCGCCGCCTGTATGGCGAGCCGGCCGGCCTGGCGGCCGGCTTTGTATCCGCACTCGCGCCTTTCCAACTCTACTATAGCCAGGAAGCGCGCATGTACATGCTGCTGGCGACAGAGTCGGCGTTGGCCATGCTCCTCCTGTGGTCGTTCATCCAGCAGGAGCATCGCCTGCTTGATCCCCCAGGCAGTGACAAACGCAGACTCAGCGGGGAACGGCGTGCGCACAGGCTCGCTCTCCTGCCACCGCTCGGGCTGGGCCTGGTCGCGCTCTGGGCGGCCGGCCTCTACACACATTACGCCTTCCCGCTCATGCTTGGCCTGATGAACGTGCTTTACCTTGCCTGGCTGTGGGCCAGCCGGCGTCGCGGTGAGGTGCTGCGCCGGATAATACGTTGGACGCTCCTCCTGGCCCTGACGCTGGCCATCTTCGCCCCCTGGCTGCCGACGGCTTACCGCCAGCTAACGGTGTGGCCCACCGGCGGCGCGACGGTTAATCCCTGGCAGGCGCTGCAAACCACTTTGGCCACCCTTGGCCTGGGACCGACCGGACTCGACCGGGCCGGACAGGCGCCCATGTGGATACTGACCGCCCTGGCGCTGTTGGGCCTCTTCCCCTGGCGCCTGGCCATCGGCCGGTCGACCAGGCCTGAACGCGCCGCGGCCGGCGATGCCGCTTCGCTCCCGCCCACGGCCGACGGCCCGGCCGCCGGCCTGGCCGCTGGCGCGCCTGCCGTCGCCCAGCCCGCGCCGCTGGGTTCACCGGCGAGGGACCGGCAAGGCGCGCGCCCGTGCAGCGCCGCTCTCTGCGAGCGCTTCCAACCCATCTGGCTCGGCTGGTTGATACCGGCGCTGTGGGTCGTCGCCCCGCTGGCGATGATGCTGGTTCTGGGGCTGTTCCGCGACGCGTACCTCAAATTCCTGCTGGTGGCCAGCCCGGCCTACTCCCTGCTGCTGGCGCGCGCCATCGTCCTCCCCGCCTCGGCTCTGAACTTGCCGGCGCCGCGGCCGGCGAGCCCTCTACACGCCCGGCCCGGCTCTCTCCCCCTGCAGGGGGTTTTTGCCGCGGCCTGGGTAGTGGGCGCGCTGGCCCTGGTAGGCGCTCTCTCAGGTGGGACCATTGTCCGCTATTTCAGCGACCCAGCGGTCGCCCGCGACGATTACCGGGGGATCGCGCAGTTCATCACGGCCACCGCGCAGGCCAACGACGCGATCCTGCTGGACGCGCCGGGGCAGTCGGAAGTGTTCAACTACTACTACCGGGGCAATCTGCCGATCTATGCGCTGCCCGCCCAACGCCCGGCCGATCCTGCCGATGTGCTAAAGCAACTGGCGCAACTGCTGCAACACGATAAAGTCTACGCCATCTATTGGGCCAGCGCAGAGGCCGACCCCGACCATTTGATCGACAACTGGATGAATAGCCGCGGCTACAAGACGCTGGACCAGTGGCGTGGGAACGTGCGGCTCGCCGTTTATGTCATGCCGGAGCGGCGAGCGGCCGATGAGACCGCCGACGGCCTCAACCTGACCCTGGGTTCGGATATCATTCTGCGCGGCTATCGCGGCTGGAACCTGGCGCCCGTTGCCGGCGAAGTGACCCAGATCCAGCTGCTCTGGCAAGCCAATAAGACCCCGGCGCGGCGTTACAAGATCTTCCTGCAGCTACTTGACGCGCACGACCAGGTGATCGCGCAGCAAGACGCCGAACCGGTGGGCGAAAGCCGGCCAACCGATGGCTGGGCGCCCGGCGAGCTGATTATCGACAACCACGGCCTGCTGATCGGGCCGGGCACACCGCCGGGCACCTACCGGCGCATCCTGGGGATGTACGATCCACAGACCGGCGAGCGGCTGCGTCTGCCGGATGGCAAGGATAACATCAGCCTGCCGCCGATCACGGTCACACGCAACAACAAGCCGCCGACGCTGGCCGCCCTGGACATGCAATACACGCAGACGTTCGATTTCGGCGCCATCACTTTGCTGGGCCACGATAGTTATAAACGCGGCTTCCGGCATGCGCCCGACACGCCTCTGCACCCCGGCGATCAGCTGCACGTCACCTTCTACTGGCAGGCCAACAGCCTGCCGCGCGCGGATTGGTGGTTCAGCCTGGCCCTCAACGACAGCGCCGGGCACACAGTGGCCGCCGTGCAACATCCGTTGGTCAGCGACAGCTACAGCACCATGTTGTGGCAGAAAGGCGAGGTCGTACGCGGCGAGCACGATCTGATGATCCCGGACAACTTGCCGCCGGACACCTACCGCTTGAGTCTGACACTGCTACCCGACACCGATACACAGGCGGGAGTAGCGTACCTGGGCACCGTGACTGTTACGAGGCCGGAGAAGTGATATCAGATGTAAGTTTCGCTACCGGGATGGCTCGGGCTGAGGAGTAGACTACCTGCCATGATCGTCGAATCCATCGTAGTCGGCGCCCTGCAAGTCAACTGCTATGTGTTGGGCTGCGAGCAAACACGCCAGGCCGTGGTGATCGACCCGGGCGGCAACGCGCGCGCTATCCAGGGGACTCTGCGTAAGCACGACCTGACGCTGACTCAGATCCTGGCCACGCACGCCCATTTCGACCATATCCTCGCGGCGCGGGCTCTGCAAGAAGCCACCGGCGCCCGCTTCTACTTGCACCCGGCCGACCGGGAACTGCTGGCCGGGATGCGGCAGATGGCACGCGCCTGGGGCGGCGTCGACCCGGGTGAGCCGGCCCAGGTGGATGCTGACATCGTGCCGGGAACGCCCGTGCTCTTCGGCGAGCAAGTGCTGGAAGTACGTGCGACGCCGGGACACTCGCCGGGCAGCGTCAGTTTCATCGATCAGGCCGGACGGCGCGCTTTCACAGGCGACGCGCTGTTTGCGGGTTCCATCGGGCGGACAGATCTGCCCGGCGGAGACATGGACACGCTGCTCCAGTCCATCCAGCGCGAGTTGCTCAGCCTGCCCGACGACTACGTCGTCCTCTCCGGTCATGGGCCGGCCAGCAGTATCGGCCGCGAGCGGCGCAGCAACCCGTTCCTTGAAACGCAGGTATTCGACCCCTGGAGCTGACACAGTGCCCGGCATGCCCAGATCGCTCCGCCTTCTACCCGCGGCGGGTCACGAGATCGTCGAACACGCCCGCGCCGGATACCCAAACGAGGTCTGCGGGCTGATCGCGGGCAGGCAGGGGATGGGCCTGGTTGTCTTCAGGGGCCAGAACATAGCGCCGGCGCCGCGGGTGAGCTTCGAGCTCGACGCGCAAACGCTGCTGCGGCAGATGGAGTTCGAAGAACTGGGACTGGAACTGGTCGCAATCTACCACTCGCACCCAGCCGGACCAGAAGAGCCGTCTCCAACGGATGTGGTCTGCGCTTTCTACCCGGAGGCGGCGGCGATCATCTGCAGCCTGGCAGGCGCGGATCCCAGGCTGCGGGCTTTCAGTATCGTGGACGGCCAGGTGAGCGAGCTCGAACCGGCATGGATCTCTGAGGCCGGGGGTCGGAGTCAAGAGACTGAGCCAAAAGGCTCATGCAAAAGTCACACAAAGTATTGACAAGTCGCCGGAGATTAGTTAGACTTGTCCGTAATAAGAGGTAAGCCTTAGTGAATTCACGGCATACGATGAAGGGAATCTGCTCACTCACCTGCTCGTGTCCCAGGCGGGCGTGAGTTGGCAAGGCGCCAACCATACCCGCTACCCCATCAGGACACGGCGATGAGACGCGCAGGCATGCCGGGCATTACATAGAACCCCACCGTAATGGGCCCCACCTGGGCCGACCGTCAAGAGGTCATATTGACGGGGAGCTAACCCAGGAAATCAAGCTCAAGACGGCTTAACCGCCCAGGCAGACCCTCGGGCGAGTGCGTTGGTTTGGCATATATGAGTGTACTCGCGGCTCATCGCAGGGCTACCGGCCCGGATGAGCCATTTTGTTGTTTGAGTTTGGCACTATCACGTAAGGAGCTTTCAGGATGGCGAACATTGCGGACAACGTGACGGAACTGATCGGCAATACACCGCTGGTGCGACTGCACCGTGTGACTGAGGATGCTAAGGCGGAAGTGCTGGTCAAGCTCGAGTTTCTGACCCCAGGCGGCAGCGTCAAAGACCGCATCGCGCTGAGCATGATTGATGCCGCCGAAGCGGCGGGCAAGCTGACACACGATAGCATTATTCTCGAGCCGACGAGCGGCAATACCGGCATTGGCCTGGCCATGGTCGCGGCGGCGAAGGGTTATCGCTGCGCCCTGATCTTGCCCGACACCGTCAGCCAGGAGCGGCGGAAGTTGGTACGGACCTTCGGCGCCGAGTTGATCCTGACGCCCGGCGCGGAGGGCATGCAAGCCGCCATCGCCAAGGCGAACGAAATGGCGGCCGCTGACTCGCGCTACTTCATCCCGCAGCAGTTCGAGAACCCGGCCAACCCGGCAATCCATCGGCGCACGACGGCTGAAGAGATCTGGCGTGATACGGAGGGCAAGGTTGACATCCTCATCTCAGGCGTCGGCACGGGGGGCACGCTCACCGGGGTGGCCAGCGTTATCAAGGAACGCAAGCCAAGTTTCCGGGCCATTGCGATCGAGCCGGCCGATTCGCCGGTGCTGTCGGGCGGCAAGCCCGGTTCGCACAAGCTGCAAGGGTTGGGCGCAGGCTTTGTGCCCGCCGTGTTGGACACGCACCTGATCGACGAGGTCATCCAGGTGACCACCGAGCAGGCCTTCGCTATGGCCCGGCGCCTGCCGCGCGAAGAAGGGTTGCTGGTCGGCATCAGCTCGGGGGCGGCGGTGCATGCGGCCGTACAGGTGGCTTGCCGGCCGGAGAATGCCGGGAAGCAACTGGTGGTGATCGTGCCGTCGTACGGCGAACGCTACCTGAGCACGCCGCTTTACGCGGACCTCGCTTAACATGGACCGGGGCTAGAAACCGGGTTTCGGGCCGGTAGGGCGTTCGGAAACCCGGTTTCTACCCTTCCCAGGAGACCAACCATGCTGAGAAATGTACGCCAGGACATCCAGTCGGTTTTCGATCGGGACCCGGCGGCACGGAGCGCGTTGGAAGTCGTGCTCCTTTACCCTGGCTTGCACGCCGTTTGGCTGCACAGGATCGCGCATGCCCTGTGGCGCAACGGCTTCTTTCTGCTGGGGCGCGCCGTCAGCCAGTTCTCGCGCTGGCTGACGGGCATCGAGATCCACCCAGGCGCGAAACTCGGCCCGCGCCTGTTCATCGACCACGGCATGGGCACGGTGATCGGCGAGACGGCGGAGATCGGCGCCAACGTGACGCTCTACCACAATGTAACGCTGGGCGGCGTCAGCTGGGAGAAGGTGAAACGCCATCCCACGCTGGAGGACCACGTGGTGGTGGGCGCCGGCGCGCAGGTGCTGGGCCCGATCACCATCGGCGCGTATAGCCGCATCGGCGCCAACTCGGTTGTCGTCAAGGACGTTCCACCCCATTCGGTGGTCGTGGGCGTGCCCGGCCGAGTGCACATCCTGAACGGCGAGCGCATGCCCGAGGTGGAGCATGAGGACCTGCAACACAACCGCCTGCCCGACATCACCATGGAAATGCTGCGCCATCTGACGGCACGCGTGGTCGCCCTGGAGGCCACCCTCAACGAGTTGCACCTGGAAGACGACGCGCAGACCGCCGATGCCTGGGTTGAAGCAGTGGAATCAGGGGGCAGCAGCATCTGAGACCCCTGTGCTATAATGGGCCCATGCGCGTTACAGTTATCTCGACCGTGCTCAACGAAGGCGAGTCTGTCCGCCGGCTGATGGATAGCCTGGTGGCGCAGACACGGCCGGCGGACGAAGTCGTCATCGTCGACGGCGGCTCGCGTGACAATACCGTCGCCGTCCTCAGCGAGTACGGGGGACGCCTGCCGCTCAAGGTACTCGTGGAGCCGGGAGCGAACATTTCCCGAGGGCGCAATGTGGCCGTGCAGGCGGCCGGCGGCGACCTGTTCACCTGCGCCGATGCAGGGGAGTGGCTGGAGCCGGGCTGGCTGGAATGCCTGCTCGCTCCCTTCGAGAATCCACCGTCCGGCGAACCGTCTGACCGGTGGGGCGGCGGCCGGCCCCAAGCGGTGTCCGGCTTCTTCGTTCCCGACGTCGCGTCGCCTTTCGAGATCGCCATGGGCGCAACGGTGCTGCCTGTGCTGGCGGAAGTCAACCCGGCGACGTTTCTACCGTCCAGTCGCTCCGTCGCCTTCACCAGGGCAGCCTGGCAGGCGGCAGGTGGCTACCCCGAATGGATCGATTACTGCGAAGACCTGATTTTCGATCTGCGGGTGCGGGCGGCCTGTGGACCATTTGGCTGGGCGCCCGGCGCGTTGGCGCATTTCCGGCCGCGTGGCTCGCTGCGTGCATTTTTCAAGCAGTATTACCGTTACGCGCGCGGCGACGGCAAAGCCGACCTCTGGCGCAAGCGGCACGCTATCCGCTATGCGACCTACCTGGTGGCGCTGCCCGCCATGCTGGCGCTGAGCGTGTCGCGCAGCCCGCTCTGGTTGCTGGCGTTGGGCAGCGGGTTCCTGGCCTATTGCCGCACGCCCTACCGGCGCCTGCTCCCCTATCTGCCCCATCTCGCGACCAGCGGCCGGCTGCGCGCCATCCTGCTGATCCCTCTCATCCGTGTCACGGGCGACGTGGCCAAGATGCTTGGCTACCCGGCAGGGTGGGCCTGGCGCGTCCGCAACTGGCGACGCGCGGAGGTGCATTGGCAACAGGCGGAACCTGGAGCGCCAGGCGTTAGATAAAGGCGGCGTGATTTACGCTTTCGCCCCTTCGGCGCTACAATGTTCATCCATAGTGACGGCAAGCAAGCTGCGCTTGGGAGGAAGTTGCGCTATGGAACTACTCAAAGAACGAATCGTGCGCGAGGGCGTCAATCTGGGTCATGGGATCCTCAAGGTGGACAGTTTTATCAACCACCAGGTGGACCCGGCCCTGATGCTCGCGGTGGGTGGGGCATTGGCGGCGCGCTTTGCGCACCTCGGCGCCAACAAGATTGTCACCGCCGAGATCAGCGGGATCGCGCCCGCTCTCACCACCGGGCTGGCATTGGGCATCCCTGTGGTCTACGCGCGCAAGACAAGGCCTGTCACCATGCATCCGAACGCGATGCTGGCCAGTGCCCCATCACATACCAAGGGCGTCATGACCGAGCTGATGATCTCGCCCGAGTACCTGGGGCCGCGTGACCACGTGCTGGTGATCGACGACTTCCTCGCACGCGGCGAGACGATCCGGGCCCTGGTCCACCTGATAGAGACGGCGGGCGCGACCCTCGTGGCCATCGGCGCGGTGATCGAAAAGCGCTTCGAGGGCGGACGGGGGTCCCTGGCAGACCTGAACGTGCCCATCGAGACGCTGGCCGTGATCACGAGCATGGACAACGGCCGGATCATCCTGGAGTAGCATGAGCCTTTCCACGGCGCATCACGATTCGATCGCCATCCTCGACTATGGCTCGCAGACCGCGCAGCTGATCGCACGCCGGGTACGCGAGCTCCACGTGTATTGCGAGCTCATCCCCTGGGACGCCCCAAAAGAGCGTTTCGCGGCCTTGAACCCCAAAGGCTATATTCTTTCCGGCGGGCCGGCCAGCGTCTATGCCGCGGGCGCACCATCGCTGCCCGATTTCGTGCTGCAATCGGGCAAACCGGTGCTGGGTATCTGCTACGGGATGCAATTGCTGGCGCTGAACCTGGGCGGAAGCGTCGATCCGGCCGAGCAGCGCGAGTACGGCCATGCGACGCTGGACGTAGTGGCGCCTGACGCAGCCTTATTGCGCAACCTGCCGCCGGAACTGGCCGTGTGGATGAGCCACGGCGACCGCGTCAGCCAACTGCCGCAGGGTTTCGTCATCCTGGCCCGCACGCCTTCCGCCATGGCTGCCGTGGGCGACCCGCTGCGTAACGTGTATGGCGTCCAATTTCACCCTGAGGTGCGCCACACGCCACAGGGCCACCAGTTGCTGCACAACTTTGCGGTTGACGTTTGTGGCTGCCGGCCCGACTGGACGCCGGCCAGTTTCATCGAGGAGACCTGCGCCGGCATCCGGCAGCAAGTGGGCGACGGGCACGTGGTGTGCGGACTGAGCGGAGGCGTCGATTCCGCGGTGGCCGCGACCCTGCTCTACCGAGCCATCGGCGACCGGCTGACCTGCGTCTTCGTCGATCACGGGCTGCTGCGCCAGGGCGAGGCCGAGCAGGTGGTGGACACCTTCCAGCGGTACATGGGCCTGCGCCTGATCGCGGTAAACGCCAGCGAAGAGTTTCTGTCCGACCTGGCCGGCGTGACCGATCCTGAGCTCAAGCGCAAGCGCATCGGGGCACGTTTTGTGCGCATCTTCGAAGCCGCCGAGGCCCAGGCGGTCGCCGCGACCGGCGCCGCCCACGCGGCCTACCTGGCGCAGGGCACGCTTTACCCCGACGTCATCGAATCTGCCAGCCGTTCGGAGCAACGCACGGCGCACACCATCAAGACGCACCACAACGTGGGCGGTCTGCCCGCCGATATCCAGTTCAAGCTGATCGAGCCGCTGCGCATGTTGTTCAAGGATGAGGTGCGCGCGGTTGGGGAAGCCTTGGGGCTGCCCGAGGAGATCGTCTGGCGCCACCCGTTCCCGGGGCCGGGCCTGGCGATCCGCATCATCGGCGAAGTGACCTGGGCGCGGCTTGAAACGCTACGCCGGGCGGACGCCATTTTCTTGAGCGAGCTGCAGGCGGCCGGGCTCTATCGGAGCGCCTCGCAGGCGTTCGCCGTGCTGTTGCCCGTGCGTTCTGTAGGAGTGATGGGTGACGGGCGCACCTACGCCGACACGATTGCGCTGCGCGCCGTGACCACCGACGACTTCATGACCGCCGACTGGGCGCACCTGCCCTACGAGTTGCTGGCAAAGGTCAGCAACCGGATCGTCAACGAAGTGCCCGCGGTCAATCGGGTGGTATATGACATCAGCTCCAAGCCGCCGGCGACTATCGAGTGGGAATAAACTACACCTGATCTATGCGTAGATTGCTCATAAGCCTCCTCATCGTCATCCTCATCCTCGCCGCTTTGCTGGCCCGGCCCTGGTGGTTATTTCAACAGGCGCAGGGGGCGGTGCCGGCCGGGGTGCAGTTGGCCGGCATGGACCTGAGCGGGGCGGACGCCGCAGGGATCACGGACGCCCTGGAGCGGGCCTTCGATGAGCCGATTGCCGTCTATTACGCGGGACAGCGCCTGGTCCTGCGCCCGCAGGCAGTCGGCTTCCATGTAGACGCCACCAGCATGCTGGCCGAGGCGCTCCGGCACAAAAGCTTCTTCCTGGACCTGCGCACCTTCCTGGGTGAGCTGGTGCGTCACCCGCCGGCGCCCATCAACGTGCCGCTGCGCTATTCCTTAGATACCGTCGCCCTGGACAACTGGCTGGCCGACGTTGCGGACCACTATGACCGGTCCCCGATCCCCCCTCAACCCGTGCTCGACAAGCTCACGATCGCGCCCGGCCAGCCCGGCCTGAAGCTGGACCTGCCCGCCTCGCGCGATCGCTTGCTTGGCGTGCTGATCGATCCGCAGGTGCGCAGCCTCGAATTGGTGCTTCACCAGGCTCCTGCGCCGCCGATCGACATGAAGGCGCTGGAGGCGCTGCTCAAAGCGCGGATGGACCAGTTCCCCGGAATTGGCGGCGTATTCGTGCACCAGACGACGACGGGCGAGGAAGCCGCCGTGAACGCCGACGTCGCCTATGCCGGCATGAGCACGATAAAGATCGCGATCGTGGAGGAAGTGTTCCGCAAGCTCAAGGCGCCCCCGGATGCCGAGACGACCGGCATTATCACGCAGACCACAGCGCTGAGCAACAATCATGCGGCCAACCTGCTGCTGGGGATCATCGGCGACGGTGACCAGACCGCGGGCGTGCGCGTTTTGAACCAATCGCTGCACACCCTGGGGCTGGAGAACACCTTTATGGCCACACCCTATGACCAGCACTTGGCCAGCCCGCCCCGCATCGTCACCCCGGCAAACAGCCGCAAGGACCTGAACACCCTGCCGGATGCTTACGTCCAGACCACGCCGCGCGACCTGGGCCTGATGCTGGGGATGATCGTGGAATGCAGCCAGGGAGGGGGCACCCTGTTGGCAGCCTATGGCGACCAGCTAACGGATGCGAAATGCCGCCAGGCACTGGATTTCCTGGGCATGGACAACATGAATGAACTTGTCGTCAGCGGCGTCCCGCAGGGGACACGCTTCGTGCACAAGCACGGCTACGCGGCCGACACACACGGCGACGTGGCTGCCATCTGGGGTCCGGCCGGTCCCTACATCATCAGTGTCTTCATCTACCAGCCACCCTGGCTCGAATGGTCGCTCTCCAAAAGCACGATGAAGGACCTCTCCACAGCGGTTTGGAATTACTTCACCCTGATCAGCCAACCCCAATAACTGCGGCTCGGAAGCGCTCACCCCGTCAGATGGCGGCGTTGGTCTGCCCCGGATTGCCGTTGGAGCCGGGCCGGGTGCTATAAGGCCGTGTCGGGCCACCCGACCCCGGTCCGCCGAGGCTGACCGGTCGCGCCAGCGCGCTGGAGAGATCATCGCCCCGGCGCACCAGGTAAGCGGGCAGGCCGCCGATCTGCAGCTCCCCCAGGGCCTCGCTCCAATCGGCCGCCGGCCCGAAGGTACGCGCGGCCAGCAGGATGGCAATGCCGTGCACGCCGCGGGCGCGCAGACCGCGTAAGGTCTGCACCCAGGCAGGGTCAGACGAGGAGGTAACGACGATCAGGGTGCTATGACGCCCGAGGCGCGCGCCCTCGGTCGCGAGGATGTGCGGGAGGGGGATATGTCCCTCGGGCTGGATGACGGCCAGGATGTCAAGCAAACGATCGAGTTGGCGCTCACCGCGATCGGGCTGGACCACCTCGCGCTGCCCGGCATAGCTCAGGAAGCCTACTGCCCGGTCCAAGCGGATGAAGTGCTGCGCGAGCGAGGCCGCAATCGTGACCCCGTACTCGGTGGTGCTCGGCGGAAGATCCAGCCTGGCCTCATGCGGGCGCATCCACCCCATCGGTTCCCAAGGCTGCACGGTCCAGGGTGACTCGGCCTGCGCGCCCTCGTGCATGTCGAGGAAGATCCAGACATCGGCCAGCGGATCCAACTCGAACTCTTTCGAGATCAGGCGGCCCGTGCGAGCCGTGGATTTCCAGTGGATGCGGTTGAAACTGTCGCCCGGCACGTAGTCGCGCACGGTCGAAACGCTGGTCGTGATGTAGGGAGTACGTCGATGGATCAGCTCGCCGCCGGCCAGGTAGCCGCTGGGCGGGCTGAACTGCGGGATCGCGACCGTCGCGGGGACGACGACCAGCGCCAGAGTGCCGGGCGCCTTGCGTGTGAAACGAAAAAGACCCAGCGGGTCGCCGCTGGTGAGAGCCAACGGGCCGAGCGTGAAACGGCCGCGCAAGCGGCAGAGTGTACGGGCCTGCCAGCGTGACGTCGCGCGCTGCCCGAGAGAATTGACGACCCGGCTGATCTGATGGCCAGGTAGGTCCGACTGGTCAAGCACTTCGACCCACAGCTTGGGCCAGCGAGAGTTATTGGTCAGTTCGAGCGACTCTTCGAGGTAGCGGCCGACTTGCGAGCGCTGCGGACGGGTGACGCGGCGCAAGTGAAGCCCGCGCAAGTTGGCCCAGGCCCACCAAAGCGCGAGCAGGATCACGCCGGTCACAAAGTAAAGCAGATCGAACGCGAGGTCTCGCCCGGTATTGAGGGCGAAGAGCAGCGCCGCCAACCACAGGAAAAAGATACCCCAGGAACGTTTCAACTATCTTGCCTTTACGCGTGCTCCCGGCACGGGTACCGACGCGGCGATCTCCTCGACCACCACACGCGCATCCACGTTTTTGATGCGGGCCGACGGGCTGATGATCATGCGATGTGCGAAAGTCGTCTCGAGCAGAGCCTTGACGTCATCAGGAATGACGTAGGTGCGGCCCTGCAGGGCGGCGTAAGCGCGCGTCCCTTTGAACAGGGCCAGGCTGCCGCGGGGGCTGGCGCCCAGGTAAACGTCGGGATGGCTGCGGCTGGCATTCGCGAGGCTGACGATGTACTCCTTGATCAGATCGTCGACGTAAACCCCCTTCGCCGCGTCCTGCGCCGCAAGCAGTTCCTCTACCGACACGACCTGGTCGATATCTTGCACCGGGTGATGCTCGCGCTGCGACTCAAGGATATGCATCTCATCCGAGGCGGATGGGTAGCCCAGGCTGATGCGCATCATGAAGCGATCGATCTGCGCTTCGGGCAGGGGGAAGGTGCCCTCGTACTCGATCGGGTTCTGCGTCGCCAGGACCAGGAACGGCCGCTCCAGGCTGTAGGTGATGCCGTCCACGGTGATCTGCCGTTCCTCCATCGCCTCCAGCAGCGCCGACTGCGTCTTGGGAGTCGCCCGATTGATCTCGTCGGCCAAAACAATCTGCGCCATGATCGGCCCTGGCCGGAACTCGAATTCGCGCGTCTTCTGGTTGAACACCGACACGCCGGTCACATCGCTGGGCAGCATATCGGGCGTGAACTGGAGGCGCCGGAAGGTGCAGCCAATCGAACGGGCAATCGAACGGGCCAGCATCGTCTTACCGACGCCGGGCACGTCCTCAATCAGCAAATGACCCTGGCAGAGCAGCGCAATCAGTGCGAGTTCGACCTCACGCCGCTTACCAATGATGACCCGCTCAACGTTCTCCGTGACGCGCTCGGCGAGGGAGGAAATAGGTGAAATATCGGCCATTAGGAGCATCTCCTCAGTGCGAAGGGAACCGTGAGCCTTAATTATACCCGCAAAGCCCGCATTTGGGTAGAAGCACACGCGGCGCGACCTGTTCTCACGTCTCAACGCCTGCTGTGGAGCCCTCCTTCGCGTCTCATTGACTCGCCTCCGGCAGGATGTTAGAATAACACCCGTGCCACGTTTGCGTTAGTGGCTAGCTTCCCAACGAGCGGGTGCGATGGGTGAACGGATCCTGGTGATTGAAGACGAGCCGCAGATTGCCGACCTGCTGCGCCGCGGCCTGATCTACGAAGGCTATACGGTCGAAGTGGCTCCCGACGGCGAGGCGGGCCTGGCTGCCGCGCGTGATCGGCAACCTGGGACTTGCTGAAGCGCGGCGCGATAGCCGACGGGGCCATGCGCGCTGAGGCCCTGCGGGCAATTGGGGACGAGACCGAGCGCATGAGCCGGCTGGTGAGCGATCTGCTGTTGCTGGCCCAGGCGGACGTGTGCTTGGAATTGCAGCGCCAGCCGGTCGAGATGGACACGCTCCTGCTCGAGGTCTACCGGCAGGCACAGGTGATAGCCCAGGGCATTTCCGTAAAGCTGGGCGGCGAGGACCAGGCGCTGGTGGCCGGGGACGTGGACCGCCTGCGGCGGTTGCTGCTCAACCTGGTTGACAACGCGCTTAAATACACGCAGCCGGGGGGCAGGTCGTCTTGATCCTGCGACGCACCGATGGTTGGGTGCGGATCCAGGTGACGGATAGCGGGATCGGCATTGCGCCAGAGAACTTGCCGCATATCTTCGAGCGCTTCTACCGGGCCGACCGCAGCCGCGCCCGCCGGGGCGGCTCCGGACTAGGACTCTCGATCGCGCAGTGGATCGCGCACGCGCACGCCGGCCGGATCGAGGTCAGCAGCAAGCTGGGCAAGGGCAGCACATTCACGGTGTGGCTGCCGGAAATGAAAAACGAAGCGTGAACTGGAAAGCAGAGCGATGGAGGCGAGAGTGAAAGGTGATGCGAGTGGGATAGAATCGGGAGCGGCAAAACTCGGCAGCGCGCTGGCAGCGGAGATCGGGAGCCTGCTCAGGGAGCGCCACCTGACGCTGGCGACTGCGGAATCCTGCACGGGCGGGCTGGTCGGCGACCTGATTACCGACATCGCGGGCAGCTCGGATTACTTTCTGGGCAGTGTGGTTTCTTATGCCTACAGCGCCAAAGAGGGGATCCTGGGCGTGCGGCACGAGACGCTGCTGGCCCACGGCGCGGTCAGCCCAGAGACCGCGGCGGAGATGGCCTGGGGCGCGCGCCGGCTATTTCGCTCGAGCATCGCCGTCTCAATGACGGGCATCGCCGGGCCGGGGGGCGGGACCGCCGAAAAGCCCGTCGGCCTGGTCTACATGCACCTGACGGCCGACGATGCGGAGATTGGCGAACGGCACATCTGGGACAGGGATCGCATCGGCAACAAGCAGTGCTCCACCGAGGCCGCGCTGGCGCTGGTGCTGAAGTATTTGAAGAGGTGAGGGATTTCGATGTCAACACCCGAAACTGTGAATCAGCCCGTCCTCGTCGAAGCGCGCTTTCTGCCCGACGGTCGCGTCCAACCAACCGCCTTCAAGTGGCAGGGGCAGACGCGGCGGGTGGTCGACCATGGGCGCGAGTGGGATGAGACGCTCGAGGGCACGACCTGGCATTGTTACCTGGTGCAGACGGCGCAGCGCGAGACGTTCGAACTGCGCCTGGATGATGACGAGGCGCGCTGGGTTCTTGCGAGGGCGTGGCTGAACGAACAGGGGGTGTGAGGCGCGAAAGGCAGCCGGTTTGACGCATCACGCCCCCCAGTTCACACCTTTCTCAGCCGGGCAAAGCTCGCCAGGAGCGTCTTCGTCCCCTTGCCCGGAAAGGTCACGGTCACTTCCTCGTCGTCGGCCGTCACCTGGCTCTTAAGCACGATCCCCGTGCCGAAGAGGCCATGATCGACCCGATCGCCGGGTTTGAATTGCGTCTTGCGCGCGGGCGCAGCGGGCTTCTCGGCAGGCTTCTCGGCCCGTTCGCTCTGCCCACCGCCGGCCGGCGCAACGCGCGCCGGCCGGCGCTCGGGTCGCGCCTGCGCGTTCGATCCCTGGGGTCCCCAGCGCGTGACGTTCTCGAGCGCCTGGCGGGCGGCCGCCTTACGATCGCCGATGCCCCCGCCCACCTGCAGTTTCTCCGGGATGTCGATGAGGAAACGCGAGGGCGCGTTGACTTCGCTGCGGCCGTAAAGCGTACGCCGGAAGGCGCGCACGAGGTACAGCCGGTCTTTAGCACGCGTCACCCCCACGTACATGAGGCGGCGCTCCTCCTCCAACTGGTCGGGGTCCTCCAGGCTACGGCTGTGCGGGAAGATGTTCTCCTCCAGCCCGACGATGAACACCGCCTTGTACTCCAGCCCCTTGGCCGTGTGCAGGGTGAGCAGCGTTACCCGGTCCTGTTCCTCGGCCAGTTGGTCCTGGTCTGACACCAGCGCGACCTCTTCGAGGAAAGCGCCCAACCTGACATCCGGCGGCAGGTCGTCGTACTGCTCGGCGACGCTGTGCAACTCCTGGACATTCTCCCAGCGCTCTTGGCCCTGCTCGGTGCCGTCCTTGAGCCAGGTGGCGTAACCCGACTCCTCAGATATACGATCAAGCAGCGCCTCGATGGTCAGCCGATCCTTCTGTGCGACCCAGCTCGCGAACATCCGGTAAAAGGCGGTCAGCGAGCGCAGGGCGGCCGTGCCGAGAGAATGCTGGGGCGGCTCTGGGTAGCGCACGTTCATCTGCGGATCGCCGGCCAGGAGAGCCATGCCCCCGGTCATCGGCAACCCCAGTTCGCTGCTCCAGGTGTTCAGCGCGCCGATGGTCTTGTCGCCGATGCTGCGCGGCGGAACGTTGATGATACGCATCAGGCTCACGTTGTCGGCCGGATTGTGCACCAGCCTGAGGTAGGCCAGCGCGTCCTTGATCTCACGGCGTTGATAGAAGCGCGTGCCCCCGACTAACCGGTAGGGTATGCCGCGCGCCACAAACGCGTCCTCCAGCGGACGGGATTGGGCGTTGGTGCGGTACATGACCGCGCAATCGCTGAGGCGCACCTCCTCCTGGGATACCAGCCGCTGAATGGTGCTGACGACGAAGTTCGCCTCGTCCGATTCGTCATAGGCCTCGTGCAGCGTCACCTGCAGGCCCCGCCCGCGCTCGGTGCGCAACTGCTTGGGCGTACGGTGCAGGTTGCGCGCGATGATCGCATTGGCGGTGTCGAGAATGGTCTGCGTGGAACGATAATTCTGCTCCAGCAGGATCACCTTGGCCTCCGGATAGTCCTCACGGAAGCGCATGACGTTGCGGTAATCCGCGCCTCGAAAAGCAAATATGGATTGGTCTTCGTCTCCCACAGCAAACAGGTTATGGCTGCGCCCGGCCAGCATGCTCACCAGCTCGTACTGGGCGGTGTTGGTGTCCTGGAACTCATCCACCAACAGGTACTGGTAGCGCTCCTGGTAACGGCTGAGCACCTCCGGCTGCTCTTTGAACAGGTAGGTGGTGCGACAGAGAAGATCGTCGAAGTCCAGCGCGTGGTTGGCGGCCATGACCTCTTCGTAGCGCCCATAGACGCGCCGGGCAACTTCGGCCCAGTACGTGGTGGCCTCGAAGGCGGTGGACTTGATCAACTCATTCTTGGCGCGCGAGATGGCCGCCCGCATGGCCTCCGGGCGGTACATTTTCTCGTCCAGTTTCAGATCGCGCAGCGCCTGTTTAATGACTGCCAACTGCTCGGAATCGTCGAAAATGACGTAGTTCGGATCAATATGGGCCGGGGCCGCCTCTTGCCGGAGGATGTAGGCGCAGATGCTGTGAAATGTGCCGATGGTCAGGCCACGCCAGCCGGCGCTGGTCGACACCGCTTCTCCCAGCAGCCGGTTGATGCGCTCGCGCATCTCGCCGGCCGCCTTGTTAGTGAAAGTCACCGCCATCAGCGAGCGCGGGCTGACGCCCACTGCACGCAGCAAGAAAGCCACGCGATGAGCCAATACCCGCGTCTTGCCAGAGCCAGGACCGGCGAGCACCAGCACTGGTCCTTTGATGGTCGTCACCGCCTCGGTCTGGGACGGATTGAGACCGGCCACAATGTCTTCGTGCATCAATACCCCTACTATCAGCAGCCTACCTGCCTGCCACGCAGGCAACAGGCCCCGCTCTGTCGCTCGCAGACCGGGATCACGTCCGCCGGCGGCCGGCCGGCCTCGCTCAGCAACTCCGCCACCGCCCCAAGCGGCAGACCCATGATCGCCGTATAACAGCCGTCCCAACGCTCGACCGGGGAAAAGCGAGGATGTTGGATGGCATAAGCACCGGCCTTGTCCAACGGGTCGCCGGTCGCGACGTAGTCTCTGATCTCGTCATCCGTGAAATTGCGGATCCACACCTTGCTGCAGGACAGCCGAGTGGCCAGATGAGGGCCGCTTAGAAGTCCGTCGGCCTTCCGTAGGCTC
>Ga0209226_10000670_pt1 | contig 17838 bp, 25 predicted proteins | sample BarGraNGADG00212_2_FD_184497 | JGI IMG/M metagenome (GOLD analysis project Ga0209226, IMG submission 184497) | Arctic peat soil microbial communities from Barrow, Alaska, USA - Barrow Graham LP Ref core NGADG0011-212 (SPAdes) (version 2) | ecosystem: Environmental > Terrestrial > Soil >...
CAGGTCTTCATCACTAAATATTATTGGCATTTCTATTCACTCCCATTTTTCAATTTGTTTATGACAGTAATCTGCAACATTTTTAAATCTATCTATGCATGTCGAGATTTTGAATCCAAGCTTGAAAAAGGAGGCAAAACCATAATAACAATGTTCAAATAGTCTTCCTTGAGAGTATATACATTATGTTCATATGTCAAATTGAATCGTAGAATCCCAAGTCGGCTATGCATCTGTCCAACCATAGCAGAGACTGCCCTATAATTAACATTGAATCCCTGTTTTATGAGGTAATCATAAATTTCAACCGTATTGCAGCTCTTCACCTCTGAGAATAACCTTAGAAGAGATTTTCTAATACCTATCTTATCTTTCAGGAGAAATTTTATCAGCCGATTATTAACACCATCATCTATTTTCTTCATTGAATCACCTTTTACAGAGGATAAATGGAATAGCATATTCTCAAAATTTGAGAGTAAGATAACGGTATTTCTTATATTTATATCTGGAATTGGGTAGCAGCGTGTGCTGTATGCAGCAAAAGTGCCAATAATATTAGCAACAGTCCAAATAAAAACCCCGTCCTTGGATTAATATGCATGTTTGGCGGGAAATAATACTTTAGCTTCTTCACATATCTTATTTATAAGCATCTTTTCTTATAAGATTTTTCCCAAATTCATGGCAATACCCTGTTTAGGCGGAGTTTTGGAGCAACAGGGATACTGATTGAAAGTGTTCAATTCTATAAAGGAGGCATCATCAAATGAATTATCCTTAATAAAGAGGTGTGGGAGAACAGCATGATATTTGGATAGGAGTGGTGGAATATAAGGAAATGTCATGCTGCTTTCCTCCATCCTTTCCATTACTCTTGAAGGGGATAAATGGAATAGCCCCATCTCAAAATTTGAGAGTAAGAATTTACGGTTTAAATACTTATGTGTCTGAAAATATATCTTACTTTCAACAAGCTGATACTGTTTTTCTGTTGTTTTACCTTATAAAAGCCTTAAATCATATTTTTGCCAAAAAATTAAAGTATTGGCACGAACATTGACAAAATAAAGTTAATTCAGGATTTCTGAATGGTCGGTGAAAAACTTTAAAGTATTTACTCGATGATTTGGAAACTAAAACGAGTTGCTTATTTTACATTTTTAATTTTTATTTTTCCAGTCTTATTTATTGTTATTTTTCCCAATGTTGTTGGTTTTGATTTTCCTGTTTTAGTATATCCTTTAAGTTTTGTCACAATTTTTTCAAGTAATGTCATACTCTTTGTTTTCAAATTTTTATCTTCTTTAGGATTTCTTGGTTTTTTTGTCAGATTTATTTCTCCCCCCTGAATCTTTCATAATCCAGCTTCCTTAAAAACATATCTTATAGCCAACTAAAAAATAAAATAACACAAAAATGAGATGCTTTGAGGAAAGCTGAAATCAAGAAAAACTATTGATTAATGCCCTGGAAAATCTTTTCGGGATTATTTCTAGCTCCCATTCGCAAATTTTGAGCCATACCTATTGCTATCTCATACTCGTCATTTTCTAAAGCTTTTAAGGTTGCTTTGGCGACTTCAGATGGAGGTATCCCTTTATCTTCCTGTCCTCGTTCGTCTCTCGCCCCTTTATCTAAGTCAGTATCAACAGTTGGAGGAATTACTTCAAATACTTTTATTGATGTATCCTTTAATTGATGCCTGATGGAGACACTGAATGAATGCATAGCTGCTTTGGTTGCACAATAAACGGGCATAGATGCTATTGGCACAAAACCCAATCCAGAAGAAACATTGATTATAGCGGATTCTTTTTGTTTTAGCAAATCTGGAATAAAATAGGCTGATAAGTGTATTGGTGCTGTCAAATTAATTTCAATCTCATTTTCACCATCAGACAAATTAAAAATTCCTTTCTTAAAATTAATCATTCTCTGAATTCCTGCATTATTCACTAATATGTTAATGTCTATGTTGTTGGACTTAATCCAATTATATAATGCTTTTCGCTCTTTTTCTTTTGATAAATCACATACTTTGGTATGTATTTGAGGAAGCTTACTTTTTGCTTCCCTCAATTTATCTTCTCTTCTTCCGCAAATTATGACTTCATTATCTTCTTTAACAAAGGCTTCAGCTAATGCAAACCCGATGCCTGTTGCGCCTCCTGTAATCAAAATAGTATTGCCATTAAGTTTCATGATTGTAGCCTCGAATATAGTATCATTGAACAATATGTGACGAACGATTATTTATGCTTTGACTTGTTTCTGCAATATTACATGAAATGAACATATTAATCCGAAGCAAAATGAAGCAAGAGTGTTAAATTAATCAATGAGTCAACTAAATTGCTTCAGTTTAACGACAGAAGCTATATTGACTCCATAGTTTGTCAAATCTTCAATGGAAAAGACTATAACGAGTAATAAGAATGATATTCAGGTAAGAAAAATAACTGAACGGATGAGAATATGAAATGGAAAAAACGAGTCAACGTTCTATCGATTGCGATTATAATAATCCTATTTTCCATTTGGCTTTAAAAATGGAGTAATGATATGGAAAAAAGTTTAGAATATGTTCTAATCATTTTAATTTTGCTAATGATACACAGAAGAGTTATGAAAAATGGAATCGTTTGGATATTCAAAAAAAGAAACTAATACACAAAGTACGTAACAAAACAAATGTAGAGTTCAAAGAGAAGACGGGTGCTATAGATATGCCTACCACAGCGTTATTTATTTTAGATGCAATGACAGGGGAAGTAAAGGAATTTAAGAAGGGTTATATCTCGACTTTTTGATGATATGACAACTAAATTAGGACACTGCCCAATTTTCAGGTTGTTTATACCAGGTCTTTCTTTTTCTCTTCAAATTCTTCCTTGGTTATTTCTCCGCTGGCATACCTTTTCTTTAAGATTTCAATAGCTGAATCCCCTCGTTTTGCGCTGCCTTTCCACAGGTATTTGATGAGGAGGACAAGCCCGATAAGCACGAGTATGCAGAATATAAGCCCTATAATCCCATAGCCGCCGCCCATCATGCCATAGCCATAACCGTATCCGTCCATCATTCTGAATTGCATATATTATACCTCATTAATAAGAATTGATTTTAGTACTATAAAAGGATAGGGTTTAAAAATACTCGGAAAGACCACAGGTTGACCTCTCAAATACATCTTTCACCTGTATATATTTATGTTCTATGACTAATTTTGAAGCGAGACCTATTCCACTACTTCTTATATCTTCAAACTCTGACAACTGGTCTAACGCTATTCCATGCCTGTCCAGAATTTTCCATGATTTCTATGGCTCTATCCTTCTTTGAGGATTCTATCTATTTCTTTATCGCCTGCCATTTGCCATCGACTTTCTCATAAGAATTTTTGACTGCGCCCCATGCTATCTTGAAACTACGTTGTTCATCGCCGTTATATTCCTTGAACGCCGAATTAAACGCTGCTAAAAATATCTCCTGTGCAATGGGTTGGTAGATTATCTGTAACGGATTTCGGCAAGTCTGCAATTTTTGAATATGGCATCAATCAGATATTAGAAGTATAAGGATATAAATAACTATATAGTAGGTGGCACTGGAATAACTCCTGGCAGCAATGTCTCTATAGGCATGTCTGCGGTCAAGTTAGGCAGAAACATGCAGACACGTCTGTCTATACAATCCTCTATCCAGACAAAAGAAGAAAGTAAATATTTAAAATTATGAAAAAAATTAATAATTATGAAAAAATATTGCTGCTGATGCTGGTGGTGCTAGTAGCGATTGGAGCGATGCCAAATGTTCAACCTTATAATATTATATCACAGTTCATATATCTGGCACTCATTTTAATTGTAATCTTGTTGGTACTGAACCTTTTCCAACGAATCAATGTCAAACTCGATGATTATTTTATCATCGCTTTAGTACCGTATATCATATTCGGTTCATTCTTTAGAGTTTTAGGGGATACTGGCGCTATAGAGCCACCAATTAGATACTTGTTCATTACCCCAATTATCTATGTAGTGACATTATCCATTGCTATGATTTTGCTTCTGCTAACAAAAGGTATCGCTCCGAAATTGAATATACATGATTGGCGGGTGTTATTTGGTGGTATGGGCATTGTTCTATGCATATCCGTCTTGGTTCTGTTATTGAGCGGCATGTATAGGGTAGAATGGGTTCATCCAGAAGTATTTCTATGGAGTCTGGGTCTTGGTACTGGCTTAATACTTCTCATCTTCGGTGTAAGTCGCTTTTTTGGTTTTTCCCTTATGGCTAATAAACTCAATGCGATTATATTATGGGCACATATTCTGAATACGATATCGACACTTATAGGGGTGAATCTTTTTGGGTATTATTCAAGGGGGTCTCCCTTCATGGGTATTCCTTTATGGACGTACCTAATCTTGCCTATCCTATGGATTCTGGATACCAAATTTAAAAATTCAGATACCCTTCGAAATTTCTTAAAATTCACTATACTATACATCGGATTGACGCCTGCAATGAGAAATATTCTACGATTAGTTCTGGGGGTATGATACCAGTGTTGGTGTTAGCAGTGTACCATTATTTGAAAAATTAGAAATGAAAACCCATGAGAGGATTGAACTTATGTTAATATGTTATGATATGCCCAAGAATAATCAGGGTTTATTGAAAAGGCTTTATTAATCCACTTCTCCCCTTTTTTAAAGTTTCCTTCTATGATAAAAACATTGGCAAGCAGACACAATACATGAGCATCGTTCGGACTTATTTCAAGAACCTTAGCAAAAAGCCTTTTAGCTTCTTCATAATCCTCATCAAGAACCTTTTTTGCAGACAGTTCAATTCCCACCGCCCTCATTTCTTTAAGGTTAGGCATATTTCTTATCGCTTCAGGGAGTTTGCGTTGCATAATGTCTGAGTATATTTCCAACAATTATTAGGGTTTTTGATTACTTTTTCGCCTTTCCTTTTAACAGAAACTTTAGTAAATCACTGCTAAGTCCCTCTTTTCCAAGTTTCTTTAATAGGTCAGATTCAGATAAACCCTCTTTTTTAAGTTCCATCATACGGTCAAAGATTTCAGGTTTAATCTCATAATACTCGTTAATATCCTTTCTATGCCCCCACACATCTCCTTCAAGTAATTCTATTCCCTTCATATCCAGTAACATCCTGGTGGAATCGGATATTGTCTTGATATAGGAAGCTGGGATGTGTATTGCTTTTACATCAGGACAGGTCTGCATCAATGAGAAAATGTCTGTATTTGATGGTCGAAATGCGAGATGAATTAATTTTTCACTTGGCTCCAGTGATTTGATTTCTTCTTTTGAACTGACAACCCTTATTTTCATTATAGTCTCCTGTATAATTTCAGACTGTTTTATACTGTTTAACTTGAGCACAAACTATAATAAATTATTTAAAGTTTCTCCACCTTATCGTTTGCAGAGGTGACAGTAATATCAGCCAAGCCAATTTTTTTTGATAAATTCCACTACTTCTTATATCTTCAAACTCTGGCAACTGGTCTAACGCTATTCCATGCCTGTCCAGAATTTTCCATGATTTCTATGGCTCTGTCAAAATGAGCTATGCCCGTATTATCTTCCGATAAAGTAAGGATTACAGTCCAAGCCTTATCATGGAGCATTACTGGATAGCCTTTATAGATTCCTTGCATAATTGTTAGTATATTAACGAATGATTGCCTATATATCTTATTGGGACAATAGCAAAAATTCCACTTGGTTTTATGGAAATTGCCTGCTCATCTAAACCTTTCATCTGCTTTTACTTCAAGTGCTTTATCTGCTTTTTTTGAAAGCCAACCTATCCGCTCAACTTTTTGGACATCAAATTCTGGGACATATGGCTTTATATCCAAAAGAGGTGTTCCATCTGCAATATCAACATCTTCTATGTGAAGATAGGCTCCCTTTACTCTTACAAGCCTGACTACAGAAATTCCTATAGGATTTGGGCGTCTGGGTGCTCTTGTAGAAAATACCCCATGCAATCTGTCATCCATAAATGGTATAACCTCTAAAGAATATCCTTTAGAGAGATGAAAATGGTAAATTAAGATAATATGGGAAAATCCTTCGATATCTTTGAGTCCATTGACATACTCGGAATCTATTTCTATAGTTCCTGCAATTCCTCTGGCACCAGTTGGTTGTATTGGCATCCCTTTAATATCTTTAAAAGGTGAGTGAATTATGCCTATTGGCACATATCTTATTTCCTGTGTTGCTATTGCTGCTGCCCCCCTTTATACATCCACTCCTCCGAAGACCATAAGAGCCATTAATCCATTTCTCGTATACTAATTAAACCATGTTTATAGATAATGGTTTTCATCGGTTTTTTCGATTTAATATCCTTAGTTTCCACCAAAATAAGTTCATACTTGTCATAGCCAGTTAATATCCCAGTTATTGTTTTGCCACTCAAAGTTTCGCAAACAACGGCTTTATTCATGAAATCAGACAAATATTTATCTGACTTCTGCGACCCTTCATCTTTATTTTTTTGTTCTCCAACCATATTCATACCACCTATATTCAGAATACAGAAACCAACACCATGCTCATTGTTAAAATTATGAGCCTCCTCTAACAAATTCTAACCATGGGCTTAATTTATAAAAGGTTTACTTATGTTGTCACTGTCCCAGATTTTGAATCCAAGCTTGAAAAAGGAGTCAAAATCAGCTTTATAATGCCCAAATAGTCTTCCTTGAGAGTATAGACATTATGTTCACATGTCAAATAGAAACGTAGAATCCCAAGTCGGCTATGCATCGGTCCAACCATAGCAGAGACGGCTCTATAATTAATGTTGAAACCCTGTTTTATGAGGTAATCATAAATTTCAACAGTATTACAGCTCTTCTTTTCTGAGAATAACCTGAGAAGAGATTTCCTGATACCTATTTTGTCCTTTCGAAGAAACCTTATGAGTCTATTTTTTACTTTTTGGTCAATGTTGCCCACTGTTGAAACACTCCTAATATCAATACGCATCTAATGTTTCATATACCTATTGTTTAATTCCTACGACATAGAACCGCTCTAACTGCTTATATACCGAAATTATGTCTGCCAGATTATAGGGGCTTTCCCGACAGAGGAAGGGCTTTAGATGCATATCTTATGTGTGAAAAACTGGGATGTCATGTTGATTGATGGAGTAGCGTATCGATATTTGAATTTATTACAGGTCGCATTACTTTCACTATGCACTCCCAATGTTTATTAATATACAAGTTCCATTGCTATTTAATTCATGGAACTTACTTTTAATCGAGGCACAATTTTAATTCGGGGAGATGTCCGAATCCCTAACTCTACCTGGGATGAGCGTTCCAAAAGATTCAGGGCAATGGCGCTGCACTACATGGATATTGTTGATTATCTGAACAATTCAAAAATCGGTTTCACCGATAATGTCCTTGACCTTATACCATGCCCCGAACTCCATAGCAACATAACATTAAGGGACTATCAGCAACAAGCTTTAGATGCCTGGATTCTGAATAGCAAACGTGGCGTCATCGTTCTACCAACAGGTAGTGGTAAAACAGTTATAGGGATTGACGCAATTTCATTACTTAACACGCCAACAATAGTGGTTGTACCGACTCTTGACCTGCTTGACCAGTGGCGTTCCCAACTAAAGAAGGAGTTCAAAATAGATATCGGAATGCTGGGGGGTGGAGAGCAGGAAATAAAAGCAATAACTGTATCCACTTACGATTCTGCATATATCCATGCCGCCAGACTGGGGAACAAATTCGGCTTAATAATTTTTGATGAAGTGCATCATCTTCCTGCTGAGGGCTACAAGCATATAGCTGAGATGTTTGCTTCACCTTTCAGGATGGGTCTAACAGCTACCTATGAGAGAGATGATGGGCTTCATAGCGAGCTTAACAGACTTGTGGGTGGAAAGGTATTTGAGAAAAAGGTAAAAGAGCTTTCAGGAGAGCACTTATCTCCTTTCAGGCTCCAAAAAATTGCGGTTGAATTGACCGCAGAAGAACAAACAGAATACGAACACAATCAGGGAATTTTTGCAGACTATCTCAGGAGATGTAACATAACCATCAGGACTCCATTGGATTTCCAGAAAATTGTTATCAGAAGCGGAAGAGACCCCAACGCAAGGAAGGCACTTCTTGCAAGGAATAAAGCACGAGATATCGCCCTGAACAGCGTCTCAAAACTAGAAAAATTCAGGGAAATCCTAAAAAAGCATAAAGAGAGCAGGTTATTTATTTTCACAGAGCACAACAAACTTGTCCATATAATCTCAAGGGAATTCCTGATACCATCCATTACATACCGAACAGCCACTAAGGAAAGAGGCGAGATTTTGGACAGGTTCAGGTCGGGAGTATATAGGGCAGTGGTTACCTCAAAGGTTCTGGATGAAGGAATAGATGTTCCTGAAGCAGATGTTGGTGTAATCCTGAGTGGAACTGGTAGTGGAAGAGCTTTTATTCAGCGTTTAGGAAGGATACTTAGAAAGAAAGAAGGAAAGGAAGCTGTTCTGTATGAAATCGTATCGGCAGATACAAGTGAAATAAACACAGCAAAACGAAGAAATAAAGCTCTGAGGTAGGAAAATGCTTACCAGTGACTTGCTTGTTACAAAAAGTTCCAAAGGGAAAATCGAACCTGTTTATGCCAAGCTTGACCAGGAGAATCTTGAAATTTCAGGCTCTCTTATAGACCTCTTCCAAGAACATATCGGAAAAACATATGGGGAACTCATAGAGGAAATTGAAGGTATTGAAGAGATTGACTACCGATTAATCAGGGGATTGACTCAGATACTTGAGAGAAGATGCGTCATCGAAATGAACTCGGTCATAGAGCCAGCCACTGCCAGAAGAAGTGTTTTTGAGGAATGCAAGGGTGCAGTTTCCGATGTAAAAGAAAGAAAGGATGTCATAGACAGGGTTGCCAGCAAGCTATCTGTCGAACCTGCTGCACTGGAAAAGGCTCTATGGGCAGATATGGAAGATAACTTGATAATTAAAGAATTACAGACCATAACCCCTGAAGCTTTGCTCAGGCAATACAATCTATCCCTGACACAGACTCTGCTTTTTAAGGCAACGGGCATGGACATTCAAATTGAGGAAAATTATCAAGAAGTCTTCTGGAAGATTAAGCGGCTTGGACTCATGTATTTCATTCAGGATGGTAGGATATATCTGGATGGAGCTGTTTCCTTGTTCAAGATGACCGAAAGATACGGCACGGCTCTGGCAAAACTGCTGCCAACTATCATGAAATGCAACAAATGGAGTTTAAAAGCAAGTATCTTGAAAAAAACAATGCAGGGTAAAAAGATGTATGATTTCACTCTGGATAATACAAGGCAGATTTTCAGTATTGAGCCTGATTCCAATTCGGAAACATTTGACAGTGCCCTTGAAAAGGAGTTCTCTTTGCTCAATTTCAACGGCTGGCTTGCCAAGAGAGAGCCAGTGGTATTGAAAGCGGGACAATATGCCTTTATTCCAGATTTTTCCCTGGAGAAAAACGACAAAAGGATATACGTTGAAATAATCGGCTTTTGGACACCTGAATATCTCAAAAACAAGATTCAAAAGATAAACCAGTTAAAGGAAAAAGAAGACCTGATACTTCTTGTGGATAAAAATCTTGCTTGCTCAGGCTCAGAATTCAAAACTGATAACCTCATTTTCTATGACGGGAAGATACCGTATCTGGAGATACTCAAGATTCTGAGAAAATACGAAGAGAGACAGGTTACAGAGGACGTTGAAAAGCTTAAAAACATTAAAATCGCCTTAGAGGGAAGCGTTATCAATCTCGATGCTATTGCCAGAAAATACGACGTCACCATTGATGCCATTAAGACGGATATTAAGCAGAATAATAGGAATGGTTATTTGCTCATTGGAGACCAGCTCATTGATAATCAAACCCTTAAAGCGGTTAAGAGCGAACTGAATGGAGTTAAAAAGCACAGCGAAGCTCTTATTATTTTCGGGAATTACGGTATAAAAAGTCAGCAGATATTTGACATTCTTGGATATAAGGTAAAATGGAACGGACTTGACCCAGAGAATGCGGAAATAGTGAAAATATAAGGATTAGTAACTCAATATTTAACGGATAAGGGCGATTGTTTATGAAATTAATTGCTAAAGACAAAGTTTCAATAGGGGTTTGTCTTGTAGTTGTCCCAAAAAATATATTCTCTTGAAAAAAACCTGTCCCATTAGTCCCTTTGTCCCAAAATGCACTACCACTATTGATTTTTAATGGGACAAATATGGGACAAAAGATAAATTAATGTTTGTGCTTAGTTATCTTTATGTCTATATTTTATCCTGTGCTACCGTATTTGTTATGAGAAGGAGGAAAACAGAAAATGATACGTAAATGCTTTGCCAGTGACTTCGAGAGGATTTATGGGATTATAAATGATGCAGCACAGGCGTATAAAAGGATTATTCCCGCAGAATACTGGAAAGAGCCTTACATGTCCAGGGATGAACTTAAGCATGAACTGGATGAGGGTATTGAAATGTGGGGTTATGAGGATAACGGGGAACTTGTAGGCGTTATGGGTATTCAGCACAGACAGAATGTGACGCTCATCAGACATGCCTATGTCAGTACTTCCAGACAGAATCAAGGTATCGGGGGAAAATTAATATCCCATCTTATAGAACTTACAGCAGAACCTGTCCTAATTGCCACCTGGTTAAAGGCTATCTGGGCGGTTCGGTTCTATGAAAAAAACGGATTCAAGCTACTTTCCAGGGAAGAGGGAAATCAGTTGCAGAGAAAATACTGGTCATCGCCAGAAATTAAGATTAAAACATCTGTGGTTCTTGCAGATAAAAAAATGGTTTGATTTGATAAACCTAACTAATTTTCAAAAACAGTTAATTACTTTCACACCGCTTGCCATAGGCTTATATTCGGCAATGACGTTTAATACAATATGGGAAGCTTAAAGATGCTTTCTCTTCCCCATCCCCCTCAAATTATAAACTAAACACTTATTCAAAAACTTTTGTATCCTTGAACAATTTAACCTTGTCCTTCGTTTTCATGCGGTCTAATTTTGCACCATATTTGGGCAATATTTTATTATCCCAAGCGCCAGTGATTTTTTTCAAAACTGTATTTGCCTCCGCTATACCCTTGAAATAATCTCTCCCCTTAACTGAATAGTATTCCTCTCGCTTGAAATTGACAAACGCCCAAAAGTCATCCATTCCAACAGGGGACTTGCCCATCCCGTATTCATTTGTGAAATCTTTGAGGTTCTTCTTTGCAGATTTCTGTTTTGGATTATATTTCAAACAGGTATGCCATGCCTCCAAAGCCTCTTCCCTCGCCCCAACCTCCCAAAGAGAACATCCCACTTCGCACATAGCTTTCCGATAAATACTCACAGAATAATTTCTGATGCAGGTGAAATACTATGGATTCATTCTGGAGCAGTCTCGCAAAACGAGCATCCAAACATACACGCATTGAAAGGAGAAGCAGTTCAGCGGAATACATGAAATTGCTATCAAAGAAATTGAGATTGAGAAAACTATAACTCAAATCAAGCCTATTTGAATATGGGTGAGTTATTTTGAACGACATTATTGAAATAATCAAAACAAGACGATGTGTCCGTGAGTATAAAGAAGATGTTGTATCAGACGGAGATATACAATTTCTGATTGATTGCGCAAGATATGCTCCAACAGGCTTTAATATGCAGCCATGGAGCTTTTTAGTGATTAAAAACAAAGACTTGTTACATAAGCTATCTGAAAGCGGTAAGAAATCGATGATTCCAATTCTTGAACCAATGAAAAATACCTCTAAGAAAGCTTCTGATTTTCTTATTTTCCTCAAAACAAAGGAAACAAACATGTTCTACGGTGCTCCTGTGCTTGTTATAATACTTGGAAATAAAAACTCGCCTATGGTTGATTTCGATTGTGCGATGGCAGCGCAGAATATGATGTTGGCTGCTCATTCAAAGAGTATCGGAAGTTGCTGGATTGGCGGTTTACTTCCAGCTCTCATGGATGAAAAATTATTAAAAGAACTTGACGCACCTAATGGCTATAAAGCAGTTGCTCCATTAATATTTGGATACCCTAAGGGTAGAACAGAAATGCCTGAGAAAAATGAGCCCGATGTGAGATGGTTAAGTTAGCGTCATTTCCTAATGCAGATTCTCTATATAGATATAGAAGGAAGAATAGAAGCAAGACTTGAGAAAATGAAAAAAAAAATCTAATATAAATTATTTTTATTTTAATTTTTATCATCCTCTTACTTCCAATATCGATAGGAACATAGCAACCATTGGTTCAAGAAGTGGCGCAACGGTGCATGACCCATGCTCTCGCATTTTACATCGGCTGCCAAATGCAACCTTATCCTTCCCACGCAATGCTCTTCGAAAATCCGATAACTCTCCAATTATGCCTTCAAGTAGCATTCGGAAACTCGGAACAGTTCTGCCCATATTAGTCACCGAATTCCTTCAATCTGGTCTGGGTAGGATTAAAGACAATAAAAGTGGTTGGAATGCAGAGTGAAAATAAATTATGACTCAAGAATTGAGACCTAATAAAGCTGAAAAAGAATTTTTGAATTTAGCATATAATAGATTTTATGATATTTATGAAGAGATTATTTCAGATTCTTTTTGGGAAAAAGATAATTGGTATCGATTTTGTAAAATTAAAGATGCTTTGGCGATATATGTAGAATTGCAAAATTACACACCTATAAAATGGGTATTTGAATCTATTAAAAAAAATAGACCACCCATGGAAGCAGAAATTGGAAGCAACCTTTTTAAATTCATTAGAAATATTATAGTTCATTTTCCTTTTTTTGATAATTGGGATGATGTCTGGATTAATAAGAATATTATAAATTGGTATAAAGAAGGACAATTTATCGATAAATTTCTCAACAAATATAAAGCTCATGAACCTGTAAAATATAGAATTTGGGAATCCGAAAAAAAGAAAATGACTTACATAAGTATAAATTTCCCGAAAGAATACACCGATATAGAAAAGATATTCTTAAAAGATATTCTTTCTGAAAAAGAAGGTGTAAAATTCTCAATTATATTTATGAGAAAAATTCTTGATACACAAGTTGAAAAATAGGGCTCTCCATTAGTAAAAAGCGTAATTTTACCGAAATTGAGCTAAACTCTTTCTTTTGTTCCACCAATATCGATAAGAAAATAGCATCCATTGGGTCAAAAGTCGGAACAACAGTGCAAGATGACGTATGTATTCTCGCTTTGTTCATCAGACTGTCAAAAGCGGCTCTATCTTCTCCACGCAATGCCCTACGAACATCCGATAGCTCTCCAATTATGCCTTCAAGTAGCATTCGGAAACTTGGAACAGTCCTGCCCATATCAACCACCGAATTCATTCAGTCTTGTTTGTCCGAAAGGCATCATATTTCTTAAGGTATAGCCTTCACAGGTTATCTTCACAAGCTTTTTTGAGTATTGGATATTTACGGTATAGCCGTCCTTTGCCAACCGCTCTAGCCAAAGTGGGAGATGGCGGGGGTTAATTTGGTTATTCATACATTTCACCTAGAATAATAGCTGGTTAGACCGCCAAGAATAAAAGCGCTGAGATAGCGGTGTGAAAGTATTCATGAATTGAAAAGATTCATAGATATTGTATGAAAAATTTCATTTGTTCATACCAAGTAATCCCCGTCGATGCCTTATTTCCAGAGAGTAATAATTAATCCCAAAATACCTAAAATAAGTGCTGTTACTATGGATACTGCTTTCAAAGGATTATTATATGCAGCATCCATTAACTTTGTCTTGAAATTTTCTTGAAGCTTTTCTTTTCCTTTTGGAGTAATTGTTAAAGATATATCTCCAAATTTATGACGATTACCACGATGCTTTGGTACCCCAGAATATTTAAACACAGCGATTAATTTATTTTTTTCCAAAATTTTAGTCTCCATTCTGGTTTCTCCGTCATCAAATTCACGGAGTATCTTCCACCCTGGTATTCTATGAGGATACACATTGTCCAGATATCGAAGTATCTCCTTCTGCTTTTTTGTTAGTCTTTCCATTAATACCCTCCAAATTCCTTTTCGAATATTCGATATTTATAAATATATCCCTCATTTGCCAATCGTTCAATCCAAAGTAGGAGACGGCGAGGGTTTTTAATACGGTTATGCATACATTTCACTTCTGTTCATGGGTAATGGCTGATTAGATTTGGAACGATAAAAGGAATACGATAGCGCCGTGAAAGTAATCCGTTAAAAGCAACTTTCTGCTATTCTATTGCGAATTTTATGCGTTTCATTGCAAAGCCTAAATGCACTTAACATTGTATCTCTCATTTCCATTTGTGGAGTCGATTTAAAGGGTCTTAGTGAAGCGTCCGCTCAAAAGAGAACAATATAAGAAATTTTCAATATTACAGTTATTAGAGAAGTTGATTAGGATAGGGCAGGCGTTGGATAGGTGTGTAGGGGAATCGGTGGGAAATGAACATAATAATAACTATACTGAGCATAAAAATATTTAGATGTCTATATAAGCTTTAAAATACAATTTATTCATTGGATAAATCGTTAGGTGTGCAAGAATTCCAGCAAAGGTGGCGAAGCTCCTCTCGCCACCTGCTACAAAATAGTTTTTAGTGAGATAGGTGATTTAATAAGATGTTAGAAGCTCCGCAGGAAAGAGTGAAATTATTGAAAGCTGGCATTGACGGCAAAACAATAGAAAAACTCTATATAATTTTTAACAATTTGAAGAGAGTGCAAACTCCCCTGCTTTTTGAATTGGTCGAAATTAACACAGGGGAAGCCTAAGAATTCTGTCATAAGATAAGAGGCAAAATGACCACCATAAATATAAAAAGAGAAATGCATAATAAAATATTACAAGATTTGGGCTATACATTGATAAGAGGTGTCTGGAATAAGAAAGTTGAAATGCCAGAGATTAGAAGTGAAATCGAGAAACTCCAAATGTTAAAGATTCCAGACATCGAAATTTTATTATATTAGCCACTTCAATGAACAGCGAAGTAATGTGGGTAATGTAGTGGGAAGGTCTCTCCAAGACGTGAAAACAACCTTTATAACTTCCACCAGCGTTTTCGGAGTGAAATAAAATGAACGGCTCAGATATACTCAGGATGAACTAAACCACAATAACTTGCCCACAGGGACATGAAAAAAGCATCAGAACTGACCTTTACAAAGCAATGAAGTTCGTTGGAAGCGGTGTTAGGTGTAGTAAATGCATAGAATTATTTAAGATAAAATAATAGGGTAACAATAGAGCCTTTCTGGGAACAACGTTTTTGTTCTCTCATTCCAACCATCCAAGGATACCGATGAATATCTCCATGAAAGAACACTGGAACGAAATATACGAGGCATTAGATATCGAGGAGTTGCCTTGGCAAGAACAAATACCTGAGCCATCCATAAAATTACTATCCAAATGCCATATTAATAAAGATGAAACCATTTTGGATGTTGGCGCAGGTGCATCAACATTTGTTGATTATCTCATTAATCAAGGATTTAGTAATACCAATGCTACTGATATTAGTGAAATTGCCTTGAACAAGATAAAAGAAAGATTGGGTGAAGAAAAAGCCTCATCGGTAAGATGGATTGTAGATGACATCACTCAACCAACTCATATCCAGAATTTAAGGGATATAGCAGTGTGGCATGATAGAGCCGTATTACATTTCCTATTAGAAGAAAGCCAACAGCAAATGTATTTATCAACGCTAAAGAAAGTGGTTAAGAAGGGGGGTTATGTTATTATCGCTGCCTTTTCATTGGAGGGAGCAAAAAAATGTAGCGGTTTGGAGGTTAAAAATTATGACCAAAACCTGTTGGCAAAATTCTTAGGAGAGGATTTTCACCTGCTGGAATATTTTGCTTATATCTTTTCTATGCGTTCGGGTAATGTGAGACCCTACATATACACCTTATTTCAAAGAAATTAAGCTAATTATTTACCGAAATCCAATTGTATGAAGAAGCAGAATTCTTCAAAGAACTATTATGGTCGTTATTTCATTGCTATATAGAAGAAATACCCTGCCGCCAAAACCATAATTATGCCAAGGATACGGTCAAGCCAGATGCCTCCATCTTTGAGCTTTCTACGAACGGTTTTACCTGTTGCACCACCGATGGAACTTATGATGACAAGGGGCAGCATCATGCCTACCCCGAAAAGGAACGATACAGCAATTCCATATGCAACCGAACCTGATAATGCTGCGACAGCAAGCACGGCAAACAGCATTGGAGCTACTCTCCCTATGGTTATAGCCCCAAATGACACGCCAAGCAGGAATGTTCCCAGTGGAGTGAATGATGTGGGGAGACGTAAACGCATAAAAATATCACGAACAGGCAAATGATAAACGCCAAAAAGCTGGAGTGCCATTATTAGCATCACGGTACCACTGGATGCATAGGCTATGGATGCATTGAACAGTACTACGCTTTTCCCAATATACGCAACGATGCCTCCAAGAGGAGCAAGAATCAGCAGCGTCCCGATGCCAAACGGCAGAGTGAGCCTTAGTGAATCACGTAATGGGTATCGAACCGCACCATCTCCTGCCACCGAACCTATGAGCGACAGACATAGCACGGTATTGCATGGGCAAAGACCTGCAAGAATGCCGAATACGAAAAAGCCCCAGTAGGTGGGTTCAGGCGATGCCATATTAATTTCAATTTACTATGAAGCACATAAAGGTTCTTATATTAAATTATTACTTATATCCAATAAAAAACAATCAATTAAATAGAAATAAAACCTTCCCATTAGATTATACTTTATAATATTTTTTACGTTTAAGAAGTTTCCCATAATTCAACTGGTTACATGTAGATTATTTCCCCAATTTCTTCAACCGCTCAATTTTTTCCTGAGCCGCAACAGCTACTTTTTTCTGCTCAGTTTCATGCTGGGTGATTATTTTATTAAACCCGACTTTAAGAGAGTAAATCTTAAATGGTCTGCCTTTTCCTGGTTTCTTTTCTTCCCGTTCGTTTACCCAGTCGAGTTCTTTTAATTGCTTCGCAGCAATACTTACTTCAGGCTGGCGTAATCTGGCTGACCGTTCAAGCTCAATCGATGTGGCAGATTTCGTATTTTGAATATATGCAAGTGTCATTGCGACATTCCTGCTAATACCTAAAGAAATAAGTGCATCTGCAATCTCTTCTTCTTTCTCATCAAACTGTTTAATGTTTAGGGTTTTCATATATACTCCCATAATATATTAAGCGCTGATATTATTTTAATCTTTTGTTTTTTCTTTAGATAAGAAGACATATATGCGAATTGAAAACCATAAAAAAAAATAAATTTTGTTCTTTCAACTTATTTTGCCATTTGGAAATATGCTTTTCTTGCACCTTTTAAATCCTTTGCAACAATTCTATAGAGGGCTATATGATATGTCATTTCGTTTTACACCTCTTGTTTCTTGTTTTGAGTTTGTTTCTCAATCTATAATAAGCAGATTAAGTATATAAAACTATAATAATCAAAACATTAAATTATAATGGACAATCATTGCAGTTCTTACCACAAGTGACATCAAAATAAAAGTACGTATATATACTCTAAATGGCTGAGATTTTTACATTTTTGAACGACTGAAAATTCCAAGTTAATAAAGATTCCAATTCATCCTTGTGTTCTGTGTGAGCATTTCTGATACAATTATCAATAGCCTGTTTAAAA
>Ga0209226_10000675_pt1 | contig 17629 bp, 13 predicted proteins | sample BarGraNGADG00212_2_FD_184497 | JGI IMG/M metagenome (GOLD analysis project Ga0209226, IMG submission 184497) | Arctic peat soil microbial communities from Barrow, Alaska, USA - Barrow Graham LP Ref core NGADG0011-212 (SPAdes) (version 2) | ecosystem: Environmental > Terrestrial > Soil >...
GAGAGCGACTGGGGCGGGAGCCGCGTCGAACCGCCCCTCCGAGCCCCCGCGCCGCTATTTTTTGATGGCGCCTGGCCGGCCTCTCAGGTACTGGATGCGGATCCGCTCCCCGCTTTCCTCCTCCACCCGGACCGTCTCGTACCTCGCCTGGGACAGATACTTGAGGTGGGCCCGGAGATACGTGATGCTCTGCATGGAGAGGAAATCGAGCCACGCGCCGCGGGCCGTCTCATCCATCAGCTCGGGCGTCTCCTCGACGAACGTCGTCTGCGTCCGCGGCGAGAGGCGGCTCTCCGTGGACGAGCGCCGCTTGGCGTAGAGGTTCAGCCCACCATAGAGCTCGAGTATGTCGGTGTGCGGCTGCCACCGGGTCGCCCAGCGGTAATAGCGGTCGTAGAACTTCCGGTTCGAGTCCTTGATCTTCGGATCGGCCTGCATCTCATTGATGATGAAAGATTTAAGGTCTTCGCCCGCTTCCTTGTAGGCCCCGTAGATCGGCAGGGTGAGGGCCCGATAGAAGGCGAACCAGCCTTTGGGGATCCAGTATTCCCGGAACAAGTACGGGGAATAATTGGAGAACTGCTGGACCCATTCGTGGGACGGATAGCCGTGGAGGTTGAGATAGACGTCGGGGGCCCATTTCGCATTGAGGTTCCGCCGGACGGATGCTTCGGGGAGGAGCGGCCGCGACGAGCCGACCATCGAGCCCACGTCCATGCCCAGGGCGCCGTAGCGGCCGGCGTGCAGGCTGTGGAACGGGGTGAGCTTCTGGAGGTCGTAGGCCAGGGCGGCCCCGTCGGGGTTTTCCATCGGCTCGAACACGAAATTGATCTTGTTCGTGTACTCCTGGTAGGCTTTGTCCGCGGCGAGGAGCTCGGCGAGCTTCAGGATGTAGTTCGTCGAGGACACCTCGTTGGCGTGCTGGCGGCCGCTGAGGAACAGCGTCGGCTTTTGGGCGATGAGCCGCGGCACGGAGACGGCGTCGCCCAGGGGCTTGAAGATCTCGAGGACCGGCACGCTGCGTTTCTCGTAGGACATGCCGCCGATGTAGGCCCGGATGAGGGGGAATTGGCCGAGGCGGTTGACGGCGTTCTGGACCATCTCCGGCGACATGATCTTGTCGGTCTCGACGAGGACCGTTCCCGGTTTGAGGGGCGTGGCCGGCACCTTGAGCGGCGGAGGCGGGGGAAGCACGGGGACCGATTCCTCCTTCTGCATGTCCTTGGCGCTGAGCTTGAAGAGGATCGATCCGAGGTTGGGATAGCTCAGCCCGTTCGGAAGCAGGCCCTTGTCGGAGAGCTCCCGGTACGAGGCGAGGATGTCGAGGAGCGTCAGGTAGTCGGATTCCTTTTCGAAGTCCATCTCGGCCGTGAGGCTCTCGATGCGTTCTTCGAGGCCGTTGTAGATGAGTGAGGAGATCGTCACGGGCTTGCTCTTGAGCGCGGGGAACCCGATCCGCCGGGTCGCCTCGTCCTTGCCCCTCTCCTTCCAGCGGAGGATCATCTGGGGCGCGGAGGCGATCCAGTCCTCGAACGTGACCTTGACCCGGGGAGCGCCGCCCTCGGACGAGGGATGGATGATGGGGAAGATGTTGCCCGGGGCCGAGTAGCGCTGCGTGTCCTCGGGGAGGTCGGGCTCCTCGGCGTCGAGCTCGGTGATCCCGCGCAGGAAGTCGAGCGTGTCGAAATAGATCTCGTCGTGCAGCGCCTCGAGCGAGCTCGCAATCTCCTCGTCTAGGCCGAGGCGGTAGTCCGGCTCGCTCGCCCACAGCTCGACCCGCAGCTGCTTGAAATAGGGCTGCTTGGAGAACGTCGGCTCGTTCCCGGTTTTCCGCAGGACATGGGCATAGAGCGGCCCCAGGACCTGGTCCTGATAGTAGTCCCAGAACTTTTCGAGGTCGCTCTGGAGCGGGGCGTCGAGGACAACCTCCGCGCCCTTCTCGATCCGCGTCCAGCCGGTCGTGAGCTTCACGCTGCCCCATTCCGGAAGGACCTTGAGATAGGGCATTTCCCGGACGCGCGGCGAGAAGCTCTGCTGGAGGATCACGGCGTTCTTGGCGTCGAGGGCCGTGACCGTATACGTCGGGCTTTTGGCCGGGGCGAGTTCAAAATGGATCTTGTCGAGCGGCAGTGCCAAATCGCGGGCCAGGAACTCGTCCACCGGATAGAGCTCCTGGAGCCAGCGCGACGGCTCGCTGTAAAACCGCTTCGGCCGGCTGAAGTCGTCCTTCTCCTCGGCGAACCGGACCACGATCTGGCTCACCGGTTTGCCTTTCAGAGCGGGGGCGACCTTCTCGAGCAGCCAGAAGAACCCCTGTTTGTAGGAGGAGAGGACCTCGACTTCGGCCGGCTGCTTGAGGGTCTCCGCACAGAACGACTCGATCTGCTTCCGGATCTTTTGCCGGACCTCGGGCGACTCGCTCAGGCCCACGCTGATGCGGAGCGTAGCCGCGGCGGCCGGAGGGGCCGCCGCAGTCGCGGGCGGGCCCGCGAGGGCTTGCAGCCTTTCCTCGACGGCCTTGAGCGCGTCCTCGCCCTCCCAGGTAAAGCTTTGCTCTTTTTCGAAGATCCGCTTGCTGTCGGTCACGGCGAAGCCCTTGACGTCGACGGTCTCGGCCCGGAGGGCCGCGGTCAGGGCCTTTTTCAGGTCCTCCTCGAATTTCGGATTGGCCTGGGGGAGGGTGAGCTCCGCGGTGAAGGATTCCAGGTCCCGGTCCTTGAAGTCCTCGATCGTCTTCTTCAGGCTTTGGGCGAAATAGGCCTCGGCGGCGCCCCGATCCCCTTTGAGGAACCGGTCGAGGTCAGGACCGATGTCGTTGATCTGCGGCCGGCCGCTCCGGTATTCGTCGAAATAGGGGAACGTCCGGTTGAAGTAGGCGAGCGTCTTTTCCAGGCCGATGGCGTCGGCGCCGAGGAACGCGAGGGCGCTCGACTTGTTGAAGGCCCGCGGGATGACGAGGGCCGCGCCCCAGGTGCTTTCGAGCGCGGGGAGCTTGAGCTTGCCCGTCCTCTGAAGGTCCTGGACCAGGGCGCTCGGCCCGACGAGGATCGGGGCGACGAGGGCCTTCCAGTTTTCGATCTCCCGGTCCAGGTAGACGATCGGGAACGACGCCCCGGCCGTATTCAGGACGAGCTTCGAGGCGAGCGGGCCCACGCCTCGGGCCGCGCCTGTCGGCGGGATGACAACCTTGGTGTCGAGCGTGTCCAGGATGCCGTCCCGGTCGGCGTCGCCGTAGAGGCCTTTGGCCGAGAACAGGCTGAGGAGGTCGAACTCCTTCCCGGCGCCGTCCGCCCGGGGCGTGTCCTTGAATCCGGGCGTTAGCATCCGCTTCGGATAGCCCAGGCGGGGCAGGACGGCCTGGAGGGTCCGTTTGCCGAAGTGGAAGGCAAAGGTCAATTGGGCGCAGCCGGGGTAGGAGAGGAGCTCGCTTTTCTGGCCCCGCAGGTGCTGGTCGCGGACCGTGTCGATGGCCTTGAACGTCCGATTGAGATCGTCGTCGTCCGTGAGGTAGATGTCCACGCTGAGGTCCTTGATCTCGCCGGCGTTGAACGACAGCTTTTTCAGGGTCCCCGGCCCCTTCTTCAGGGCCGGGAATTCGTAGAGAACCGACCGGATGATCGTCTTCTGGAACTGGACGCCCTCGGCGGTCAGGTACTGAGTGAGGTCCTTTTCGAGCTTGTCGAAGGTCGCCCCTTCCTCGCGGCCCCACACGTCCCAGAAATAGGGCCAACGGAGGAAGAACGCCCTTCCGGTCTGGAGAAGGGCGTCCTCGGATCCGGCGGCGAGCACGAGACCGGTCTGTGTCTTGGAAGCGAACACGGCGACGACGCCCTGGGAGGCGCCGAGCTCGGGGAGGACGATGTCCTTCCCTTTCAGGGCGTCCCGCAGCCACTTGACGTTCGTCCCGATCAGGATGGGGTTCTCGGCCTTCTCGATGTTCGGGATTTCGGACTCCCGCTTCACCAGCGTGAAGTCCTGGGCCAGGCTCTCAAAATTGGCCCGGGCGGCGATGTCGGCCGCCAGGGCGAGCTCGACCGCGGACGGGTTGTCGGGGACGACGATCGTCAGGGCGACCTTGTCGGCCAGCCCGTCCCCGTCGGTGTCCTTGAGGCCCTTTCCCAGGAGGAAGAGATGGGACAGGCTCCCCATGTCGGCCAGAGCAGGACCGAGGCCGAAGGCCAGGAACAGGATCAGGACGACGCTCTTTTTCATGGGACGCTCTCCTTCGGCGGCCGGTCCCGCCGAAAAAAACCATTCTATACCAAAAGCTCCCCCCTATCCAGCCGACGAGGCGGACAGGCTCCCGCCGGCTTCTTGACAGGCCGGTTGTTCCTTTCTATAGTTAAAATCACGCGGGAGCGATTTCCCCCGCGAACCGGAAAGGAGGCGAGATGTTCAAGGAATTCAAGGAATTCGCCATGAAGGGGAACGTCATGGACCTGGCCGTCGGCGTCATCATCGGCGCCGCGTTCGGCAAGATCGTGACCTCCCTGATCAACGACGTGATCATGCCCTTGGTCGGCCTTCCGCTCGGGAAGGTCGATTTCTCGAACCTGTTTCTCAACCTGTCCGGCGGCGCATATCCGACGCTGGCCGAGGCCAGGAAAGCCGGCGCGGCGACGCTCAATTATGGCCTCTTCATCAACACCTTGATCGATTTCCTGATCATTGCCCTGGTGATTTTTCTCATGGTCAAATGGGTGAACAAGCTCCGCAAGCCTGCGCCTGCCGGATCCGCCGCCCCGACGACCAAGGAATGCCCCTACTGCTTCACGATGATCCCGATAAAGGCCGTCCGCTGCCCGGCCTGCACTTCGCAGCTGAATTCTTAAGTTCGCTTATCGAACCGGGACGCGGCAAGAAGTAGATGGGGGGTGCTTTGGCCGCTATTCGGCCTGCAGGGCCGCGGCGCCGCATCCCTCAGTCGTTGAGAAAGGCGATGCCCACGGCCCCGAGGCCGACGTGGACGCCGACGACGGGCGATACATCCAGGATGTAGGCGGGGGGCTTGCCGATGATCGGAGTCAACCGTTCCGCATAGATTTCGGCTCGCGCCAGGTTGCGGGCGTGGACGATAGTGTAGTTCCAGATCTTTTCCGCTTGGGCCAGGCGCTCGACCTTGTGCAGGATCTTGGCCATGTTGCCCCGCCGGCTGAAGGACTTGCCGTCCTCGGCGGCCTTGCCCTCCCCGTCGATCACGATGAGCGGCTTGATCTTCAAGGCCCGGGCGATCAGGCCCTTCATGGGGCTCACCCGGCCGCTGCGGACGAGGGACTCGATGCTTTCGACGTCGACGAAGAACCGGAGGCGCGCGGCCCAGGCTTCGACGCTTTTCACGATGTCCTCGTGGGAGGCCCCGGCCAAGGCCGCTTCCGAGGCGCGGGCAACGAGCAGGCCCTGCGTGGCCGAGAGGCCGCGCGAATTGAGGACCGAGATTTTTCTTCCCGGCAGGCTGTCCGCAACCGTCCGGCAGAGGCTGTAGACTCCGGTCAGCTTCTCGGACATGGTGATGACGATCAGGGATTCGTAATGGGCGGCCAGATAGGCGAGCGTGTTTTGGATGGTCTGTAGGGGTGGGATCGCGGTCGTGGGCCGGGGTCCGGGCGCGCGGAGCAGCTCGGCGAACCGGTCTGGAGAGATCGTCAGCTTGTCCAGGTATTGTTGGCCGCCGATGGTTACGATCAGAGGGATGAGGTGGATCTGCCTTTCGTCGAAGACCTCAGGCGGCAGGTCGCAGCTCGAGTCCGTGATGATCGCGATCTTCGACTTCGGCCGGTGGGCGGCGTCGTACTGGCGGCGGATGTCGTCAACCTTGATTTGGACGATTTCCCCCAGGCCCCGCAGCTCCTGGACGAGCTCGGCCGGAGCGTTTGTATGGACGTGGATCCGGACCCGCTCGTCCGAACCGGCCACGACGGCGGATTTGCCGAAGTGGCCGACGACGTCACGCACCGCCTCGGGGTCCAGGCCCTGGCCGGACAGCAGGGCTTCGGTGCAGTAGCGATAGTCGAGGGGCTTGTCCATTGCGGGCGCGCGGACGGGCTCGGGCGCCCAGTCGACGTCCGGCGGGGCGGCCTGGCGGCGGCCTAGTCGGCCCTTCTTGATGAACTGGTGGATGCCCTCGAGGAAATCGACGAAGCCCTTGGCGCCCGCGTCGACGACGCCGGCCCGGGCCAAGACTTCGAGTTTAGCGGTCGTCTCTACGAGGGAGCGGCGCGCTTCCTCCAGGGACGCGGTCATGAGATCCTCGAAATCAGGAGTTTCGGTCCGCTCCCGGTAGACCGCCTCGGCCCAGTCGCGGATCACGGTGATCATCGTCCCTTCGACCGGCGCTAGGATGGCTTTGGTGGCATACGCCACGGCCCGCCGGACCGACTCTCCGAACGCCCGGGTCGTCAGGCGCGACTCGTGCTGGATCTCCCGGCTGACGCCGTGGAGGAATTGGGCGAAGATGATGCCCGAGTTGCCCTGGGCGCCGTTCAGGGCCGCGTCGGCGATCGACCGGAGCGTCGCCCTAAGGGAAATGTGCGGCCGGGAGGATTCGGCGATGGCCCGCATAGTAGATGCCAGGTTGGTCCCGGTATCCCCGTCGGGGACGGGAAAGACGTTGATCCGGTTCAGGTAGGCCTGGTCGCGGATGACGGCCTCGCCGCCCGCCAGGAAGGCCCGGTGGACGCGCCGGCCGTTGAGGTAGAGGATTTTCAGGTGGGAGGGTCGCAGGGAATTTCTACTTGACGATGAATTTGCGGCCGGCGTGCTCGAGGATGCACATCGGGATGTCGTACACCCGTTCGAGCAGCTCTTCGGACAGGGTCTCGTCCGGCCGCCCGGCGGAAACGACGCGGCCTTCCTTGAGGAAAACCAAGACATCGGAGTATTTCACGGCCATGTCCAGATTGTGGAGCGTCATGAGGACGGTCTTTTTCTTCTCGACGGCCAGTTTCCGAACGAGCTCCATGAGCCCGGTCTCGTGCTTCGGATCGAGGAACGTGGTCGGCTCGTCGAGGACGAGAATGTCCGAATTCTGGGCCAGGGCCCGGGCGATGAGGACGAGCCGCCGCTCGCCGCTGCTGAGCTGGCTATAGGCCCGGCCTGCGTAGCGGGCGAGCCCCACGTAGTCCAGGGCTTCGAGGGCCGCGGCCGTGTCGTCGTCCGAAGGGGTCGAAAAGAGGGGGACATACGCGGTCCGTCCCATGAGGACGAAGTCGATGATCGCATAGTTGAACGCGGAGCTGTGCTCCTGGGGGACGTACGCCAGGCGCCGGGCGCGGGCGGCCTCCGGCAGCGTCGCGAGGTCCTGGCCCTCGACGAAAACCGAACCGCGGGGCGAGGGGAGGATGCCGCTCAGGCACTTGAGAAACGTGGTTTTCCCGGCTCCGTTGGGGCCGACGATGGTGGTCAGGGCGGCGCTCGGGAACTCGAGTGCGGGGACGCGGAGCTCGAAGTCCTGGTAGCGGTAGACGAGGTCCTGGACCCGGATGCTCACAGCCAGACCTTCTTGGATTTCCGGAGGAGAACGATGAAGAACGGGATGCCGATGAGGCTGGTGAAAATCCCCACGGGCAGCTCGAACGAGGCCAGGCTCCGGGCGAGGTCGTCGGCCAGGACGAGGTAGCCCGCGCCGAGCGCGGCCGAGAGGGGGATGACCCGGCGGTTGTCCACGCCGACCATCATCCGGACGAGGTGCGGCACGAGCAGACCGACCCAGCCGATGATGCCGGCGACCGAGGTCGCCGCGGCCGTCATAAGGGTCGCCATGACGATGACCAGGAGCTTGTCCCGGCGGAGGTTGACGCCCAGCGCCCGGGCCTCCTCGTCGCTCATGGACAGGACGTTCAGCCGCCAGCGCATGGAAATCAGCACGGCGATCCCGATCCCCATCAGCGGCAGAGCCAGGGCCAGCTCGTTCCAGCCGGGCCAGGTCATGTTGCCCATCAGCCAGTTGAACAGGGCCTGCAAGGCATAGGGACTGGCGAAATATTCGACGAGGGAGAGCAGGGCAGAAAAGAAGGCCGAGGTGATGACGCCGGTCAGGAGGAGGGAAATGATCGGGGAATCCGATTTCCGGGAGATGGACAGGACAAGGAGAACGGCGACGACCGCAAAGGCGAAGGCGGCGACCTGGGGCGGGAAGGCGGCGCCGAGGAAGACGAGCGAAAGCGAGGCGCCGAAGGCCGCGCCCGAGGAGATGCCGAGAATGAATTCGTTGACCAGGGGGTTCTTGAACAGCGCCTGGAGGGCGGCGCCCGAGACCGAGAGCGAGGCGCCGACCGTCATCGCCAGGATGAGGCGGGGGAGGCGGACGCTGAAGACAATGTTGATGTAGCCCTCCGGATCGGGGAATCCGGAGGCCAGCGAGGGAAAGACCGGCGACAGCAGGGTCTTGACGATGTCTTTCGCGGGGATGTGCCAGGACCCGATGAAGAGCGACACGACGAAGGCGGCGAACGGGAAGACGACGATCAGGCCGCAGAGGACGCGCTGCTTCCTAGTCATGGGACCACTCCCCGCAGCGGAGGATCCTGCAGAGCGCCGAAAACCCGTCGTCGATCCCGTAGAATTTCTTAAAGATCGCGTTCCCCTCCCGGTCCAGGTCGAACCCGGGAAATTTCCCGGGGTGGAAGAGGTTCGCCAGATAGAGCGTCTCGACAGTCACCTCGGCCATGTCCCACCAGTTCCAGAAGCCGAACGTGTAGCGGACCTTCCCGGACTTGACCGCCTTGACCGAGGCCAGCCGCGGGTCGGTCCGGACGGCTTCGACCGTGACCTTCCGGTCCCGGGGCAGATAGTTCCCGTGGACCAGGATGATGTCGGGGTTCCAGCGGATGAGCCGCTCGATGCTGACCAGGGTGTTGACTGCGCCCAGGACATCCGGCATGGCTTTTTCGGCCACGTTGATTCCGCCCGCCGTCGCGACCGGATCGTAGGCGATGGGGGTTTTCGTCAGGACGCCCCAGAACGAGAGGAAAACACGCGGCCTGGCGTCGGCCGGCACGTCCCGGACCGCTTCTCGCACGCGGCCGATCTCGGCGTCGAAATAGGTGGTGAGCTCGGCCGCGCGCGCCTCCCGGCCGAGGACCCTCCCGACGAGGGTCAGGATCTCGGCCTGGCGGGCGAACCGGCCCATCGAGGCCAGGGCCAGCACGGGCACGGACGTCTTGCGCTCGAGCGACTCGACGATCTGCCGCTCGAAGGGAGAGGCGAAGATGACGTCCGGCTTAAGGCGGAAGACCTCCTCCAGGTTCACGTTGTTCTCGGACATCGAGACGACCGGCAGGCGGGCGCCCGGAGGGAAGATCAGACCGAAGAGATGGTCCTCCGAGCGGATCGCATAGTCGATGCCGATCAGGCGGTCGCCGGCCCCCAGGGAGACGATCATCCGGGTGATCTCGGGCTGGATCGAGACGATGCGCCCGATCCGGGCCGGCAGGCTCACGGTCCGGCCGAGGTCGTCCCGGACGGTCAACCTGGCCTGGGCCGGGGTCAAGTCCCGGCCCGAAGCCCAGGGCGACCCGGTCGACCCGGTCGACGCGGACGAAACCGACCCGGTCGTCGCGGACGCCAGGACCAGGACGATGGTGATTTTTTGAAGACCGTGCACGATAATTCTACTTTACCACATTTCCCCCGGTCGGGGGAGACTCCCGCCCTCCGTGCCGGGGGAAGGGAACGCTGTCCCGGGGCCCGGTCTTCAAAATCGGGGGGGAACATGATAAGATGGTCGACCTGATATGAAAAAAACGTGGATCCGCGTCGCCCTCATCGTCCTAGTGATGGCCGTTTTTCTGTTCCTATCCTTCCGGAAGGTGAATTGGGCCGACGCTTACCGATTCGGCGTCCGCATTTCCCTGCCGGCGCTGTTCCTGGTCCTGGCTCTGACCCCCCTCCACATCCTCACCCGGTCCCTTCGCTGGAAGTACCTCCTGATTCATGAAAAACGGGACGTGAAATTGAGGAATCTCCTGTCCGCGACCGCGATCGGCTTCGCGGTTTCCTATGTTTTGCCGGGGCGGGTGGGGGAGATCGTCCGTCCTCTCTACCTGGCCCGCAAGGAGAACGTTCGGCCGGGGTTCGTCATCGGTACGGTGGTCGTCGAGCGGATCTTCGACATCATCACCATGTGCGCCCTGCTCGGGATCTTCCTGCTGGCCCGGCCCTTGGTCGCCGCGGATTTCCTGATCAAGCCCGAGGCGGCGAAGATCCTGAACCTGTGGGGCCTCATCGGGGTGGCCTCCTCGGTCGTCCTCATGACCCTCTGCCTGCTGTTCTACTTCTTCCGGGAAAAGGCGGTGGGCCTCGCCTCCCGGGTCCTGAAGCCCTTCCTCCCGGCCCGGTTCCTGGAGAAGGTTCGGACTCTCCTCCACGAGTTCATCGACGGCCTGAAATTCTTCCATTCGCTCGGGACGATGCTGATCTACATCGGCTTGTCGTTTGTCGTTTGGCTGGGCATCATCCTCTTCTACTGGGTGTTTTTCCGGGCGTACGGGCTTTCGCTCCCCTACGTCCTCCTGATCCCTTACATCTTCATCACGGGCGTCGGGGCGTCCATCCCCACGCCGGGCATGGTCGGGGGGTTCCACTATTTCAGCATCCTGGGGCTGACCACCCTGTTCGGGATCGAGGCCAACCAGGCGGCCGGCCTGACCATCGTCGTCCACGCCCTGCAGCTTGTGGTGACTTGCCTCCTCGGTTATGCTATATTGTGGAAAGAGGGGTTGAGCGTGTTCCAGCTGAGAAAATTCGGGGAGACGATAAAGCCATGAGATGCCCGTTCTGCGGCCATCTGGAGAGCAAGGTCATCGACTCCCGGGAGAGCAAGAAGGGCCTTTCCATCCGGCGCCGCCGGGAATGCCTGAGCTGCGAGCGCCGTTTCACGACCTACGAGAAGATCGAAGAAATCCCCTATATGATCGTCAAGAAAGACGGCACCCGGCAGCTGTTTGACCGCCAGAAGCTCCTGAAGGGCATGCTCAAGGCCTGCGAAAAGCGGCCGATCGCCGTCAGCCGCCTGGAGGAAATCGTCGAGGAGATCGAGAGCCGGTTCCAGGAGCGGCCGGACAAGGAAATCAAGGCCTCCGAAATCGGCCAGTTGGTCATGGACCGCCTCAAGGACCTCGACAAGGTGGCCTACGTCCGGTTCGCCTCGGTCTACCGGGAGTTCCGCGATGTCCTGGAATTCAAGCACGAACTCGAAGACCTCCTGAAAGAAAAATAGGGCGGATGTCTCCGTCCCCCGCCCCGGCATTTGACAAAATACTGTTCCGGCATTAAATACTATAGTCCCCAAACGGACACCCGTCGGGGACGAAGGAGCAAACGACGGTGATCAAACGCATCCGCCCCGTCATCCGGGTGGCCCGGAACGAAGGCGAAGTCCGCCGCCACATGCGGCTGGCGCTCTCTGTGCGGCCCGAGGAATTCGAGCTGCGCGGGGGGTGGATCCCCGTGGTCGACGTCTACGAAACCGGGACCGACCTCATCGTGGAGACCGAACTCCCGGGATTGACGGCGCGGGACATGGTGGTCTCCCTGTCGGCGAGCCGGATCGAGATCAAGGGCGTTAAGAAGGTGGCCGCGGTCTCGGCTTCCCCGCGCTATCTCCGCCTGGAGCGCGAATATGGCGCGTTCCAGCGGTCCGTGGCCTTGCCCTGCGCGGTCGTCCCCGACAAGGCCCGGGCGGTTCTCGAGAACGGCGTCCTGAGCGTTATCATCCGGAAGATGCGGGGCACCCGCGACCGGGACATCGTCGTGAAGATCCAGAAGACCGAAGACCGATCCGGAGGACATGATGGCTGAAAAAGATGCCAAGAGCCCCGACGCGATCGAGGAATTGATCGAGGAGAAGGGCCCGAAGCTGAACATCCCCGAGAAGCTGCCTGTCCTTCTGCTCCGGGACATCGTCGTGTTCCCGTTCATGATCGTGCCCCTGTTCGTGGGGCGCGACAAATCCAAGACGGCGATCGACGTCGCCCTATCTTCCCACAGGATGATCCTCCTCCTGACCCAAAAGGACATGGAGACCGAGGACCCGAAGCGGGAGGAAGTCTACGACATGGGCACGGTCGCCCTGATCATGCGTATGCTCAAGCTGCCGGACGGCCGGATCCGCATCCTGGCCCAGGGCTTGAACCGGGCCAGGATCGAGAGCTACGAGGAGGAGAACGGACACATGGTCGCCCGGGTCTCCATGATCACCGAGGCCGAGGCCGCCGAAAAGACGCTCGAAGGTGAGGCCCTGGTCCGGAACGTCCGCACCGGTTTGGAGAAGGCCACCTCGCTCGGCAAGGGCATCCCGCCCGAGGTGCTGATCATCGCGGCCAACGTCGAAGAGCCGGGCCGCCTGGCTGATCTGACCGCGGCCAACCTCGAACTCAAGGTTCCCGAAGCCCAGGCCATCTTGGAGATCACCGATCCGGTCCAGCGCCTGAAGAAGGTCCACGAGCTCCTGGCCAAGGAGCTCGAGATCCTCGATGTCCAGTCGCGCATTTCGACCGAGGCCAAGGGGGAGATGGACAAGCTGCAGCGGCAGTATTTCCTCCGCCAGCAGATGAAGGCCATTCAGAAGGAGCTCGGCGAGGGCAACGAGCTCCAGGAAGAACTCAAGGTCTATCAGGACAAACTCAAGGAGCTCAAGGTGACCGACGAGGTCCGCGAGGAGCTCGACAAGCAGATCAGCCGCCTGGCCCAGATGCACCCGGAATCGGCCGAAACCTCGGTCGTCCGCAACTACCTGGATTGGATGTTCTCCCTGCCCTGGGACAAGGGCACGGTCGACAACCTCGACCTGAAGAAGGCCAAGTCGATCCTCGACAACGATCACTACGGCCTGGAGAAGGTCAAAGAGCGAATCCTCGAATACCTGGCCGTCCGGTCGCTCTCGAAGAAGATCAAGGGCCCGATCCTCTGTTTCGTCGGGCCGCCCGGCGTGGGCAAGACTTCGCTCGGCCGGTCGATCGCCCGGGCCCTCGGCCGGGAGTTTATCCGCATTTCCCTAGGCGGGGTCCGCGACGAAGCGGAAATCCGGGGCCACCGCCGGACCTATGTCGGCGCCCTCCCCGGCCGCATCATCCAGGGACTGCGGCGGGCCGGTTCGAACAACCCCGTCTTCATGATGGACGAGGTGGACAAGATCGGCGCCGATTTCCGGGGCGACCCGTCTTCGGCGCTTCTCGAGGTCCTCGACCCCGAACAGAACTATTCGTTCCGGGACCATTACCTGGCCGTCCCCTTCGACCTGTCCAAGGTCATGTTCATCACGACCGCCAACCTCCTTGACCCCATCCAGCCGGCGTTTCGCGACCGGATGGAGGTCATCCGGCTGCCGGGCTACACCGAGGAGGAGAAGCTCCAGATCGCCGTCCGGCACCTGGTCCCGAAGCAGGTCCAGGAGAACGCCCTGTCGCCCAAGCTCATCGAGTTCTCGACGGGGGCGATCAAGCGGATCATATCGGGCTATACCCGCGAGGCGGGTGTGCGGAACCTGGAGCGCGAGATCGCCTCGGTATGCCGAAAGATCGCCCGCAAGGTGGCCGAAGGCAAGCGCAAGCTCCACCGGATCACGTCCCAGAACATCGAGACCATGCTCGGGCCGCCCAAGATCTTCAAAGACCAGGTCCAGAAAAAGGACCAGGTCGGCGTCGCGACGGGCGTAGCCTGGACCGCGGCCGGCGGGGAGATCCTGTTCGTCGAAGCGACGAAAATGCCGGGGAAGGGGGGGCTGTCCCTGACCGGGTCGCTGGGCGACGTCATGAAGGAGAGCGCCCAAGCCGCGGTGAGCTACGCCCGGGCCCACGCCAAGGATCTCGGCATCGACGCCAAGATGTTCAGCCGGAACGATTTCCACATCCACATTCCCGAGGGCGCGATCCCCAAGGACGGCCCGTCGGCCGGGATCACGATGGCCACCGCCTTGATCTCGGTCTGCACCAACCGGAAGATCCGCTGGGACGTGGCCATGACCGGGGAAATCACCCTCCGGGGCAATGTCCTGCCGATCGGCGGCGTGAAGGAGAAGGTGCTGGCCGCCCAGCGGGCGGGCGTGACGCAGATGATCCTGCCCGCGGCCAACAAGAAGGACCTCATCGACATTCCCAAGGTCGTGGCCAAGGAGATGGAGTTTCTTTTTGTGGACGAGATCAACCAGGTGTTCGCGATCGCGATGAAGAAGAGGTAGGACGCGCCCGGGCGGCCGGGGCCCCGGGCTTTGCCCGGGGGTCCAGTTCCGCCGCGAAGGCTCGTCCCTTGACTTATTTGAACAGGAACGAGCCCACGAAGGCGAATTCGGACGGGCCCGTCTGGAAGACTCTGTCCTTCTCCCCGTCCCACTCCACGAGCACGGTGCCCATGCTCGTCTTGACCCGCAGCTTCCGCTCGGTCTGGTTCTTGAGGATGGCCGCCACGGCCGCGCCGCACGAGCCGCTGCCGGAGGAGAGGGTCTCGCCGACGCCCCGCTCCCAGAACAGGACCTCGATCTCCTCCCGGCTCAGGACCCGGACGAACTCGACGTTCGTCCGGTTGGGGAAGAACGGGTGGGACTCGATCTCGCGGCCCGCCTGGCGCCACTCGATCCGGGCGGGGAACCGGTCCACGAATACGGCGCAGTGGGGATTGCCCATGGAGACGAGCGTCACCGGGTAGACTTTGTTGTTGATCATGAGGGGATAGTCGATGATTCGGTCGTGGACCGCCCCGTCGTCGAACGGGATCTCCCGCGACGAGAGGCGGGGGACGCCCATCTCGATCTTGATCAGGAACAGGCTTTCCCGGCGCTCGATGAGGGCGCACTCGCGGTCGCCCGCGGGCGTCGAGAAGAGCACGCGCGGGGCGTCCACTTTCTGCTGGGAGAAGAGGTAGGCCGCGGCGCAGCGCAGGCCGTTGCCTGAGATCTCGGCCTCGGAGCCGTCGGCGTTGAAGATCCGGAAGCGGACCAGTCCCCGGGCCCGGTCTATGATCGAGATCAGGAGCATGCCGTCGGCGCCGACACCGGTGTGGCGCTCGCAGATCTTGCGGGCCAGGTCCTCGAAACCCTCGATTTCGGCGACCTCATCCTGATCGACGATCAGGAAATCGTTGCCCAGCGAGTGGAACTTGGTGAATTTCATTCACGGGATCCTGATGGTGACGATCGAGTCCTGCGCCTGGCCGTCGGCCTCGCGCCGGATGAGCAGGAGGAGGGCGTCGCCCGATTTCTTCTTGCCGACCACGGCGTTCCACTCGTCCTCGGTGGCGACCTTCTGGCGGTTGACTTCGAGGATGATGTCGCTCGGCTGCAGGCCCTTCCGGGCGGCGTCGCTCGAGGAATCGACTTCGGTGATGAGCAGGCCCGTCGTTGTCCGGATGCCGTAGCGGCGGGCGAGGTTGGGCGTGAGGGCCGTCACCTGGATCCCGACGTCGCTCCCGGGTCCGGCCGCGCTCGCTTTTTGACGCGTGTCCTCCAATTCGGCCACCGTCACGGCTACGGTCTTCTCTTTGCCGTCGCGGATGAGCTTGAGGGTGACGATCGCCCCGGGCTGGATATCGGCGATCTTCATCCGGAGGTCGTTGTTGTTTTCGACGGGCTGGCCGTTGACTTCGGTCACGAAGTCATACTGCTTCAGCCCGGCCTTTTCGGCGGGCGCGCCCGCTTCGACCGAGTTGATCAGGGCGCCCTTCCGGGAGGGGAGGTTCAGGAGCTTGCGGGTGTCCTCGTCGACAGGCTGGCCGTTCAGGACGGAAACGCCGATCTTGCCCCGGACGACCCGGCCTTTCTCCTTGAGCTGGGTGACGACTTTCTTGGCCATGTTCGAGGGAATGGCGAACCCGATGCCGATATTGCCGCCCGACGGGGTCAGGATGTTGCTGTTGATGCCGATGACCTCGCCCCGCATGTTGACCAGCGGGCCGCCGGAGTTGCCCCGGTTGATGGCCGCGTCCGTCTGGATGAAGTCTTCGTAGGTCTGGACCTCGCCGCCCAGGCCGAGCTGGCGGCCCTTGGCGCTGACGATGCCGGCCGTCACGGTGTGCTCCATGCCGAGCGGATTGCCGATCGCGAGGACCCATTCGCCCACTTTGACCTGGGAGGAATCGCCCAGCTCAGCGTAAGCCATGGCCTTGGTCTCGACTTTGATCAAGGCCACATCGGACCTGGGATCGGTGCCGATGATCTTGGCCTGGAACTCGTCGCCCTGGACGGTGAAGACCTTGACCTTCTGGCCGTTTTCGACGATGTGGTTGTTGGTGATGATATAGCCGTCGGCGCTTATGAAAAAGCCCGTCCCCTGGACGGTGACCTTCTGCGACGGGGGCTTCTGGCGCGGGCTGCTGGGATTGCCGAAGAACCGGTCCCAGAAATCGTCGCCCGGTCCGCCGTCGAAGCCCTGTATGCCCTGGCGTTCGACCTTGTCGCATTCGATCTTGACCACCGCCGGGCCGACCTTGTCCGAGACTTTGACGAAGTCGAGGTCGGGCTTGACCTGGGGGACATCCGCGTAGAGGCCGGAGCCCAAGGGGGCTTGGGGATTATCGAGAAAGCTCCGCTGGGGGGCCTTCTTCTCGGGGAGATAGACGAACACGTATCCGGCCAGCAGAATGCCGAGCAGGAAACTGGCCAGCGATATCCAGACAACCTTTTTCATATCAAGACCTCCGATGCGACTTTTCGTAGCGTTTTATACTGTTGAAATCGAATAAATAACTTAGCATAAACGCCGACTTATTTCAAACGCCCGGGGGCCGAAATTGTTGCAGGACAGCCCCCGAATCTTCCTTTTTCAGGGGGCGGGCCTCCGGGGTCGGTTGATTTTTGAGGGACTTCGGACTAACATCGGACCCATGCGCGGCCCGGGTGTTTTGATCGTCATCGAAGGCATCGACGGGGCGGGGAAGTCCACCCAGGCCAAGGGCCTCGTCCGGAGGCTCCGGGCCCGCGGATTCGCGGCATCGTATTTCTGCGAGCCCTCCCGGGGCCGCTGGGGCCGGGAGATAAAGCGCCAGGCCAAAGTCGCCGGTTCGTTGACCCCCGAGCAAGAGCTCGATCTCTTCCTCAAGGACCGGCGGGACAACGTCGAGCGCAACCTGGCGCCCGCCCTGCGCCGGGGCGAGGTCGTGGTCCTCGACCGATATTATTTCAGCACGATCGCCTACCAGGGAGCGAAGGGGCTCGATCCGGGGAAGATCCGGCGGATGAACGAGAAATTCGCGCCCCGGCCCGATTTGGTGTTCGTTCTGGACATCGGGCCGGACGCCGGATTGGCCCGGATCACCGGGCGCAAGATCAAGGACGTTCTGTTCGAGCGGGCGGGCTATCTCCGGAAGGTGCGGAAGATCTTTCGCTCGTTCCGCGGCCGGGCTTTCGTCCCGATCGACGCCCGCCGGGATCGCTGGGCCGTCGCCGCCGAGATTCTCGAACGATCGCTGCGCGTCCTGGAATCCAGGCTGGTTAATCAATAGGAGCGGGGTCCTGGCGCGGCGGGCTCAGTAAGATCGGCCTAGGCGGCGCGGCTTCTGCCCCAGTCGCTCTCGCGGCTCACCCCGACTAAATTTGACAAAGGAAGGGGGCTCCCGGGCGGGGGGCTCCGAAAGTACGCCGATTTTCCCCGGCGAGGAAAATCGGCTCGTTCCCTCGGCTTGCTCCCGCGATCCGCCTTCGACG
>Ga0209226_10000678_pt1 | contig 17578 bp, 17 predicted proteins | sample BarGraNGADG00212_2_FD_184497 | JGI IMG/M metagenome (GOLD analysis project Ga0209226, IMG submission 184497) | Arctic peat soil microbial communities from Barrow, Alaska, USA - Barrow Graham LP Ref core NGADG0011-212 (SPAdes) (version 2) | ecosystem: Environmental > Terrestrial > Soil >...
TGCACTGGGCCAACTTCAAGTATGATCTGCCCGGCTATCTGCACTGGGGGTTCAACTACTGGCAGGCCGACCCGTTCAAGGACCTGGAGCCTAACTGGGGCGGCGAGCAATACCTGCCGCCGGGCGATTCGCACATAGTCTACCCCGGCAAGCGCGGCCCGCTGAGCTCGATCCGGCTTGAAGCGATGCGCGACGGCATCGAGGATTACGAGCTGCTGAAGCTGCTCGAAAAAAAGGACCACAAGCTCGCGCGCGAGATATGCGACTCGATAGTCAAATCGCTCACTGACTACACCCTGGACCCGGCGGCGTTCCGCAAGGCGCGGGGGAGGTTGGTAGCCGCGCTTGAGGCCGAGTGACCGTGTATACCACTGATTGTTATGGTATACTAGTATTGACGGGAGGTAATACTCATGAGAGGGCTTAAGCGCACATACGCGTTGCCGGCTGAGACGCTCGAATTGTTCGAGATGAAAGTGCTGCGCGGGAAACGGAGTTCGGTCATATCCAAGCTGGTGCGGGAATGGCTTGATGAGCAGCGGCGTGAGCAGTTACGCGCGGACGTCATCGAAGGCTGCCGTGATATGGCTGAGATAGACCTTGAGATCGAGCGGGAGTACCATCCTTTGGAGGAAGAGGTAGAGCGTGTACTCGGGAGCGATTAGACGAGGGGACGTTGTCCGAGTTCGGCTCGATCCGACGGAAGGCTCGGAGCAAGCCGGCGAGCGACCGGCGTTGGTGATCTCACCCGACCCCATTAACGAGAACAGCCGCGTCATATTGATCGCGGCCATCACTAGCCGCAAGACCGAAAAGGTGAATCCGTTCGACGCGCTGATTGAGCCGCCCGATGGCGGTCTTTCCCTCCGATCTAAGGTATTGCTGATGCATGTTCGGTCAGTGGACAAGAGAAGGGTCACCGCACGCTACGGGAGCATAGATCAAAGCACTATGCGCGCGGTTGAGGAGGCTCTGAAGGTCGCAACCGGGCTTACGCGCTTCTGAGTGCGACTTGTCAGCCTGGTCCTGGCAATACATTCAAGGAGGAGATGCAAGAAGTGGTAGAGCAGACCCTAAGGGAATCCGTGTTGGAGCAACTGCACCTGCCGGAGCTCAGGTTCAGAGCGGACTACACGAGATATGACCGCACATACGCCGGATTTCTGGAGATCAAAGTGACTGAGGTCTACGGCTCATCGACCCTGCCCAAAGCGGGCGACAACTACTTGATCTGCGGCGAGTATACGCTCAAAGAACACGTCCCCGTCAAGACATTCGCCGCCGCAATCAACAGCATCAGCACCGGCTGCGAGGCGTTCCTCACCCCCGGCGCCGGTAGATTCGCCGCGTGCTTCCACGTAAACGAAGTCAAAGAACCGAGGCTCGGCATGCTCAGCCTGATGATCGACAGCGACAAGAACGCGATCGATGTTCATCTGGAGCAGGCTGAGCACCTGCGTGCCGACATCAACGACAGGGCCGCAGCTCGGTCTCGTAGAAGTATTACAATATGAAGGTGGTACTTATCTTGATCTGCACTCTCACACTCGCCCAAGCCGGCGATGCGTTCGACGGGCGCAAGTGGAACGTATCGACGGGTAACCTCAGCGTCGGGTTTATCTCGAACTCTCCAATCGGCGCGCACCCGCAGGCAGGCTACGTAATGGAGCCGCCGCCCACGGCGGAAGCGCTCGCGGAGATGAAGCGCCAAGGCCTTGTCAATTACGAGGACTATATCGCCTGGGGAGCAATCGAGCGCGAGCCGGGCAAATGGGACTGGCGGCAGCACGATGCGATCTGCGACGCGATCAAGAAAGCGGGCCTTCATTACGTCGTCTACAACTGGACCCACTTCCCGCCCGTGTGGCTGCGCGCGAGCAAGGACGCGACCCTGATGCGCTGTGTCGAGCATCGGCAGAACACCTACTACCTCTCGTTTTTCGACCCGCGCACCGTCGAGCACTACGATACATTCTACCGCGCCCTATCCGAGCACTTCGGGGATCGCATCGACGGCGTCTACGCGTGCATCCTGGGGCCCTACGGGGAGGGCAACTACCCGCTGAATGCCTCCTCATGGGTCGTCAATCTCGGTCACTGCCACGACGAGGGATACTGGTGCGCGGACCCCTACGCGCTGGCCGCGTTCCGGGACGCCATGCGAGCCAAGTATAGCGACATTGGCGCGCTCAATAGAGCCTGGGGCGCGTCCGCAAAGAGCTTCGCGGAGGTCAACGCTCCTCACGAGATCGCGGATGGAATCAAGCCCTCGCCGGAGGCGTTCAAGACCGCGACCGACCGGCGCAGGTGGCTCGACTTCATCACGTGGTATCACCAGGCGATCATCGACTTTGCCGAGCGCTCTATCCAGGTCACGCTGAAGTACTTCCCACGCGAGAAGGTGCGCACCAAGCCCGGCGGCAACGCCGGGGGAGTCAACCCCATCTCCTGGGGAACCTACTGCCCCGGCTATGCGAAAATGGCCGGCAAATACGGCATAGTCCTGCAGCCGGCGGATTGCATGGGCGCTTGCTTCGGGGACAAGTGGGTTGGGACCGCCTACCACTTCTACGGAGTCCGATTGTCCACCGAGCCCGCAGGCGGCATGGACCACAAGACATTCGTGCGCCGCATGTTCTCGGACGCGTCCTGCGGGGCTTCCCAGATATTCACCTACGAGTTTAATGGCCACGCCGCCGACATCCAGCAATATGCTCACTTGTACACCGGCAAGTCGGGGGACACGGACGTCGCCCTGCTCTGCCCGACCACCCTCTATCGGCTGGGGGGCGACCTGGGGCCGACGATCGGCGCCGCGGACAGGCTCAGGGACCTCACGGACTTCGACGTTCTCGACGAGCTGCTGGTACTCGATGGGGCGCTGGGCAAACGCTACCGCACACTGATCATGATGCAGGCGGATTTCGTCGAGCAGGCGGTGCTGGACAAAATCGAGGCCTGGGTACACGCCGGGGGCAGGCTGGTCGTGTTCGGCAAGGCGGGCATCGCCAACGTCGAAGGCGACACGTGGAGCGCAACCGAGATCGGCGATGCGACCGGCGATGTTCGCAGCCAGAAGCTGGGGCGCGGCGTTGTCGTGCGCATGGACTCGTTTCCTGCCAACGATGGGGCGCTTGAGCCGCTGCGCCGCGCGCTGCCGGATTTGATCGGCGCCGACAGCAAGTTCGACGGCGTCTGGGTGACCCGGCGCGGCAGCCAGGTCCTGATCCTCAACAAGTCAGATAGCCCAGTCACCCGGCGCGTCACAATCGCCGGCACGCCCAGGGACGTAACCATCCCGCCGTGGACTATCGCCGAGGTCAAGTAGCGCTCAGGCAGGTAATGATATAATGCACTATAGGGCAGATAGGTACTCCGGGGGGATTCGTGACAAAGCAGAATGGCCGCGGCTTTACTCTCATTGAACTGCTGGTTGTGATCGCGATCATTGCCATTCTGGCGGCGCTGCTTTTTCCTGTCCTCTCGGCGGCGAAGGAACGCGCGCGCACGGCAGCCTGCTATACCAACCTGCGCGAGATAGGTATGGCGTTTCTGCTGTACTGCGATGATAACAACGGAACGACGCCTGTCGTGGCCGACGCTGAAGACAGGCATGACATCACCCCGGTACCATCGCTTGGCTTCCCGTTTCCCTATCCCTGGGACGTAAAAAGGGGAATCGGAGGGTACTGCAAGAGCCAGCGGATCTGGCGATGCCCCTCGGACAAGGGTCTCACGTTTATATGGGCCAACAAGGGTGGGGTGCCCTGGCCCACGAAGGTCAAGAACTGCTACGACACCTGGGGGTCCAGTTACAGCTACCGTACGGCGCTGACCTGCGAGAACTGGGATTACATCCACACCGCAGACACCGCTCCTGTGAAGATCAAGCCCTGCAAGCTGGGCGACTTCAGGAAGAGCACCCGTGTCATCGTCTTCTTCGATCCTCTGCAGTACAGCGCGAAGAATCCGCCCAAGGCGTCGGACTGGAATGCCCAATGGCACGTGATGAAGTACCCGACGATGGGCTGGAACATGTTGTTCGCAGATGGGCACGCGCGGCTAATCACCAAGGAGCAGCTCTACCATCCGGGTGACAACTATCCCCCTCCCAACGACGTCTGGCTGCTTGACGACTCCTACATCCGCCAGTAGTAATCGAATTGAGAACCTCCAGGGCTCTCGATTTGACTAGCTGGCCCGTCTGGGGTTAAAATAGGTCTTGGTCAACGCATCAGTTGGCAAGATTTGAGATCGCATAGTGGCGCGGCTTATGGCCGCGCTATATCTTTGAGGGGAAGTTACCATCATGCCTAAGAAAGCCGCCGCCAAACCTGCCGAATCCAAGTCCGAACTGCTCGATTACCTGCGCCAGATGCACGAGATCCGCGACTTCGAGGACACCGTCTACAAACTCCTGCGCGAGGGAACCATCAAGGGCGCCTCGCACCTCTACGCCGGGCAGGAGGCCGTGGCGGTCGGTTCGATATCGGAGCTTGAGGACCGCGACGTGATCGCGTCCACCCACCGAGGGCACGGCCACTGCGGCGCGATGGGCGACAAGCACGCCAAGAGTGAACAGGCCCGCCAGGAGCACTGGAACCGCATGATGGCCGAGCTGATGGGCAAGGCCACCGGCTACTGCAAGGGCCGCGGCGGATCGATGCACATCGCGGACGTCGAGAAAGGCAACCTGGGAAGCACCGGCATCGTGGGCGGGAATATTCCCATCGGCACCGGAGCCGCGCTCGCGGAGAAGATCAAGGGCACGGGCGCGGTTGTGCTCTGCTACTTCGGCGACGGCGCCACCAACACCGGCAGCTTCCACGAATCGCTCAACATGGGCGCGACAATGCTCTGCGGGCTGCCGATTGTCTACATCTGCGAAAACAACCTCTACGGCATGAGCGTGCCGTTCCACGAGCGGTCGAACCTCTGCGCGGGGCAGGCCTCCAAGATCACCGACATCGCCGACCGCGCGTCATCCTACGGCATGCCCGGCGTGATCTGCGATGGTATGGACGTGCTGGAGGTCAAGAAGACTGTCCGGCAAGCCATCGACAAGGCCCGCAAAGGCGATGGGCCGACGCTGATCGAGTGCAAGACCTACAGATGGTATGGCCACTCGTCAAGTGACCAGCGCGTATATCGCACCCGCGAGGAAGAGGCCGAGTGGAAAGAGCGCGACCCGATCACCGTGCTGGGCAATCGGCTGCTCAAAGACGGAATCGCAACCCAGGCGGAGCTCGACGCAGCCGCCGCGAAGGGCGCCAAGACCATTGAGGCCGCGACCAAGTTCGCGCTCGACAGCCCGTATCCCGAAGTGAGCGAGCTATATAACGACGTCTACGTGCCGGTCGATACCGCAAAGCTCGCCGCCGACATCAAGGCCGAGGCCGAGGTGCTGCCCAAGATCCAGCAGATCGAGGCCGAGATACGCAAAGTCGCCGGCGGAATCCTGCCCAAGCTCAAGGCATCGGACATCAAAGCGATGGAAGACAAGTTCGGCGTGCCGATCAAGAGCTACGGCCAGGCGATAGTCGATGCGCAGCGCGAGGAAATGAAGCGCGACGAGACCGTGATTATAATGGGCGAGGACGTGGGGCTATATGGCGGCGCGTATGCCGCGACGAAGGGTCTCTACGATGAGTTCGGCCCGACTCGCGTAATCGACACCGCTATCAGCGAGGCCGCGATAGTCGGAGCGGCGGGCGGCGCGGCCATGCGCGGGATTCGACCGATTGCCGAGATCATGTATATCGACTTTCTGACGATCTCATCCGACCAGCTCATCCACAACCTCGGCTACAACCGCTACATGTTCGGCGGCAAGACCAAAATCCCGGCGGTCGTGCGGACCGAGGGCGGCGTCGGGCGAAGTATCGCGGCGCACCACTCCGAGAGCCTGGAGGCGATGTTCCTGCACATTCCGGGGCTTTATGTTGTGATGCCCTCGACCCCGTATGACGCAAAGGGGCTGCTCAAGGCCGCGATTCGTGACGATAACCCGGTGCTCTTCATCGAGCACAAGGTGCTATACTCCGGCGTCACCGGCCCCGTGCCGGACGACGACTACATCATCCCGCTCGGCGTGGCCGACATCAAGCGGTCCGGCACCGACGCGACCATAGTCGCCTACTGCCGGATGCTTCACTTCGCGATGGCCGCCGCCGAGGAGCTTGCGAAGGAGGGCATCCACGTCGAGGTCATCGACCCGCGCACGCTCAACCCGCTGGACATCGACTGCATCGCGAAGTCGGTTCGCAAGACCGGCCGGCTGATCACCGTATCCGAGGGCTACCCCCGCTGCGGCGTCGGCGCGGAGATTTCGCGGCAGTTCATGGAGTATGCGTTCCCCGACGGCTCAATGGGCTTCGACTACCTCGACGCGCAACCCATAATGCTCTCCGGCAAGGACTGCCCGATCCCGATGAGCGAGCCCCTCGAAGACGCCTGCGTGCCGACGGTGAAGGATATTGTGGAGGCGGTGAAGGGAATCGTTTAAGTTACGAGTTACGAATTGCCAGCCGCCGGGCGTGCGAAGGGGTAGCGATCTTCGCATTCCATCGCTGAATAGGGGCTTGCGCGCGGGCTAGACATGGAGTATACTCCAACCAGCGAGCTCACCGCGCAGTATTGGCGATGAGCTATCTATGCGGGTGGCAAGCGTGGGCGAGAATAATCCACACATTATCGGCCTCACCGGATCGTTCGGAAGTGGTTGCACATATATTGCGGATCACATTCTGGCGAATAACGGCTACACCAAGGTATCGCTCTCTGACCTGCTTCGACAGATGTACCAGGAGAGCAAGGGCCAAAAACCGGAAAGGGGCGACCTACAGAAGTTCGGAGACGAGCTTCGCCGTGAGACCAAAGAGCACGGTTACCTTGCCAAGAGAGCCGTCGAGCACATGGGCAAACACGGATCAGGGGCGGAGAAGTGGGTCATTGATAGCATCCGTAATCCGGCCGAAGTCCAAGTGCTCAGGGACGAGTCCCGGAACTTCTACCTGGTAGGGGTGTTTGCCGATAAGGAGACCAGGTGGAATCGGGTACGCGGTAACTATGAGAATGACAGGAACGCTTTTGAGGCGCACGATGAGAACGATACCGGCATGCACAACGAACCGTTTGGGCAACGGGTGAGTGATTGCTATTATGAAGCTGACGTGGTTGTAAGCAATGCCAGGAGCTTCAGCCAAGTAGGGAATCAGGACTTCAAGGACTTCTCCACTAGGACGCTGGAGTACGTTGATCTCCTTCAGGAACCACTCAGCAACAGGCAAGCCACGCGAAATGACGAGGCGATGATGGCCATGGCATACGCAGTCGGTCAAAGGTCCAGTTGTCCGCAACGAAAGGTTGGTGCGGTCATTGCGGACGGCCACGGCCACGCGATTAGTTCGGGCTTCAACGAAGTGCCTCCTGGTGAGAAGCCGTGCATCGAGGAGCACACGGAGTGCTATCGCAGCGTTCAGCGGAAGGCCTTCTTCGATTACCTGTCGAGGACAATACCGGATTTCGAGAAGTCTGCTAGTGCGGTGGAGGCCGAGTTTCGAAACAAGTTCCGCATCTTGGATATTTGCCGCGCACTGCATGCCGAGGAGACTGCGATTCTCAACCTGGCTAGGACGGGCAAATCCGTCGCGGGACCGGAGTGTACGCTTTACACTACGACCTTCCCTTGCAGGTTGTGCGCTAACAAGATCGCCCAGTTGGGCATAGGACGAGTGGTGTATCTAGAGCCGTATCCAGGCGAAGAAGCCAAGATGATCCTTAACGATGGCGGCGTGAAATCTGAGTTCTTCGAGGGCATCACTTTTAGGGCCTATTTCAGAGTGTATGGAGACAAGAGATGAAGAGCTGTCCGAAATGCGGTCGGTATACTCTCGATTTTGATGAGTACTTTGGCAGGTTCCGCTGCTATAACGCTGATTGCTGTTGGATGCCCACGACGGCCGGCGAACGTCATCTCCGGTTGATGCAGGCGCGCAAAAGCCCAGTCGACGTAATGCGGCTACCACTTGACGAACTCGGGCTCACAATCGACGTAGCGTATGACAGCATCAATGACGTCTTACTCTTTGACCTCCAGAAAGATGAATTGGCATTCGAGTTTCCGGATGAAGATGTTAGGATCGTGTGGCGGATAGGCCGCCAGTCAGGAGACGTGGTGGGGATAGTCGTCCTCGGACCACGCGAGTTCGGCGTCTCAGAGATCGAACTGAACATCGCGGCGAATCTCGGAAGGGTGGCGGATTCCATCCGACATCATTGCTCCACTCTGCCCAACGGCAGACCCACACGCCTCGCCGTGGAGAATGTCGCTGTCACGCTACGTACACAGGGCGAGTTGGACTCGACAGGAGCCCAACTGCCAAAAGCACTCCAGAAGGCCGTCCACAAGTTCTCGGACCAGTATCTCACGGCTTAGATGCGCGTTCTTGCCAAATGACCTCCGGCAATTGCCATGCACGCTCACGTATCGAATCGACCGGGGGTGGCGCGGGGTCAGGCGGCGGACTGGGCAGAATCAGCAGCGATCTGCTCCATTAACAGGCTTTGGAGTTCGAGCAGTTTCGTGAGCACTTCCCTGTACTGAGGCTTCACGTCGTCAGACGAGGCAGTCATGGAGTAGAGCCCCACAACGGGGATGCCGAACTCGCTCGCCATCTTTTCCACGAGTTCCGGGCTGGGTGTCTTCTTGTCAGCCTCAACGGTTGACAGGTATGATTGCGTAATGCCGACGCGTGCGGCGAAATCGCCCTGCCGGATACCGGCTGCGGCCCTGAGCTTCTTAAGGGTTCTGCCAATGCTGGCCATAAAAACGAGCCTCTAAATGGCAACGGGCGGCGATCATGGTTCATGGGTGCTGCCCGTTGTTCTTGTGGAACAACCCCAGGAACTCAACGATGATGATTGCCAGCTCCGCTACCCACTTCGCAATCGTCGCGACGCGCCCTGCCTTGCTCTGCTCTGCGACCTCGGCTTGGTCGATCTTGCGAGCACGTTCTTTGATCTTTCGGAACAGAGCCTTCTCGCGTGCATTCCTGGGAGCCGGCAACTGATCGACCAGGATAGCAAGTTGAGCGGCTTCGCGCGCGCTGTCAGAAATCCTCTTCTTTGTCATTGTTCGCCTCCGCAACGTTATGCAGCAGACGGCGCTCACACGGTCCCAACACCGCGTGAGAATTCGGGCCGCAAATCGGCCCGCCCGAGTGTCATGTAGGTTTGCACTCAGATTTCGGGGTCACGAAAGTCCGTTGCCCAGGGCCAAGACAACCCCACGTTCAATCGCAATCCCACGGCAGACGCAACGATCCCCTTTTTCGCGCGCACCCTGCGTCCTGCCGAGTCATATTCGCCATCTGCCGATACACCACGAAGGAAGGCTGCCTGACAGCCTTCTGAACAGTGAACAACACATTCCTCTCGGCGCGCGCGGTTCCATAACTTTCACTCACTCTCTCTCACGGTGTTCCCCGGCTTCTCTATGCGGAAGCCTCAGACCACCGCAGCAAGTATACCGCGCTCAAGACCGCCTGTCAAGCGTTATTTTGTCTAGCAGAGCAACTTTTTTATCTAGTCTTCCACGATCGGACGGACTGCAAGTCCGGGGAACTGCATCCGGGACAGCATGTCCCGGACGATCTGAGACAGACGATCAGAGACAACAGGTCGATTTCGGTGTATAATTGCGTTGTTTCTGGAAGCTTGTTCCCGAAACGGGGGTAAGTATCGGCAATGAAGTCGCAATTGCACGAGTCACTCTGCAACAAAGACCCGCTGGTCGAACGAGTCGTCCGGCGGATAGCGCGGTCCGCCAAGCCCGAACGCGTCATACTGTTCGGCTCTCGCGCCAGTGGCCAACCTAGGGAAGACAGCGATATCGACCTGGTTGTGGTCTATTCGGGATCAAAGACAAAACGCGAGGTACAGGTAGGTATTCACAAGCTCTTTCCCAACCCCGACTTCTCCATGGATGTGTTTGTCCTCACCCCTGAGGAGCTAGAGTCGCAGAAGACAATTCCGAACACCCTGGCTCGTGAAATCTCGGAACGGGGGGTGGTCTGCTATGGATGAGCCACTGAGAACCACCCTGCCTTCCCTTCCCCCAATCTGAAATCTAAAATCGCAAATCTCAAATTCTCTCCTAATCCCTGTTGACAGCGGCCAGTGAACATGCTATACTACCCTATCGAACACCGGGGGGCAGGCGGCGCGTCTCGCAGAAATGTACAAAACGCAAAACAAACTCAATCTCCCCTCAATCCACGAGGGAATCCGCTGATGTCCAAGCGTGAGTTTGTTCCTTCAAAGTGGTATTATATGAGCTGTTCTACATCGGAGGTCAAACGAGATGAGGTTATACTGTATGGCAACCATAGCCCTGAGCATTCTGGTCGCGTCAACTGCTGCTTTCTGCGCGGCGGCTCCCAAGCCCAAGCCGGCCATCACCATCCCGGCTGATCTGGAGCTGATCAAGGACGTCGCCTACAGCCCTGACGGTAACAAGGCCCACGTGCTGGACATCCTGCGGTTGAAGAAGCTGCCCAAAGGCCCCATGCCGGTCCTTGTCTGGATCCACGGCGGCGGGTTCGTGGGCGGCGACAAGGCCTCCGGTTACAGCTATCTCAAGCGATTCGCCAAGCGCGGCTACTTCTGCGCGACCATCAACTATCGCTTCGCCTACGAAAAGCACTTCCCCGGCCAGCTCGAGGACTGCAAGTGCGCCATTCGGTTTCTGCGCGCGCATGCGAAAGAGTACAACCTCGATGCCGACCATATCGGCGTCTGGGGCGGCTCAGCGGGCGGTAATCTCGTTTCCATGCTCGGCACGACCGGCGGCGTGAAGGAGTTCGAGGGCACGGGCGGCTGGGAGAAGTATTCCAGCCGGGTCCAGGCGGTGGTGGACTACTACGGCATGACCGATTTTATGGCGATCAACGAACTCGTGAAGCAGGGCAAGGCGACGCAACGCTTCATGGACCGCACCGGCACGGACTCGGTATCGCACCTGCTGGGTGTCCCCAAGTGGTGGGAGAACCCGGAGCTCTGCCGCAAAGCAAGCCCGACCACCTATGCATCCAAGGACGATGCGCCGTTCTACATCTTCCACGGCGACCTCGACCCGCTCACGAACCACGAGCAGGGCGAGCTTCTGAACGAACGTCTGAGGGCGGCGGGCGTTGAATCGGACTTCTACCTCGTGGTCGGCGGCAAGCATGGCTGGCCGGCTCGTGCCGATGTTGACACCAAGGTGGACGCGTTCCTCGACAAACACCTGAGAAGACCGGGAAATAGCTAGCTTCGGGAGGATCACATCAGCCAATGCTGGCAGCGGTACTGCACGATTTCGATAAGCTTGAACTTGAGGAGGTCGCAACCCCGCGCGCCGAGGACTTCGGCGATGTGGTGGTAAAGATCAAGTCCTGCGGGTTCTGCGCGACCGACTACAAGGCGATCAAAGGTATTCGCCGGAACATCACGTTCCCATCCATCCAGGGTCACGAGCCCAGCGGTGTCGTAAGCGAGATCGGGCCGGGGGTGAGCCGCTTTGCGGTCGGAGACGAGGTGATCGTGCAGCCGCTCGGCCACTGCGGCTTCTGCAAGTCGTGCCGGTTGGGCCTCACTCACTACTGTGAGAACGCTTTCGTGCTGGGCGGAGACGGGCCGGACGACGTGCGCGACGGCGCGTTCGCCCAATACTTGCTCACCAAGGACAGCACGCTTTACCCCAAGCCTGCCGGCATATCCTTCGACGCGGCCGCCGTGACTGAACCGCTTGCGGGCGCCTGGAAAGGCGTCATCGCCCACAGCGAGATGCGCGTCGGCGACGATGTCGTGGTGATTGGCGTAGGGTCCATCGGCCTGTTGTGCATGATGGTCGCCAAGGCCGCCGGGGCCGCCAGGCTGATCGCGGTCGACACGAGCGACTACGCTCTTACGAACGCTCTCGATCTGGGCGCTACCCACGCTATCAACCCCGCCGCCGAAGATGCCAAAAAGCGAGTCTACGAGATCATACCGGATGGCCCGGACCTGATAGTTGAGGCCGCGGGCCCGATCCAGGCCGTGCATTTAATGGTGGACCTGCGCAGGCGCGGCACCCGCTGGAACGTCTTCGGGATCACGACGCACGAGCGCTTCGAGCTTGACGGCGGGCTCACCCACTTTCTGGAAGGCAGGCAGGACGCAAGCTTTGGGACCACTACGGTTGCCATGATGAAGGCGATCCGGTTGATGGAGACAGGGCTCATCGACACGGAGAAGATCATCTCACATCGCTTCCCGTTGGCCGGAATACACGAAGCCATCGAAGTGATGGGCTCCCCCGAGCGCAATAAGATCATCATCAATCCGGATGCGTGAGACAAGTCGTTCAGATACCCCGCCATATCTTTTTCAGCGCAAGCGCGGCGGGTTTGGGGTTGCCGTCGAAGTCGACAATCGACGTGTTGGCCTCGCAGGGGAAGCAGTCATGTCCGGTCCAGAGCAGGACCCCGCCGCAGCGCGGGAAGCGATCCTTGCACGTCTTTACCGCGATGGACAGCGCCTTGGCCTGCCGCGCCTGGCTCCAGGCGACGTATTCCTCAAGGTCATGCGGCTCGCGCCCGTGCTCCTCGATGAACCTCGGCCACTCCACCCACCAGCTCGTGTGCCGGTTCCACAGGAGGTTATCGGCCGTGCCTGGCATGGGGTCGAGGTCGCCCCCGTAACGCCGCGTGATCTCCGCAGGCCCCGCGCCGGGCGAGCCGGTCTCTGAGCGGAACAGGGCATCGTCCTTGCTCCAATAGTCGGCCCAGGAATCGAGGTCGCCCTCGTGTTTCCACGGGCCGTGTACGTCCCAGTGGAGGCCCTTGCCAAACTCGGTGGCGTGCGCATAGCCCCTGGGGCCGCTGGCGGAGGTCGGGAGGAACCGGCGAGTGGGGTCCTCGCGCTGGACAATCTCGTTGAACCGCGCGAGCATGGGGTGGTCAAGGCCCACGGGCTTGTCCATACCCACCTTGCCGCCGTCGAGCGCGCCCAGCAACTCATTTCCACCGCACCAGATGATCAGCGAAACGTGGTTCTGCTTGCGCTCGATATACGACAGCGCTATCTCGGACTGCTCGGCTATGGATTTCTCATCCTCCGGCGGCCAGTTCTCCGCGCCCGATGACGACAGCGGGAACTCCTGCCAGACCATCAGCCCGAACTCATCGCATAGGTCGTAGAAGATCTCATTCTCCAAAAACGAACCGCCCCACACGCGCAGCATATTGCAGCCCAGGTCCCGGTAGAGCTCCAGCCGCTTGCGGTAGTCGGCATCGGTCACATCCGCAAAAACCGTCCTGATGGGGTTCCAGTTCACCCCCTGAAGGAAGATCGGCTTGCCGTTCACGACGCATATCCACGGGTCCGCGCCCTCCGGCGCGCCTTCGCACTGACGCCACTCCACGTGCCGGAACCCGACCGTGCGGGAACCTGTGTCCAACTCAGCGCCGTCGGCGTCGAGCAGGCTGCACGTGAGGTCATACAGCGGCTGGTCGCCGTGCATGTTGGGGTTCCAGAGATCGACGGGTAGGCCGGTCCACATCACGTCGAACGCGCCCGACGGCAGCGTCTCATCGCGGATCACTTGGCCGTCCCTGCTTAGCGCGAGCCTCACGGAGTCCCCGCCCGCGGTCTTGCCCCATGCCCCAAGCGTGCCCTCGGAACCCTCGGCATCGGGAACACACCTGAAGCTCTCGATCTGGGCGCCGTCGATGGCCTCGATGGAAATCCCGGCCCAGATGCCGGTCTGAACCACGCGCACGGTCCAGTCCCAGGCATAGTAGAATCGTGGTTTCCATTCGGTGATCTGGGAGGTGAACCCGGCCTGGCCTAGCGCCCGAGGCGGGCAGTCGAAGATGATGTTCAGCCTTTTTGGGCCTTCGGCCAGGAACGGTGTCAGGTCAAAAACGTGCGGGACAAGCGAGCCCTTGAACTCGGCAACGGGTTTTCGGTTCAGGAGCACCCAGCCGCTGTAGTCCAGCCCCTGGCAGTTGAGCCGGTAGGTCTTGCCGGGCGCGAACCACTCGTCCGGGAGCATCGTTTCGTAGATCCAGTGCCGGTTCTCGACCCACTCGCACTGGCGGAAGTTCATGCCGGCGTTCCAGTCCGGGATGATCCCCGCTTCGCGCAGGGAGAACTGCACCGAGCCCGGCACCTTGGCGCGTATCGCGCGCACCTCGGCGTTCGGTGAAGCGCCTATCTCCATCGACTGGTCGATCCGCCAAAAATGCGGAATCCAGCCCGTCAATTTCCAGTCAAGTTGCGAAAGGTCGAAACACTGCTTTTTCATTTGCCCTCCTGCGCGGTTGAACACTTGATAGTAAGCCGAGAGAGACGGGTATTCCTGCAAAGGTATGCCCGGCGCTGGCAGTGAAGTTACAGGATGGAGGTGCGGAGGCTATGGCGGAAGGCGACCAGAGAATATGGGAGATCGCGCGCGGGTTTCAGCCCAGCCGCGTGCTGCTGACTGCATTGGAGCTCGGCGTGTTTGAGACGCTGGGTGACGGGAAGCTGACCTCGGCGCAAGTGGCATCCAAGATCGGCGCGGATGAGCGGGCGACGGACCGGCTGATGAACGCGCTCGTGGCACTGGAATTGCTCACGAAAGACGGCGATGCGTTCGCGAACTCGCCGGACGCGCGCGAGTTTCTGATCCCCGGCAAGCCTGGCTTCATAGGCGGGCTGGGACATACGGCCAATTTATGGGAGACTTGGTCCACGCTCACGGAAGCGGTTCGCCAGGGCACGTCCGTCTACGAACGGCAAGCCGAAGAGAGGGCGGAGTTCGTGAAACCGTTCATCGCGGCGATGCACTTCAACTCCAGCCGGATGGCCCCGCAGATCCTTGCGCAGATCGATCTGACGGGCGTTAAGCGCGTGCTCGATGTCGGCGGCGGCAGCGGGGCGTATTCCATCGCATTTTGCCGCGCGAATCCCGAGATCAGGGCGGTTGTGTTCGACATGCCTGACGTTGTGCCGCTCACGCAGGACTACGCCGCGCAGGCGGGAATGTCCGACCGCATATCCACAACCACCGGCGACTTCACCAAAGACGAGATGGGCCGCGACTTCGACCTCGCGTTTATGTCGCACATCCTGCACTCCAACAGCCCTTCCGAGAACGCAGAGCTGATCAAACGCGCTTGGCGCGCGCTGAGGCCGGGCGGGCAGATAGTGGTGCAGGAGTTCGTTGTGGACGAGGGTCGCACGACGCCCGCGTGGGCGGTGCTTTTCGCGCTGAACATGCTGGTGGGCTCGAAAGCGGGCGACACCTACACAGAACGCGAGATCACGGCATGGTTCGCGGACGCGGGGTTCACCGACATCCGCCGCGTCGATCCGCCTGATGCGGGGACGACGCTGGTGATGGGGAGGAAGGCAGGAAGGTGAGCAAGGCGTTTCCAATTATCATTGTGCCTTATGATCCGGATTGGGTGCGTATGTACGAAGAAGAGGAAGCGTTGCTGCGGTCCCGCTTGCCCTCGGGGGTGGTGATGCTGATCGAGCATTACGGCAGCACGGCGGTGCCTGGACTCGCCGCCAAGCCCGTCATCGACATACTGGTGGCGGTAACCTCGTTCGAGGCGGCCAAGGAGGGCTGCAATTCGGTATTGGAAGAACTCGGGTATGGCTACGATTGGTACGCCGGGCATATGGCATTCTTCAAGGGTTACTTCACCGACGAGCCTGTGAAGTACCATATCCACATGGCTCCCGGCGATCATCCCCTGATGGACAACTTGCTGTTTCGGGACTACCTGCGCGCTCACCAGGACGCGGCCAGTCGATATGAGCGGCTGAAGTATGACTTGGCGGAACTGCATCGGGACGACCGTGAAGCGTATACGGACGCGAAGGGCGGGTTCGTGGCGGAGATCATCGCGTTGGCGAAAGAAGAGAATCCCTCCAGGTAGGATACCCGGAGGGATCGGGCTCTCCCTTTCTACTTCGCCGCATTGGCCTCGGCTATGTGCTTGTCCCAGAACTCCCTGCCCTTGGTCTCGACCAGCAGCAGGTCCATTTTCTTCTTCATCTCATCGAGTGTGGCCGCGTGCTTCGGATCGGAGGCCAGGTTCTTGAGTTCGTATTGGTCGTTTTTGAGGTCGTAGAGCTCCTCGATGTCGTCGATCTCCGGGTAGCGAATATACTTCCAGCGGTCAGTCCGCACCGCCAGCACGCTTGGAATGCCCGGGAAGGGCTTCTCGGCCATATACTCGTAGACAAACTCCTTGCGCCAGCCGGCGTTCTTGCCTGCCAGCAGTGGGACCATGGACTTGCCCTGCATGCTCTCCGGCGCCGCAACGCCCGCGAGTTCGAGCATAGTCGGTGCGAAGTCGATGTTGAGCACCATGTCCTCGTTTTTGGTCCCCGGCTTGATCATCTTCGGATAGCTCACGATCAGCGGGATGCGCACGGATTCTTCATAAGCCGATCTCTTGTCGCCGAGGCCATGCTCCCCGTGGTAGAACCCGTTGTCTCCCGCAAACGCGATCACCGTGTTCTCGAGCTGGCCCGTCCGCGCGAGATGGTTTAGAATCCGGCCGATGCCCTCGTCCGCCGCCGCAAGGCACCGGAGCTGTTTGCGGATGGACTCGTCCATGCCCTCGATGGAGTTCACCATATCGCGTGTCCTGGGCTTTCTGTTCTTCTTGAGCCATTCCGGCTTGCCCTCGAAGTTGTCGAAGCAGTTCGGCGGGTGCGCGAACTTGGCGCCGTCATACAGATGCTCGTGCCTGGCAGCCGGTGTGAACGGCCCGTGGATCGCCTTATGAGGCAGATACAGGCAGAACGGCGCGGTGCGGTCCTTGCGCAACCAGTCCATCGCGGCATCGCTGAGAATATCGGTCATGTAGCCGTTGACCTGCTCGGTCTTGCCGTCGGTGTTGATGGTCGGGTTCTCGTAGACCCCCTGCCCATCGAAGCTGACCCAGTGGTTGAAACCCTTGCGGGGGTAGTTGCCCTTGCCCTGGTGCCACTTGCCGATGAATGCCGTATCGTAACCCGCTTCCTGCAGCAGCTTAGGCCATGTGGCAATCGCAGGATCGAGTTCGGGCCGGGTCTCGTTGACAAAGACGCCGTTGCAGTGGCCGTATTGGCCGGTCAGGAACGCGGCGCGGCTCGGCGAGCACAGCGAATGAACCACGAACGCGTTCTCGAAAATCACGCCGTCGCGCGCGATGCGGTCGATGTTCGGAGTCTTAGCGACGGGATTGCCCGTGCAGTGCGCGAGGTCATGACACAGGTCGTCGATCAGGATAAAGACGAAGTTGGGCCGCGCTTGTGGTTTGGCGGCCTCCATCGCCCTTGCGACCATCGGGTTCAACGCAAGCCCGGCGATTGCGGCAGTCTTCAGAAACTCTCTTCTGTCCATATTTTCCCTCTAACTCTTGATCGGAGGGGAAATCCGTTCCCCTCCGCCGGACGCGCGTCCAGGAACGGATGGGGCTGTTCAATAAGCCCCTAGCTCCCGGACATTGTTTGAGCTAGGCGGCAAGCAGTTGCATCACGTGATTCGGCTGTTTGCCGCGCAAGATGTTTG
>Ga0209226_10000680_pt1 | contig 17535 bp, 15 predicted proteins | sample BarGraNGADG00212_2_FD_184497 | JGI IMG/M metagenome (GOLD analysis project Ga0209226, IMG submission 184497) | Arctic peat soil microbial communities from Barrow, Alaska, USA - Barrow Graham LP Ref core NGADG0011-212 (SPAdes) (version 2) | ecosystem: Environmental > Terrestrial > Soil >...
GGACTGTGACGGGCGCCACACCTGAGGAAGTGCGGATCGGTTTCATCTGCAGGCGTCGTAGCACTTGCCGCTCGAAAGGTAAGTCACCGGCCGCCGTCAACTGCTGGTAGCCGGTCACAAGCTCAATCTTCGAGAAATAGCCCTTGCTGTCACGTGGGTGCTGTGCTAAGATGCGCATGATCTCGTCCTGGTCCCAGGTGCGGCTGGACCTTGTCGCCTCGAAGATCGCCAGCAGAGCCGCGCGATGGGCCTGGACGTCAAAATCGCGCCCACGCGGCACCCAATTTGTAGCATCCGAATTGACTTGAGACATGGATCCAAATACCAGCGCGGCGCTTGCCGAGCTGAATCGTGCCTTTTATACAAGATTTGCCGGGGACTTCGCCCGCACGCGGCGTGCTTGGCCTCCCAGCTTCGAACGTATTCTACCCTATATGCGCTCCGCTATCAACCTTCTGGACCTTGGCTGCGGCAACGCGCGCTTGCTCGCCTTTCTGCTCGAACATGGTTGGAGCGGCCATTACACCGGGTTGGACGGAAGCGAGGCTCTGCTCGCCATTGCCGCCCGCAATGCCGGCCTCAGCGCCGGGCGTAACTCCGGAACCCTCGCTCGCTTTGTGCTGGCGGACTTACTCAGCCCGGACTGGGCGTCTCGCCTGGCCGGTGGCGCCGGACCGTCCGCCCTTGAGCCGTCGTTCGGGTGCATCGCTGCGCTGGCAGTGTTGCACCACATTCCCGGCGTTGCCCAGCGCGCGCGCTTCTTGGCCGCTTGTGCATCCCTGCTGGCGCCCGCCGGCAAGCTGGTGATTTCAACCTGGCAGTTCCTCGGCTCGACGCGCTTGCGGGCGCGCATCTTGCCCTGGCGCGTCGCGGGCATCAGCGAGAGCGAAGTTGAGCCGGGCGACTACCTGCTCTCGTGGGGCCAAGGCGCCGCCGGGCAACGCTATTGCGCGGCGATCGGGCTCGATGACCTGGTTGCCCTGGCCGATGCCGCGGGTTTGAAAGCAGTTGAAGCCTTCTACGCCGACGGCCACGAAGGGAACCTGAACCTGTACGGCGTTTTCAGGCCAAAAGAGAAGGTCTCCTAAGCCGGAGACCTTCCCGTTGCGCGCTGTAGGCCTGCAAACTCTAACGTCACACCGTCATTGCCAAACAAACTTCCGCGCCGGGCTGGGTGGGCTCAGCAGCGGTCCGGGTTTGCCCGGCGTCCCCGATAGAACCTGCACCTGCCAGGTATACTCAATGGCGGGAGGCGTCGCTGCAGACAGGCTGGCCGCGCTAGCGGCGCCGGCTTCTCCAGCGCTGGCGGCCTGCATGGTGCCTGCCCCGCCGCTCTGGGTGTCGCGCGGCAACCGCCAACTGGTGGATTTCGTCCAGTAAGGCGGTACCGGCGCGACTGAGCTGTCCGAGGCAACCAGTGTCACCACGTACCATTCGTCTTCGCTCAGCACACCCACAGAGGTCCAGGTCAGGAGAAGATCGCTATTGCCTGCGATCAGGCCGCCGTCGGCCGGGCCGACCGGCACCGGCATCCTGAAACGCGGCCCCGCGGTCGGCGTGGCGGTTGCCGGGCCAGGGGTTGCCGTCGGCGTTGGCTGGGGCGTGCTGTTGCTCAAGGGAATCGTGAGCGCCCGCCCGATGCTGAGGAAATCGGTAGCCTTCATATTGTTGGCGGCCAGGATCCAGTCTGTGCTCGATCCGAAACGCCCCGCAATGCTACCGACGGTATCGCCCGCTGAAACGCGGTAGATCAGGGTCCCGCCGGTTGGAGTGGGCGTGGGGACAGGTGCGCTTGCGCTCGCCGTTCCACCGGGTCCTGGAATAATGAGCTCCTGACCCGGGAAGATCAGCAGATTGGCTGACAGGTTATTGGCGTCGACGATCGCTTTGACGGTCGTGCTAAAACGATCGGCGATCTGTCCTACGCTTTCGCCGGCTGTGACCTTGTACGGCACCGGGGTGGCACTGGCCGTTGGTGTGACGGTCGGCGACGCGGCGGGCGTGGCGGATGCCGGGGGTGCAGCAGGCGTCGACAAGGTGGCCGTCAGGGCAAGCGTGCCGCTTATCGCCCTTGCCGCGCCGACTTGCCCGGCCGAGAGCGAGACCTGTTGGTTCGTGCTCGTCTCTGGGGCTCGGCTTACGCTGGTCCCCTGCTGCTGGACGGTAGGCGTGTTCAGCAACGCGATGCGCGGTCGAGCAGTGCCATTGGTTGGACGTAACCACCAAAGCACGACCAATCCGCCGATGACGGCGAAAAGCATGATGTCTGCCCAAGGGATCGGAAACCGGCGCCGAGGGGCATCTTCCAGAGAGGCGCCGCAAAAAAAGCAGACCCTCGCCCGTTGTGCAACACGGGCGCCACAGTGAGGACAAGTCCGCTCTTGACCGTAGTGCGACTTGGCTATATCAGACTGGCTCATAGTTGGGCGTGATTATAGGTGCAATGCGCGCCTTTAGCAAATCCCGCGAGTCGCGGAGACATAGACCCGGCGCGACGTAGTGCACGCGTGCCGCTCGCACAATACCTACCTGGCGACCACGCGCCTCCGGTCCAGGATCAGCAGCGTGACGACGCATGCCAGACCTGCTAACGAGACCGTGCCCGCGACCACGCGCAGGGGAGTGGCGCCGAACCGTACGCTGACCTGGTGGGTGCCGGACGGCACCGTCAGGCCGATAAGGCCATTTGGCGGGTCAGGCACGATCTGGACCGGGCGCCCGTCAACGGTTGCGCGCCAGCCGGGGAAGTAGTAGGTGTAAAAGCGCAGGTGCACATCGCCGTCCGCCTGCACGCGCGCATACGCTGAGATGGCGTCCGCCCCTTGCTCGAGGATCCTGCCCTGGCCGCTGTCGACGGCGGCGCGCTGTAGCGGCCGACCTGCCTTGTACTGCGCCAGCAGAGGCGAGTCGCCGTCCAGGGGCACGCGTTCGGACCAGCGTGTCATCCCACGCATATCCGGAAAGCGCAGCTCGAAGTCAATCACGGAGAGAGGTGCTTCGTCCTGTGGCCTGACCGGGACCATGTCTGGGCGCGTGTAGGCGAAGCTGCCGGCCACAAATAGCAGCGCTGTAATATAGACATAAGGAGATGGGCCGGAAGCAGTGCCCGCCGGAGCCTGTTTGTCCAGCCAGTACGTTCCGGCGCCGGCCAGCAGAGCGAGCGTGATGGTGGTCAGCGTCAGCAAGCGCCAGGGAAACTGGATCAGTCCGACCAGCGGCAGCGCGCGCCAGAGGGCGGCTGAAGCCGGGGTCATGGCCACGATGGTGATGATGGTGACCCCGGCGAGAAATAGTGCTTCCGGTCGATGGGGCAGCGCGTCGCGCCGCGCCCGCAGGGCGGCAAGTGTGCCGATGAACGCACCGAGGAAAGCCAGGATACCTATCTGCAGGCTCATGCCGTCATTTGGGCCGTCTACCGCATAGCCAAAGCCCCACAGCGGGCTGAGGAATTGGCTGGGGTACACGAATTGCTTCAGATAACTATAGTTACCGGCCACGAACTGAGATTGGACCAGGTAATTCCGCTCGATGAAGGCGGGCAGCATGAAAATGGCTGCCAGCGAGAGGCCGAGCACGCCGGCCGCGACCGCATATACGCCCGCGATCCACAGGCGTTTCGCCCCCCGACTATCTGTCTCACTTTGTGGGTTATCTCTTCGTTGGCGCTCTGTCCAGAGACCGGCCAGCAACTTGAGCGCCAGAAAGCCGGCCAGCACCGGAACAAAGAACAACTGCGACACCGTATGGCTGAGCAGGAGCACGCCCAGGGCGGCGCCGGCCAATGCCAGCCGGCGGGGTCGGGGGTCGTCCCACAACGCGGCGAACGCCAGAAGGACCCAGGGGAAGACAGCCAGGGCTGCAAATTCCCCGAGATCGGCGCGTACATAGATCTGCACCAGGTGATAGGGGCCATAAGTGTAGGCGACCGAAGCGACCAGGGCCGCCGCCGGTCCCCACCAGCGCCGGGCCAACCGGTAGGTCCCGAGCGCGCCGGCGATGAAGTAAAGCGCCCAGGTGGCCTTGACGGCGACGACAAAGCCCAGACCGAGCAGATGAAACAACTCAGCCGCCCAATAATCCAGTGGGGCGATAACCAGCCACAGCGGGTAGCCAAAGCCGATCGCCTGGTCGGGCGCCCAAACCGGCCAGATTGCCCCGCTGCGCAGCGCCTGGTCGAACTCAACCAGGTAGAATACGCTGTGCGGAGCGTCGTGGGCATGGAAGAAGTAGCCCGGCGCAGCCAGTGGCAACAGGGCCGGCAGCAGCAATAAGAGCGCCAGCCACTGCCCGCCGCCTGCAGACAGCCGCGCCCAGGCGCGGGCCAGCCAATGATAGGGGACGCGCAGAAGCGGAGAGCGACTGCTATCCCGGGCCGGCTCCGCTTCTTTCGGCGTTCGTCCGCGTTCTAGCGCACCCGGCTCAGGCAAGCTCTCCCTCCGACGCGCTCATAATCCCATTGGCGCGTATGACGCCCTACTCCGCCAACTCGCGCAGGCAGCCGAGACAGTAATCCACTTCTTCGAGCGTGTTGTAATGCGCCAGCCCGGCGCGCACCACCCCGCCCGTCTCCTCGATTCCCAGCCGCTCGGTGACCGCCAGCGCATAGAAGTTGCCGGACCAGACGTAAACTCCGCGGTCCGCCAGCGCCTGGGCCACCTGCTCGGGCGAACGATTGCTGAGCCGGAAGGCCGCGGTCGGTGTGCGCTCGCCGAAGCGCGCTTTGTCGCAGATCCCGTACAAGCTCAGGCCGGGGATGGCCATCAGGCCGTCCACCAAGTGCTCGAATAGAGCGCGCTCGTAGGTGCGCACCGCGGCCATGGCCTGTTTGAGCTGGAGCCGGCGGCCGCTGAAACCCGGGAAGTTCGCCGCATAGGCGCCGCCGTAAGTCCGGCCGAGATCGGCCAGGTAGTCAACGGCTGCCAAAACTCCCGCTTGCGCCTCATGGCTTTGCGTGCCGGTCTCGAACTTGTCTGGTGGCAGATCGCCTGCCGGCCGCACCTTGTAGGCGCGCAGGGCCTCGAGCAGGTCGTAGCGGCCCCAAACGACGCCTGAATGGGGACCGAAGAATTTGTAGGGCGAGCAGACCAGGAAATCACAATCCAGTGCCTGCACGTCGATCGGGCCGTGGGGGGCGTAATGGACCGCGTCTACCCACAGCCAGGCCCCGACGGCGTGCGCCATGTGGGCAATCTGGGCAATCGGATTGATCGTGCCCACCGCGTTCGAAGCATAACCGACGGCCACCAGGCGCGTGTGCGAGTTCAGATGCGCCGACAGGTCCTGGAGGTCCAGCGTGCAATCGGCGGCGTTGAAGTCGATCTCATGCACCGTCACGGCGCGCTCTGCCAGGGCCAGCCAGGGCGCCCGGTTGGCGTCGTGGTCCAGACGCGTGACGATGATCTCGTCACCCGGTTCGAGCAAGCGGCCGATGGCCCGGCTGAACTGGAAAGTCAGGCTGGTCATGTTCGGCCCGAAAGCGATCTCCCGCGCCGAGGGTGCGTTGAGCAGGTCGGCCATCGCTTCGTGGGCCGCGGCCAGGATGGCGTCGCTCTGCCGGCTGGTCCGAAACGCTCCTCCATGGTTGGCATTGGTCTCGATCAGGTAGTGCGTCATGGCGTCGATAACGCGCTGGGGCACCTGCGTGCCGCCCGGCCCGTCGAAGAAAACGGCTTGCCGTCCTGCGTCCTGCATCTGCAGGGCCGGGAATTGCGCGCGTACGGGTGAAAAGTCGATTGAGGGCATGATGCGCTTTCTCCTTCTGTGGTAGGCCCGATCTTACCCTGTTTCCCACGCCCGCGCAAGCTAACCCCCTCACCTGGCCATGGTATAATAGGCCGGCAGTGCCCGTGTTGCAGCCGCAAGCGCTCGAAATGCTTGCCCGTAGCCGTTCACAGACAAGTTTCTGTGGTCTGATCTGTGCGAGGTATATATGCCCACGCAAGTTCGCCTGTTCGTCAGCGCCGGTCCCGAACTGGAGCCGGCCCGCGAGATGCTCGGCCGGGCGTTGGCCGATCTGCCCGTCAATGTCGGTTGGGTCATCAAGCGCACGCCCGATGTGGATTCCGTGGCGGAATGCCACCTGTTCCTGCTTATGTTTGGCAGCGACATCTGGGCGCCGGTCGGCCTGGAGTTATTCTGGGCCCGCCGGACCGAGAAGCCGATCCTCGCCTACCGGTCGGCCAGAGCGCGCACGCCCGCCGGGCAGGTGTTCGTGCAGGCGAACTCGGACCTGGAATGGACGGGGTTTGCCGATCTGGGCGCCCTGCGGCGCGCTTTCGTGCGCGATGTCGGGCGCTTCTTGCTGCGTCATGGGGAGCGCTATGGGGTGACGCTGACCGAGATGCAGTCCTTGACCGGCTATATTCAGGGCCTCGACCAGACACCCCACGCGCCGCTGCCGGCCAAAGCCACCGGGGCTGCCGGTGGGGGCGTGATTCTTGCGCCCGGCAAAGATGAGCCGCCTGGCGCGCGTGTGATCGGAGAGGCATAGAATGGAGCAAGGACCGGCCGGACTCGACGCCCGCCGCCGCCTGGCCACGACAATCCGCGACGCATGTGTGAAGGCTGCCCTGGAGGGCTACGAGCAGGCCGCGACGGATGGTCTGTGCCACGAAGGCGCCTTCGAGGCTGCGGCAGACGCGATACGCAGTCTGGATCTCGAAGCTATCCTACTCGGCTCGTCCTGACCTCCAAAGCTGAATAGGCTGGGTCAGGCAGCCTATCCTTCTCGGGCGCTGTATCCTCATTCCGTGCCGGCGCATCCAATAATCACCGAGCACGTAAGAGAGGTGCTAGTGGACGTTTACACGTTGGATCTGCAGTTCCTGGGTCTGCCGCATGTGATCGCGGCCTACCTCGTGGTGGGCCCTGGCGGACCGGTGTTGGTGGAGAGCGGCCCCAGCACAACACTGGAGAGTTTGAGGGTTGGCCTCGCAGCGCATGGCTACGAGCCTGCCGATATTCGTCACGTGTTACTTACGCACATCCATCTTGACCATGCGGGAGCGGCCGGTTGGTGGGCGCGCCAGGGCGCGCACGTCTACGTCCATCACCTGGGCGCCCCACACCTGGTCGATCCGTCGAAGCTTCTGACCAGCGCGGCCCGCATCTACGGCCCGCAGATGGAGCGCTTGTGGGGTGAGGTTCTGGCTGTTCCCGTCGATTGCCTGACGGCGCTCTATGACGGTGACCAGGTGCGGGCCTGTGGCCTGAGTTTTACGGCCCTGGATACGCCCGGACACGCCCGACACCACCATGCTTTCCGCCTCGAAGACATCGCCTTTGCCGGCGATGTGGCCGGCATCCGTCTGCCCGGCAGCCGCCTGGTTTCCGTCCCGACACCACCGCCCGAGTTTGACCTGGAGGCCTGGCGCCGCAGCCTCGAGCGCCTTTCAGCGGAAAAATTGGCTGCGGTCTATCCAACCCATTTTGGCGTGGTGAGCGACGTGCGAAAGCACCTGGACACGCTGGATAGACTCCTAGACGAAGCGGCAGGCTTCGTTCGCGCGCGCCTGCAGGCCGGGGCCGGTCGCGAAGACTTGATCGCCGAATACACGGCCTGGGACCGTGCGCGGGCGAACGCCTGGCAGGTCGGCGAAGAGGAATTTCAGGCCTACGCGGCGACCAATCCGCATTTCATGTCCGTCGACGGTCTATCGCGCTACTGGAGTAAGCGTCTAGAGGCGGAGACCTCCTCATCCTGAGCTATGCCTGACCACCCGACCGGACGGAGAACCACGTCATTCCAAGGGCAAGAGCCCCCGCCGCGCGGCATAACGCACCAAGTCGGCCTGATGACGCAAGCCGAGCTTGTGCATCATGTTCGCACGATGGATCTCTACAGTGCGCGAACTGATGGAGAGCGCCGCAGCGATCCCATGGTTCGTAAGTCCCTGTGCGGCGAGCTGCAGCACTTCGCGCTCGCGCGTCGTCAACGTTTCGTAGGGATCTTCTCCGGCTTCCTGGCCCCTTTGGAAGTATACCTCGATGGCGCGCTCGGAGAGTGGTGCGCTTAGATAGCGCCGACCAGCGATTACTTCGTGCACGCCCTGGATCAGATCGGTGGGATTGGCCTCTTTGAGAACGTAACCCATGGCCCCGCTCTTCGATGCCTCCAGCACATACGCCTCGTCCGAATGCATCGAAAGGACGATCACACGCGTCTGGGGAGAGAGTTGTGTGGTTTGGTGCACGACCTCCAGGCCAGTCACGCCGGGCATCATCAGATCAACGACCAGCACATCGGGTTTGTAGCGCTCGATCAGTCTCAGGGCCTCGAGCCCATTGCTCGCCTCACCGACTACGGCAAATCCCGCTTCGGCTTGCAGCAAAGTCCGCAAGCCCTGCCGCACAATCGGATGGTCATCCACAAGCAGAATACGCACGCTCATGCTGTTCCCTCATAGTATTTCCACCGAACGGCAATACGACCAGAATCCGAGTGCCTTTGCCCGGCGCTGACTCTACAGTGAATTGACCGCCCAGTAGAAACGCGCGTCCACGCATGCCGGAAATTCCGCTGGAGCTATGCGTGGCGAGCAGGGAAGCGCCATCGAACCCCACACCGCGGTCTTCGATTTCCAGGCCGAGCATTTCCTGGACAGCCCAAAGGCGAACGGTGACCTCGATCACCTGGGCGTGGCGCGCGACATTGGTCAGCGCTTCCTGCGCGATGCGATAGGCGGCCGTTTCGACTTCCTGCGGGAAGCGGCGGTCTTCGACGCCCATGTGCTTGTAGTTCACGCGCACCTGAGTCAGCGCGGCAGAGCGCTCGAAATGCCACATCAGCGCTGGCAGCAACCCCAAATCGTCGAGCATCGGCGGCCGGAGCTGGAGCGACATCTCGCGCACACGCGCGAGCAATTCGCCGACCAGCGCCTGCGCCTGGGTGAGACTGTCCGCTCGGGCGCCAGGTAGCTCGCGTCCGGCCATTTCCAGGATCAATCTGAGCCCGGTAAGAAGTTGGCCGATCTCATCGTGCAGCTCGCGCGCGATGCTACGCCGCTCGGCTTCTTGTGCTTCCAGGAGTTGACGCGGGATGGCGATGATCTGCTGCCTGAGCCGGTCGAACTCAGCCTCTGTCACTGCCCGAAGGGCCTCCGCCCGCTTCAGCCGCGCCCGCACCGCGACCACCAGCTCTTCCGGCTCGAAGGGTTTGGTGATGTAATCCTCGGCCCCCAATTCTATCCCTTTCAGGGCGTCTTCCCGGCTCGTTTTGGCAGTCAAGAAAATGAAGGGGATGGCCATCCACTCCCTGCGGGCGCGGACCGCACCGTAGAATGCCAACCCGTCCATCCGCGGCATCATGATATCCGCCAGGATCAAGTCAGGGCAGACCTGGCTCATCACCTCGAGCCCCTCCAGCCCATCCCCCGCGCTCAGGACGCTCCAGCCTTCTGCCTCCAAAATGGTCTGGATCGCTACCCGCAGTGGTTCATGATCCTCGACGACCAGAATACGGGGCTCGTCCATACACTTCCCTTGTTTAGACAATCAAATGCTGCAGTCTACGCGAGCGGCATCCAGACCGTGAATGTACTACCACCGCCTACCTGGCTCTCCACCGTCACTCGCCATCCGTGCAGGTCGACAATATCCTTCACGATTGCCAGGCCGAGGCCGGTGCCGGGCAACTGCATTTCCCGCGGCTTTTCCCCGCGAAAGAAGCGCTCGAAGATCCGTGGTAGTTCGTCTTTCGGGATGCCCATGCCGGTGTCGGTCACGCTCAACGTCGCCCAGATCTGTCCATCGGCTTCGGCTGTGCCGGTGGCGACGCTTACTTGTCCCCCTGTCGGTGTATACCACAGTGCGTTTTCGACCAGGTTATCAATCACTTGTAGCGTACGTACGCGATCCACCGACACCGTCGGCCCCGGTTTGAGCGGCTTGCAGGCGAGCGTCACCCCTTTTTCTGCAGCCAGTGGCTCCCGGCTGACCACCGATGCCTCCGCCAGCTCGTTTAGGGCGTAGGGTGCGTAGTGGAGATCGAGCCGCCCGGAGTCGATACGGGAGACTTGCAGAATCTCCTCGATCAGGTGGGCTTGCCGGTTGGCTTCCTGCTCCAACGCGTCCAGAAATTGATCACGCCGTTCCGGCGGCCCTCTCCGCAACAACGACGCATACAATTTGATCGTCGTGATTGGCGTGCGCAACTCATGGGAGACGTTGGAGACGAACTGACTCTTCATGCGATCGAGTTCTGTGAGCTTCGCGTTGGCTGCCTCGAGCGCGGCCTCCCTTTGGGACAACTCAGCGGTACGCTGGATCACCCGCTGCTCCAGCTCGGCCGCGCGGCGCTCCACCTCTTCGCGGAGCATGATGCGCTGGAGGGCGGTGCCGGCGAGCTCGCTCAGGGTGGTCAAGAGATGGACCTCGCTCGGCGTCAGTTTCCGGGGCAAGGACACGTTGATCACGAACGTGCCGATTACCTTCTCTCCGGCGCGAATTGGGATGGCTGCTCCACCAATGCCGGGCGGAATTCGCTGGCACATCGCTTCTGATGCGCCCTGATCCAGACGAAAATCGCCTGCTAAGTGAGGCTGCCCGGTCGCAAAAGCGGCGCCGACAATCCCCTCACCGGGCTTTAGCGGGTGGGGACACGTTCCATCCTTTTCACTCTCCCCACGTGAGGCCGCCGGACGCAGCACATCCTCGACACTGTCGTACAACCAGATGCTTCCCTCCATCGCGTGCAGCGCCTCCAGTGTTAGATCCAGCAACATCGGAAGCATTTCGCCCAAGGTTCGGGCGGCGCGCAGCGTGGTAGATATTTCGCTCACCGGTTCAAGTTCGGCCAGGCGGAGCTTGGTGTCTTCTATCGCCTGCCTGCGTTCGGTGATGTCTTCAATGATCGCAATGTGGTACGTGGGCTCTTCGCCGCTTGCCCACATGGAAGAGACGGTCAGATTGACCCAGACGATTTCACCATCTTTGCGACGGAGGCGTTTTTCCATTGAGAAAGTGCGGATCTTGCCTTCCATCAACTGCTGCATGAGATTGAGCTCGGCCTCCAGGTCATCCGGATGTGTAATGCCCTGGAATCTCCAGGTCAGTAGCTCTTCACGAGCGTAACCTGCGATTTCGCAGTACTTCCGGTTGACCCTCACATATTCCCCTGTGTGCGAAACACACTGCGACACACCCACCGCAGCCTGTTCGAATATTGCGCGGAAGCGCTCTTCGCTTTCGCGCAGCGCCTGTTCGGCCCGTCTGTGCGCGGTGACATCCCTCATGGTGATGCGGTAGCGTGAGATCCCTCCCCCACCGTCTCGCAGCGCCAGGCTCACCATTTGCACCCGGATCGCTTGCGCCTCTTTCACCACCACCTGGAGTTCACCGGTCACAGGTTCCTGGGACTGCCCGCTCTGACGCAGGTGCTCGCGGAACGCGCCGGCATCGCCCCTGGCGACATATAGGCTGAACGGTATCCCAATCAGCCGCGACCGCTCCACACCCAGCATGCTTGCGCCAGTCAGGTTAATTTCCTGGATGTGCCCACCGGCGTCGAGCGCCACATAGCCCACAGGGGCAAAGTCATACAGGTCGACATAACGATCGCGGGATTCCTCCACCAGCCGCTGCGCTTCGCGCAGTTCCTGGTTCTGCGCCTCGAGCTCGATCTGATGGACCGAGAGCTCGTGCGACAGGCGATCGCGTTCCGCAGCGATGGATTCCAACGACGCCACCTGGGCCTCAAGGCCGCGGAGTGCCGGGATCAGTTCTGCCTTGGTCATTCGCTGATAGTTTGCCATCCATCACCTCTTGGACGCGGGCGCCTACAACCTCTCCCCACGCGCTCGCCCCTACTTCTGCCATCGCCAACGAGATCAACCCCGTCCGGTCAACCTCTCCTTACATGTGGCATACATTCAACACCAACTGCTTGCGCTCGACGCGCTAGCGGTCCATTACACTCCGTTGATCTGCAGGCGATCCCCCACCTGGCATCCCGCGGCGCCACCGGCAGGCAGCTCCACTACGTAGTGCACCTTCTTATAGAACCGGCCGATGCGCCACGGCCGCAGGTTCCGGTCAATGCCGGCGATCACGTGATCCTGGTTAACGTACAGCACATCAATCGGGATGCGCATGAAGTGAGTATGGATGGAACTGCACGGCTCAATGACCAGCCCCGCGCCGGGGGCCAGCGATGAGACGCCCATCAGTCCGCGAAAACGGGACCAGAAGGTGCTCGCGACGCGTCCAGACACGACGACCGGGGCGCCGCGGGTCACGTTTTCAACACGTATTGGGGAGGGAGGATTGTATGGCATAGGCAGATGGCACATCCCAAATGGCAAATCGCCGAAGAGCCGAAGAGTAGGAGGCGTCCTAACTTCCCATCATCAACACAACGATCGCGCCGACCGCCAGGTAGGGCGCGTAGGCCATGCTGCTCTTGCGGCCGGCGCGACGGGTGACGAGCAAGGTCAAGGCCGACGCGCCACCCAACCCGACACCCAAGAGCAGCGCCGGAATGACCAGCGGATAGCCGGTCAGCAGGCCGATGACGCCCGCCAGCTTGATGTCACCGGCGCCTATGGCTCCGCGGCCGATCAGTCCCAGCAGCAGGAAGATGCCGCCGCCGAGCCCTCCGCCGAGCAATGCCTGGGACAGATCCGGGTGGCCGGGCAGGAGGCTGACGAGCAGCGCAACAACCGCGGCCGGCGCCAGCATGACATTGAGCACGCGGCGGTGCTCGAAGTCAATCACCAGGACCGCCAGCAGAAATGCGGCGTAGAGGCAGACGACTGCCAGGTGCAGCGGGCTGGCCGCGAAGCGCCACCACGCTAACCCGAAGGCGGCGATCGCGGCCGCCTCCAGCAGCGGCGCACGGATCGACCGCCGCTCGCCGCAATGTGGGCAGATGCCGCGACGGAACGGATACCACGGCAAGGTCAGATAATGCAACGTCGCGCCAAGCACGCAAAACAGCCGTGCGCCTGTCGCAGGGCCGTTGCCCGAGGTAGCGGACGCGCCGCGCGAAGGCAATGCGTCGGCCGCCCAGTTGGCTGCCCCGCCCGCCAGCCAGCCGAGCAGAGCCGCCAGAATCGGACCGGGGCCAAACGCTGCCAACATTTACTCCTTCCCGCCACCCGTGGGGGTGGGCGTCCCCTGCGGGACAGCGGTCGGCCCGGCCGTGGGGGGCAAGGGCGCACGGCGGTCGTAGTAACGCAGGTAAAGCCGGTCCAGCAGATCATTGGCGCCCGTGTTCAGCTCGCCCCACCGCGTTTCGATCCAACTCTGCGCGGCCGTCGCCGGGGCTTCCGATCCGACCACCGCCCAGTCTGTGTGAGCCAGCCTCGGTGCGAAGACCAGCACCAGGACCATCAGGACCACCCCCAGCGTACACCAGGCAATCTCCCGGGCATGTTCCGGAACCCACAACGTTCCGGCCCCCGGCGACGGGTCTTCGGGCGCGATGTACAATAAGCGAGCAGGCGACGCGAGCACCGGTGCGGGATGCCGGCGCAACGAGAAGGCGGCGGCGGGCGCCGTGGCCAGGACCAGCCCAGCCAGCGCGGCCTGGGCACGGAGCAAGCCCGTGGCCTCCCCCGGCGGGCCGAAGCCGTTCTGCCACCAAGTAGCCAACCCGAAGCCCACCAACGCCAGGACCGGCGCCCAGAGCGCCAACCGAATGAGCCAGCCCCGCGCAGCGTAGAGCACGGACCAGGGCCACGTTTGGAGCAGGCCCCTCACCAGTCCAGCGAGGGTCCAGAGGGCCGTCACGGCCAGCGTCCAGGCGAGCACCGACCCCATGTGCAGGGCGGCGGTGAGCGGCGCCGGCAGCGCCGGCGCAACCCGCGCCCACGCCCAGGCAACGAGCACCCCCAGGATCAGGCCCAGTAGCAAGCCGACGAACGGCCGGAACAGGAAGCGGTTTAATGGCGTCGGGTTGGGCATCACGCGCACGCGCACGGCCAGCAGGATCGGCTCGGCCGCCGCACTGCAATCTACCATGACGTGCTCTTCGTAGGGATCGGTGCGGATCAGCAGCCGGAGCGTATCGGCCGTCACAGCCAGATTCACCGCGCCGCCCGCCAACGCTCCCGGCCACACCTTCAGCCACGGGGCGCCCGGCTTCATCGTGCCGAAAAGGTAGCCCCGCCCCTGGCCGCGGCTCACGCGGATATGACCCACGATCGTCTCGCCGGTGATCGCGTAACCCATATCCAGGACCTTCGGCCGCGCCACCAGGCTCGGCCGCGCTACCAGCCCCGTACCGCTCAAGAAGATCTCCAACGCCTTGCGGCGGTCGGCGCGACCTTCGTTCATAGCGACCCGCGCCAGCTCTGCCAGGTCGGCGGCGCCCTGCTCCTCCAGCCAATATTCCAGGGTGCCATTATAAAGGTGATAGACCCCGTCCAGGGGATAACGGCCCATGCGCTTGACCGCGTCGCGGATGGTCCAGGCGCCGGATCGGGCGTCCAGCAGGCCGCTCCGCCGGAACACGAAAGGCTGCGTCGCCCGCTGGCTCGCTGTGAACCGGCAATCGCGCAGCGCGACCGCTAACTTATCCCGCACCTCCGAGGTGCTTAGGACCGGGCCATCGGCGGCCTGGATGCGCACCACGGCCTCGGCCAGATTTTCAGCCCTCCCCGCGCCGGCCGAATCCACGCTGCTCCAGCTTGGCGGCTCTGCGGCCGTGTCGGACAGCGCGTCCAGGCAGTGCACCGGCGGTTGAAGTGCCGGAAAGACATCCTCCAGGAATGTCCGCAGGGCCGCAGTTGCCACCTGCTCGTGCGACACCGCGGCGCGTCTCCGCCCGCCCTGAGAGAAGGCTTGGTAGGAGTCAACAGCGGGCAACGCGCGTGCAGCGAGTGTGTCCAGGCCGAAGCGCAGGTGCCCCCAAAGATCGGGATCTGTGCCAGGGACAAGCGCGAGCACGGGCGCAAGGGCCAGGATGATGTCAGAAACGCGCCAAAAAGTGGGAGACACGGGACGATGTCGAACGGCGGTGGCTTGCATGGCAGTTCCCTTTTACCAGATTCTGTGGCCTTCCGCCAGCATTCCCGCTATAGGCTGGGGAGCCGAGAATCTACATAGCGCTTCAGTTTTGGATCACCATCGTTGATTGGGCGCTCAGCGTAAATGTCTGATCCGGCCAGAACAAGCGAGTGATCGGCTGTACGCGGTACGTGACGATCACGGTGACGCTGCTGCCAGACCCATTGCCGGTGGGCCACGTGGGGGTCACCGTCAGGGCGGCTGGGTCCAGGCCGACGGCTGTGCTCTTGATCTGGTTGGTCAGGGCCGTATAATTGCCAGGTCCGACCGGCCCCGTGGAATGCGCACCGTGGACAATCGCATAGCGCGCACACACGCGCGCCGCTTCGGTTACCGTGAGGCAGTGCCAGAAGATCCGGCTCCCGTCCAGGATGAACACGAGCAAGGTCAAGAATATGAGCCCTGTCAGCGCGAATTCCACGATCGCCTGGCCAGATTCTTGCTTCACCTGTTTCATAGTCCACTTCACTCCCGGCACAATGCTATAGTCCCATAAAGCGCTTGTTGGGGTGGGATGTGTGGCCGCAACCTCTGTCCTGTTGCCTGACCACGCTGCCAGCATAGCACGGTCCGGCGATCCTGTGTCTTAGAGCTTCCCTAAAGAACCTACGTAATGGCTCCGCGCGGAGAGGTCCGAGATCTTCAGGAATCCTGCCTGGCCGCGGCCGCAAACCGGTAGCCGATGCCCCATTCCGTGCAGATGTACTGCGGGCTGTTCGGCGTCTCTTCCAGCTTCTCCCGCAGGTAGCGGATGTACACCCCCAGGTTGGCCGTCTCATCGGCATAGCGCGGCCCCCAAACCGCGCGCACTAGCTCCTCGTGCGCTACTACCCGTCCAATGTGGCGTACGAGGTAGGCCAGCAGCCGGAATTCGGTGGGGGTCAGATGCAGCGGCTGCCCGCGGCACAGCACAATCCGACGCTCCAGGTCGATCAGCAACCGACCATCATCGAACAGGTCGACATCGCCGTTCCTCTGGGGCTGTGAGCGGCGCAGCAGCGCCTTGATGCGTAACTCCAGCTCCTGCAGGTCGAACGGCTTCCTGACGTAGTCGTCGGCGCCGCATGTGAGCCCCTGGATGACGTCCTGCCGCATCCCCCTGGCGGTGAGCATGATTATGGGGATGTCTGCTACCTCGCGCAGCCGCCGGCACACCTCCCAGCCGTCCATGCCGGGCATCATCACGTCGAGGAGGACCAGGTCCGGCTGCCATTTGGCGACCAGTTGCAGCCCGGCCACGCCGTTGGCCGCCACACGGGCCTCATAGCTCTGCAACTCCAGGCTGATTGCCAGGCCGCGGGCCAAGGTCGCGTCGTCTTCGATGATCAGCAGCTTCGTCATACGTTACCCTTCGTCTGACCTGTCGTGCGGGCGGCAGTGTCCAGTGCCGGCAAGGTGGTAGCGAACCGGCTGCCGCGGCCGGGCTCGCTGGTTACGCCGATACGTCCACCCATTGATTCTACCCGCCGGCGGGCCGTGTAGAGGCCCAGGCCGGCGCCGTAGGCCTGCTGGTTGTCGCGCGCGTCCGCCCGGTAGAACCGATCGATGTGTCACAAAGATAGCTGACCTGTATCTCAGCGCCTCCGGTTACGGTCGTCGGCCAGACCGGCGCTAAAGACCTCTGGCGGGAGTTTGAAGCCGGCGGTCTCCAGGCGCGGCGTGAATTTCGGGCGAATCCCAACCGCCTGCATCTCTCCCACAACTTTGCCGCTCATGTCGAGCCCTTTCTCGACGTACCGGAAAATGTCCTGAAGAACGACGACGTCGCCTTCCATCCCCTGCACTTCGCTGATTTTCACGATTTTGCGGGAGCCATCGCGCAGGCGTGCTTGCTGGACGATCAGGTCAATCGCTCCGGCGATCTGCTCGCGGACAACTTTGATAGGGAAGTCGATGCCCGCCATCAGCACCAACGTTTCCAAACGTGAGATGACGTCGCGCGGAGTATTCGCGTGGATGGTCGTCAGAGAGCCATCGTGGCCCGTATTCATGGCCTGCAGCATGTCCAAAGCTTCGCCGCCGCGCACCTCACCCACGACGATGCGGTCGGGACGCATGCGGAGAGAGTTGGTGACCAATTCGCGGATGGTGATGCGACCTGTACCGTCAGCTTCTGGCGGTCTCGCTTCGAGCGCCACAACATGCGGTTTGTTGAGTTGCAGCTCTGCAGAATCCTCGATCGTCACGATGCGTTCGTCGTCGGGGATAAAGTTGGAGAGAACGTTGAGCAGCGTCGTTTTGCCGGAGCCGGTGCCGCCCGCGACGATGGTGTTCAGCCGCGTAACGACACATGCTCGCAGGAACTCGGCCATCCGCGGCGTGAGTGAGCCGAACTGAATCAGGTCCTCGATCTGAAGTGCCTTCTGCGAGAATTTGCGGATCGTCATCGTGGGGCCGTGAATCGAAGCCGGGGGAATGATGACATTGACGCGCGAGCCATCCGGCAACCGTGCATCCACCATCGGCGACTTGCGATCAACGCGGCGACCCAGCGGGCGGATGATGCGGTCAATGACACGCATCAAGTGG
>Ga0209226_10000682_pt1 | contig 17526 bp, 16 predicted proteins | sample BarGraNGADG00212_2_FD_184497 | JGI IMG/M metagenome (GOLD analysis project Ga0209226, IMG submission 184497) | Arctic peat soil microbial communities from Barrow, Alaska, USA - Barrow Graham LP Ref core NGADG0011-212 (SPAdes) (version 2) | ecosystem: Environmental > Terrestrial > Soil >...
GCTCACCCCCAAACCGTGGGCCCCCGCCGCTTCGAGCGACCGGGGCGGGAGCCGCGCTACCCCTCACATTATAAGGCGAGCGCGGCGTGGATGTTCGCCAGCCCCTTCGCCAGCACGTCCGGCGGGACGCCGAAGCCGAGCCGGAAATGCCGCGGCGCTTCGAAGAACCCGCCGGGAACGATCGATGTGTCGTATTTTCTCATGAGGACATCGGCCAGCCCGTTCCCGTCGAGCGGACCCTCGACCCTCGGAAAGGCGAGGATCCCTGCGGGCGGCTCGACCCAGGAGAGGCGCGACTCGCTCGCCACGAAATCCCGGACCATCCGGCGGTTGGCTTCGAAGAGGGCCCGGTTCCGCCCCCGGATCGCGTCGAGATGCGGGAACAGGCGGGCCGCGATCTGCTCGGCGATGAAGACGTGGACCACGAAGAGGTGGTCCACCAGGCGGCGGAGCTTTCGGGCGAGCGGCGCCGGGGCCAGGATCCAGCCGCAGCGCAGCCCCGACAGCCCGTAGACCTTGGTCAGGCTGGAGGCGGTGAAGATGTTGTCCGCCGCGCCGAAGGACGTCCGGCTATGGGCCGCATCCATGTAATCCAGATATATCTCGTCGACGAAGACCATCGCTCCCTTCCTCCGGGCCCCTTCGGCCAGGGCCCGGATATGGTCCCGGGGCAGGAACGTCCCGCTCGGATTGTGGAGGTTCGTCATCAAGACGAGCTTCGTCCCGTCGGGGACCGAGGCCTCGAAGTCCCGGAGATCGAGGCCGTAGCCGTTTTCGAACCGCCGCTCCCAGCGGTGGATTTCCGCGCCCATCGCCCGGGCGCACGAGAGGAGCGGCTCGTAGCCAGGCTTCTCGACAACGACCCGGTCCCCTTTCTCGAGGAGGGCGGCGCAGGCCAGGAAAACGGCCTCGGACGCGCCGAGCGAAGGCACGACGGCGTCCGGCACGGTCCCCGACCGGGACGCGATCGCTTCGAGGAGGGGCGGATATCCATAGGGATGGTCCCCGTTGATATCGCAGCCGTCGAGGCCGATGGGCAGGTCTTTGAGCGACAGCCCGGTCACGCCGCTCTGGCTGAGATTCACCGCGGCCGCGCTCCGAAGCTTGGCCCATTCCATGTATTCTACCGATCTAAATTCCATGCGGGGTCCTTTCTTTCCAGAGGAAATGGTAGAGGGGCAGGCCGGCCAGGATGATCCCCGACCCGATCAGGGACTTGCCCGGCGAGGCGATGAAGACGTTCGCCACGACCGCGGCCGAGATGACGAAGAACGCGAGAGGGACGACGGGATACCCCCAGGCCCGGTAGGGCCGCGGCGCGTCGGGCAGCTTCCGGCGGAGGACGATGAGGGCCAGGGCCGTGAGCCCGAAGAAGATCCAGTCGCCGAACGTCACGTATTGCAGGAGTTGGCCGTAGGTGTTGGACAGCAGGAGGACCGACGCCCAGGCGGACTGGAGGACGATCGCGGCGACGGGCGTCCCGAACCGCGGATGGACCTTCGCCGCCCGCGGGAAAAAGGCCCCCCGCCCGGCCATCACCTGGACCACGCGGGCCCCGGTCAGGATGAAGACGTTGGTGATGCCGAACGTCGAAACGATGATCGCCAGGGAGATGAACTTCGCCCCGACCGGACCGACCATGGCCTGGAGCGCGTCGGAGGCGAGCTTGGTCGAAGACGCGATTCCCGCGAGAGGCAGGGCTTTGACGTAGACGACGTTGCTGAGCACATAAATGGCCACGACCAGGCTGACGCCCGAAATGATGGCCAAGGGCAGCGTCCGGGCCGGGTTCATGAAGATCCCCGAGCCGATCATCGCCCCGCTGGCGATCATGGCCGCGTCGAAGAGGTTGAGTTTCCGGGTCGCGGCCGGGCTGCGGCTCATGAGGGCTTCCTCGGGTGGCTGGTCATGAGGCCTTATTTTATCCTTGGCCGGTCCCAAAGAAAATACAATTCTTCGAAGCGCTTCCGGAAACTCCGGCGAGGAGGCCCGGACTCGAAAAGATTTGGAAAATCCCGGGCATTTCGTTACAATGGAAGGGTCGAACGCGGACTGTCATCAGGAGGATCTCATGAAAAAAGCCGTCACCCTCGCCCTCGCAGGATTGTTCCTTTTCACCGCCGTCTCCGCCGTCGGGCAAGCCCAGACCGCCAAAGAAGTCTTGGACAAGATGGTCCAGGCCCAGGGAGGGCGCGCGGCGCTCGAAGCCGTCAAGGACACCACGATCTCCGGCACGATCGAAATGGTCCAATTCGGGATGAGCGGCGGCATCACGATGTCCATGAAAGAGCCGGACAAGATGCGGCTGGACATCGACATCATGGGGACGGTCATTTCCCAGGCTTTCGACGGCGAGAAGGCGTGGATGGTCAATCCCCAGGCGGGCGGCACCCAGGAGATGGACGCCAAGCAGACCGCAGATTTCCGGCGCCAGGCCCTCGGGAACGACTCGGTGCTCAACCCCGAAAAATACGGCATCACCTATACCCTCAAACCGAAGGAGAAGATCCAGGACAAGGACTATCTCGTCCTCGAGCAGAGCTACAAGGACGGCGAAAAGGTCACCCTCTACATCGATCCGGCCACGTACCTCATCTACAAGTCCCGGGGCAAGGCCACGGACCAGAACGGGGCCGAGGTCGAGTCCGAGACGATCATGTCGGACTATCGGAAGGAGGGCGGGCTGATGGTCCCCCACGCCATGACCGTCATCCAGGGCGGGGGGGAATTCATGCGGATGACGTTCACGAAGATCGCCACCAACTCGGGGATCGAGGACGGCTATTTCAAGATTGCGAAATAGGCCGGGCCTCCCGGATCAGGTCGCGTCGATTTCCCGGAGCACGTCGTAGGCGAGGCGGAGGGCCCGGAGCCCCTCCTCGCCGCTGACCTTCCCCGTCCGGCCTTCGACCTGGCAGCGGAGGAAATTCTCGAGCTCCTTCTTCAGGGGCTCTTCCTTTTTCGTCTTCAGGGTCTTGATGTCCGTCTGCCGGCCGCTTAGCGGGAAGACCTTGACCTCCTGGTCGATGTAGTCGATCGAATAATAGGATGTCGGCTCGAAGATCCGGAGCTTCCGGACCTTGCCCTGATGGACGCGGCTGGCGGTCAGGGTGGCGACGCACCCGCCCTTGAACTCGAGGCGGGCGTTGGCGATATCGATCTTCTCGGAGAGGACGTGGATGCCCGAGGAGCGGATGACGCTCACCTCGTCCTTGATCAGGGCCAGGATGATGTCGAGGTCGTGGATCATGAGGTCCAGGACGACGTCGACGTCGAGCGAGCGGGCCGAGAACGAGCCCAGCCGCTGGACCTCGATGAACTTCGGGTCGGAGATCATGTTCTCCACGGCCTCGACCGCCGGGTTGAAGCGCTCGAGGTGGCCAACCTGGAGGATCAGACCGTTCTTCCGGGCCATGTCCACGAGCTGCTCGGCCTGCTCGATCGTCTCGGTGATGGGCTTCTCGACGAGCACGTGCTTGCCGTGCTGGAGGAGCTTCATGGCGACCTGGAAGTGCTCGGAGGTCGGCGTGGCCACGATCCCGGCGTCGATCTCGTCGAGCATGTCCTCGAAGTTCTGGTAGTAGTTGACGCCGTGGCGGTTCCCGATCTCAAGGGCCTTCTTGAAATCGATGTCGGCCACAGCCTTGAGATCGGCCTCCTCGAGGTACGAGGCGATCCGGGCATGCTGCATGCCCAGGTACCCGACGCCGATGATCCCGACCTTGACGTTATCCATGCGAACTCCTCATTCCCGGGCCAGGACTGCGATCCCGTTCGCGTCCGCGAGGGCCAGGGCCTCCTCCTTCTGGAAGAACGGGACCCGGCCCGCCTCGAAGACCAGCGCCGCGCCGTGGACGGCGACGAGGACCCTCATCGTCTCGAGCCCGACCGCGGGCACGTCGATCCGCATGTCCTGCCGCGTGCGCCCGACCTTGATCGCCACGATCCCCGGGCCCGCAAGGCGGCCGGCCCGGCGGATGGTCTCGTCCGTGCCCTCCATGGCCTCCACGGCCACGATGGCCTTGTCCTTGACGACGATCGTCTGGCCGATGTCGAGGTCGGCGATCGACCGGGCCAAGGCCCAGCCGAAGGCCGCGTCCTCCTCGGTCGATGCCGCGGGCGCCGCCGCCGACAGCCGGCCGGGGGGACAGAGAAACGGCTCGAGCAGAAACGACGGGTCCTTGACCCGGATGCCCTGGGCGGTCAGAACCTCGATCAGGGTCCGGAGGACGGTGGTCGGAGTCTTATCCTTCACCTGGGACAGGAGCCGGGCCAGCCCTTCGTCGAGGCCGTCCCTGCGGACGAGGATGCGAGGCTCGACCTTGCCCACGAAGACGGTCTCCGTGACGCCCTGGGATTTGAAGAACGTGATGAGCTTTTCGAGCTCGGTCGGCCCGATCCATTCAAAGGCATCGGCCGCGATTTTGAGCTCGGGGAGCGCTTCGCCCCGGACTCCGGCCACGACACAGACATAGCCCCGGGCCTTGGCCCTTTCGAGCGCCTGGAGGGTGAAGCGCCCCGACCCGGCGATGATCCCTATTCGGAGTCCCATGCGTCCGCCGTCTTCTTGACGACCCCCCGCTTCGCCGTGCGGACAAACCGGAGGATCTCCTCGCGGTCCTCGCCGGGAGGGCATTCGGCCTCGATCCGTTCTACCGCCTGGGCGGTGTTCAGGCCCGAGAAAAAGAAGATCTTGTAGATGTCCTTCAGGGCGGCGATCCGGGCGTTGGAGAAACCGTTGCGTCGAAGGCCGATGATGTTGAGCCCGAGGACACGGGTCGGCCTCTGGCCGACGACCCGGCAGAACGGGAGGACGTCCTGGGTGACCATCGATCCGCCGCCCGTGAAAGCGAAGCGGCCGATCCGGCAGAACTGGTGGACGGCGCTCAGGGCGCCGACCGTGGCGAAGTCCTCGACGGCCACGTGGCCGCCGAGCGTCGCTTGGTGGAGGAAGATCGTCCGGTCGCCGACCCGGCAGTCGTGGGCCACGTGGGCGTAGGCCATGAAATAGTTGTCGCTGCCGATCGAGGTCAGCCGGTGTTCCTTGGTGGTCGCCCGGTGGACGGTGACGAACTCCCGGAATACGTTCCGGTCGCCGATCCGCACCCGGGTCGGCTCGCCATTGTAGCCGATGTCCTGGGGTTCGGTCCCGACCGAGGCGAAGGGCGAGAATGCGTTGTCGGCCCCGATCTCGGTCCAGCCGGTCAGGGCGACGTGGGACTCGAGCCGGGTGTTCCGGCCGAGGCTGACGTGCTCTCCGATCGCACAGTGGGGGCCCACCCGGACCCCGGCTTCGAGCCGGGCCTGGGGATGGACGACCGCCGTGGGATGGATCGTGACGTCATTTTCCGACATTGAGATCCTCTCGGTCGAGGAGCGAGGCCGTCATGTCTCCCTCGACCGCGAGTGCCCCGTCCACGAGCCCTTTCCCGTGGATCCAAAAGAACCGGCCCTTGAACTTGAGCAGCTCGCACTCGAGCCGCAGCTGGTCGCCCGGGACGACGGGCCGGCGGAATTTCATGTTGTCGATCTTGCTGAACAGGACGAACTTCGTATGGGGATCAGGAATGGAATTGAAGAGCAGGATGCCGCCCGCCTGGGCCATGGCCTCGACGATGAGGACGCCGGGCATGATCCGCACGTCCGGAAAATGCCCCTGGAAGAACTGCTCGTTGTACGTGACGTTCTTGAGGGCGACGATGGACTTCGCCTTCTCCATGGCCAGCACCCGGTCCACGAGCAGGAACGGGTAGCGGTGGGGCAGGAACTTCAGGATCGCTTCGATATCGAACAAGGCCGGCCCGTTATTTGCCGGCCTTGGACGCGTCGTAGCGCTTGATGACCTCGGCCGAGACCTCGATCGCGGGACTCCAGTAGACGGCGCCGCTCTTGGCCAAGTCGAAGATGATGTCCAGACCGCGCTCCTTGCCCAGGGTCTCGACGATGGGGATGAGCTCGTCCTGGACCTTCTTGAAGAGCCGCTGGGTGAGCTCCTGCATGCCGGAATAGGCGTCTTCGGCCATCCGCTTCCGGTCAATGTTCTTCTTCTCCAGGTCGGACGTGAGCTGCATGACGGCGTCCTCGGTCAGGGTGATCCGCTGGGTGTTGAGCTTGGTCTGAAGCGCGCGGATGTCGTCGTCGAACTTGGCGATGGCGGCCTGGTTCTGTTTGTCCTTCTCCTGAAGCCGGGCGATGACCTTCTTGCCCTCTCCGGACTTCTCGAGGACGTCCTGGGAATTGAGGACGCCGATCTTGGCCTGGGCGAAGCTCTGGGACGCGGCCACGGCCGTAAGCATGGCGAGCAGGGCGATGGAGATGGCTGTCTTTTTCATTTGTCGATCCTCCTTCTTCGGAATGGGTTGTATCGTCGCGGAATCTTAAAACGTCGTTCCAATCGCGAACCGGAAGGTGAAATTGGAATCGGTGGCGTAGATCCGGCGGTTATTATACGAAAAAATCAGGCGGAAGGGAACCCGGAGGGCGGGGACGAAGATCCGGGCCTCGATCCCCGTCGAGGAGTACATGTCCGCCCACTTCACGCCCCGGCTGATGTCGTAGGAGTTCCCCCGGTCGTGGAAGGCGATGAGGTACAGCGGGCTGGACTGGCCCCCGACGTGGAGGATGGCCTCGACGTTCATGACGAATTCCCGCAGGCCGCCGACGACCGTGCCGTTCACGTCGCGCGGCCCGATGGTGTAGATCTCGTAGCCGCGGATGTTCCGCTCGCCGCCGAGGTAGAACCGCTCCCAGAAGGGGACGGTCGAGTTCCGCATGGCTTTGACGTAGGAGTATTCCACGTGGAACCCGAGCGACATGTCCTTCATCACCGGCTGGTAGTGGGTGAACTCGATCCGGGGCTTGTAGAGGTGGATCTCGCCGCCGAGGAACGTGCCGGCGTACTTGATGGTCAGGCTGTACATCGTCCCGCGGCTCGGTGTCAGGGGGCTGTCGATCGAGGACCGGTAGATCGAGGGCGAGATCGAACTCATGAAGTAGCGGCCCCAGCCGAACATGCCCGAGTAGTAGGGGTCCATCCCGGAGCCGGAGCCGTAGCCGTACAGCGAGGAGTTGTAAAGGGCGTCGGTGCTTGTCGTGGTCGGCTGCTGGATGTCGATGAAGGAATAGCTGTACGTGACGCTCGCCCGCCACCAGCCGGCCATCCGGAACCCCAGGGAGAAGTCGATGCCCCGGTCCTTCCGGTCGTAGAGGTACGGATAGACCATGTAGCGGTCGTAGACGTTGAAGCCGGCGTTGATGGGCTGGTCGAAGACGTAGGGCTCGGTGAAGCCGAAGCTGTAGTTGCGGATCCGCGCACCGTACTGGGCGGTGGCCTCCAGGTTCTCGCCGGCCCCGAGGAAGTTGACCGTGGAATAGCTCACCGCGACGAACGTCCCCTCGTAGCCGCTGTAGCCGGCCGTGAACTGGATGTTGTTCCGCTGGAGCTCCTTGACGTTGACCGTCACGTCGAATTGGGTCGGGTCGTCGGGGGCAGGCTTGATGTCGGGGTCCTTCTCGAGGTCGACCAGGCCGAGCTGCTTGATCCGGAGGATGCTGTCCTTGAAGTAACCCAGGCTGAAGACGCTTCCCTCATTGAGGAGCATCTCCCGCCGGATGACCTTGTCTTTGGTGAAGATGTTGCCCTTGAACTCGAGCCGCCGCAGGAAGCAGATCTCGCCTTCGTAGATGGTGTAGGTGACGTTGACGACCTTGTTCTTCGGGTCGAGGTTCTCGATGGGGACCACCTGGCCGTAGAGGTGACCGAAGTTCCGGAACATCTCGCCGATGTCCTCGATGCTCTTCTCCCGGACCTTCGTGCTGTAGATTTCGCCCTTCTTGAACCTGATGAGGGACAGGAGGCCCTGGGTGATGAAGGCCTTGTTGCCTTCGACCTTGATCTCGCCGACGTTGTAGCGGTAGCCGGCGTTGACCGGGACGACGATCCGCATCATCTTCTGCTTCTTGAAGAAGGGGAAGGCCGTCGCCCGCTCGACCTCTTCGTAGCGCGGCTCGCCGATCGTGGCCTCCATGTAGCCGTTCTCCTGGTAGACCTTCTTCACGGCGGCCAGGTCGTCCTGAAGCTTGTTCTGTTTGAAGACGTCCTTGCCGGAGACCCAGGTGTAGATGGTGTGCTGCTTGTTCTCGCCCATCGCCTCGCGGAGGAGCGCTTGCGGGAGCTTGACCCGGCCGGTGAACTCGATCTCGCCGACCCGGACCTTGGGCCCCTCGTCGATGGTAAAGAGGATGTCGACTTCGCTCTTGCCCTTTTTCGTGGTTTGGATCTCCACCTTGGCCGCGTGCAGACCCTTCTCCGCGAGGAGATCTTCGATGGTCTTCTTGATTTTCTGAAGCTTGGAAGGGTTATAGTAGGAATACGGGAGGACGTATTCGTCTTTTTCCTTGAGTTTGTTGACGATATCGTCTTCCTTGACCTTGCTTCCGGTCTTGAAGGCGATCGTCTTGAGAACGGGGTTCTCTTCAAGATATATCTTGACGATCTTGCCCCGCGTGCCCTGCTCCTGCTCGATCCGCACGTTGGAGAAAAAACCGGTGGACCAGAGGACCTTGAAGTCCTTTTTCAGCATCTCCTCGTTGTAGTAGTCCCCTTCCCTCGCGGAGAGGTAATACATCACGGTTTCCCGGGTGACGCGCTCGTTGCCGATGATGTCGATCTTCTCGATCATTTCCTGGCAATAAGCGAACAGGGGAACGAGGAGGAAAAACAGGGCGAGGATCCATTTTTTCATAACCTTATCCTTATACCACAAGAAGGCCGGTATTTCAAAGGCCGATCCCCTGTCGGCGGGAGGTTTTTCGCGGCCCGGGCGCCGGAAACGGGTGGCTCACAACGACTTAAACTCCGGGGTCAATCCAAAAGTTTCAATTCGCCCCGCTCCATGACATATCGTTTTCGGCAGTACTGGGCGACTTTATCGTTGTGGGTGACGAGGACCGAGGACAGTCCCCGCCTTCGGTGGAGGTCCATCAGAAGGTTGAGCATGTGCTCGCCCGTCTTCCAGTCGAGGTTGCCGGTCGGCTCATCGGCCAGGAGGAGCTTGGGCTCGTTGACCAGGGCCCGGGCGACGGCGATCCGCTGCTGCTCCCCCCCGGAGAGCTGGGCCGGGAGGCAGTCGGCCTTGTCGCCGAGCCCCACCTCCGCGAGGATCGAGGCCCCCTTCTCCAGGGCCTTCTTCCGCTCCAGGCCGCCGATCATGAGCGGCAGGGAGACGTTCTCGAGGGCGGTGAATTCCGGCAGCAGGTGGAAGAACTGGAAGACGAACCCGATTTTCCGGTTCCGGACGCGGGCCAGTTCGGACTCGTTCCGGGCGAAGAGGTCCTCGCCCTCGAGGTAGACCGTCCCCTCGCTCGGCCGGTCGAGCGCCCCGAGCAGGTTCAGGAGGGTGGTCTTCCCCACGCCCGAAATCCCCATGATGGCGACCACGTCGCCGGCCTCGATTTCGAAGTTCACCCCCCGGAAGACCTGGAGGACGCCCTTGGGCAGGGGGTATTCCTTCCCCAGGTTCTCGGCGCGCAGGAGGCTACTCATATTTCAAGGCCACCACGGGATCGGTCTTGGCCGCCCGGTGGGACGGAAACAGGGTCGAGAGGAAGCTGATCAGGAGCGAAACCCCGACGATGAGGCCGAGGTCCAGGGGCTTGATGTGGAATGGGACGTGCGAGATCTGGTAGATGTCCACGGGAATTTTAATGAGCTTGAAGGCGTTGGCCAGGACGCACCAGAGGAGCCCCAGCCCCGTGCCGGCCGCCGTGCCGACGATCCCGATAAGCGCTCCCTGCAGGAAGAAGATCTTCCGGATGTTCCGCGAAGTCGCGCCCATGACCATCAGGATGCCGATGTCGCGCGTCTTCTCCATGACCATCAGGATCAGGGTGGCGATGATGTTCAGGGCGGCGACGAGGACGATCAGGGTGATGGTCAGAAACATGATCGTCTTCTCGAGCTTCAAAGCCGAGAAGAGCGACTTGTTGAGCTCCATCCAGGTCGTCACGTAGGCCATCGGCGGAAGGAGGGGCTTGAACCTCTCCTTGAAGGCCGGCGCGGCGAAAATGTCGCCGATCATGATCTGGAGGTAACTGATCGTGTCCCCCGCCCCGAAATACTTCTGGGCGGCAGGCAGACTGATGAGGGCCGTCGTGGAATCGAATTCGTAGAGCCCGGTTGCGAAGATCCCCGTGACCACGAACGATTTCGCCTTGGGGATCGGGCCGTTCGGCGACAGGCGCCAGACGTCGGTCAGGACGGTGACGACGTCGCCCACGCCCGCCCCGGTCGAGAGGCTCAGGTCGCGGCCGAGGAGGATGCCGTCGCGGCCCGCGCCCGGCTGGGGAAGCGCGCCGCTCTCCAGGTTCCGGAGCCAGCTCGTCCTGCTCTTCTCCGCGTCGAGGTCCATGCCTTTGAGCTGGAGGTGATGGTTTCCCGACGGCCCGCTGATCAGGGAAAGCTTCAGGGCGACGGGCGAGACCGATTGGACGCCGGGGAGGGCGCCGATCCTGTCGGCCAGCGCCCGGTAGTCGCGGAGCCCCGTCTCGGAGAGATCGGAGACCATGAGGTGCGAGGTCGCCCCGAGGATCTTGGCTTGGACATCGTTCTGGAAGCCGGTAATCAGGGCGATGGCGATGATCAGGGCCATGACCCCGATGGTGATGCCCAGGACGGAGATGAAGGTGATGACCGAGATGAACGCCTGCTTCCGCTTCGCGGTCAGGTAGCGGCGGGCGATGAAGAACTCAAAGGACATCACGCCGCTCCGATCTCCCACCGGGGGTGGGACGTCCGGCCGGGGCTCGTCCGGGTCATTCCTTCGGCCTCAGGAGGGGGAAGAGGATGACTTCCCGGATCGTCCGGCGGTTGGCGAAGAGCATGACCAGCCGGTCGATGCCGATCCCTTCGCCGCCCGTCGGCGGCAGGCCGTATTCGAGGGCCTGGACGTAATCCAGGTCGATGGGGTGCGTTTCGTCGTCCCCCTTCCTGCGCTCCTCGGCCTGCTCGTCGAAGCGGAGCTTCTGCTCGGCCGGGTCGGTGAGCTCGGAGAAGGCGTTGGCGATCTCCATGCCCGCGATCATCAGCTCGAACCGGGCCGCCTCGCGGGGGTTGCCCTTAGCCGCCTTGGCCAGGGGCGACACGTCCTTGGGCGGATTGATGATGAACGTCGGCTGGACCAGGTTGTCCTTGACGTGCTTGTCGAAGATGATGTCCAAGGCGCGGCCGTAGGTCAGGGGCTTTTTCTCCGGGGCGAGCTTCTCGCCATAGGCGATGATGGCCGCCGGGTCCTCGAACTTCTGCGGGGCGACGCCGCTGTAGTGGGCCAGGGCATCCATGAACTTGATCCGCTTGAAGGGCGGCTTGAGCGAGATCGTATGGTCCCCGTAGGGGAACTCGTCCTTGCCGAGGAGCTCTGCGCACAGGCCGCCCAGGAGCTCCTCGGTCATGGCCATCATGTCCTCGTAGTCGCGGTAGGCCTCGTAGAACTCGAGCATCGTGAACTCGGGGTTGTGCTCGGCGTCGATGCCTTCGTTCCGGAAGTTGCGGTTGATCTCGTAGACCTTGGGCATTCCTCCGACGACCAGCCGCTTGAGGAAGAGCTCGGGGGCCACCCGCAGGTAGAGATCGGTATCGAGGGCGTTGTGGTGGGTGATGAACGGCCGGGCCAGCGCCCCTCCGGCGATGGCCTGCATCATCGGCGTCTCGACCTCCATATAGCCCCGCTCGTCGAAATAGCGGCGGATGGCGGCCACGAGGGCGCTCCGGAGGCGGAAGACCTCCATGACGTCGGGATTCATGATGAGGTCGAGGTAGCGGCGCCGGTAGCGGAGCTCGACGTCCTGGAGGCCGTGCCATTTCTCGGGTAGCGGGTGGAGGCACTTGGCCAGAAAGTCGTAGCCCTGGCAGATGACGGTCAGCTCGTTCGTCCGCGTGCGGAAGAGCTCGCCCCGGACGAGGATGTGGTCGCCGAGGTCGAACAGGGCGAAGCGCTCGTAGGCGGCCGCGCCGGCGATGTCCGAGCGGAGGTAGACCTGGAGACGCTGGCGGCCGTCCGAGATGTGGAAGAACGTCGCCTTGCCCATCGTCCGGAGGGAGAGGATGCGGCCCGCGACCGCGACGGGGACTTTCGCCGCCTCGAGGTCCTCCCTGGAGGAAGCGGCGTAGGCCGCGACGATGCCGGTGACGGTGTGGGTCGGGTCGGCGCGGTGGGGAAACGGGTCGACGCCCTCCTGGACGAGCTTCCGGAACTTCTCCTCGCGGACGAGGTCCTGGTCGCTCTTCCGGGATTCGTCCGCGGAGGCGGGCAGCGGGAGTTTCGTCGGGATGGGGGGGGCGGTCATAGTTTTTCTCTTTCGGGGCGGGAGTTCGATCCGGCCAGTTTTTTCCGGACCGCGTCGAGCACACCGTTCACGAAGACGGCGCTCTCGTCGCCGCTGAAGCGCTTGGCGATCTCGATGGCCTCGTTGATGACGATCGCCGGCGCCAGGAATTTCTCCTCGAGCAGTTCGAAGGCGGCGATCCGGAGGATGTTGCGGTCGCAGGGGGTCATCCGGGCGATGCGCCAGTGGGACGACGTCCCCTGGATGAGATCGTCGATCTCGGGACGCCGGGCGGTCACGCCCCGGACGAGCCAGGCGGCATATTCCCGGACGGCCGGAGCCGCCTTCTTGTCCTCCCAGTGCCGCAGGAGGACGGCTTCGGGGCCGGCGTCGTGGAATTCGAGCGCGAACAGCACCTGGAGGGCGCTTTCGCGGGCCGATCGGCGTTGTCCCATGGGATGATGTCTTTTCCGTTCGCTTTCAGAAGACCGGACCATCGTCCTTTTGTCGCGAGAAAAAAAGTCGATGTCCCTAAGGGAATCAGAGTTTCGCGTCCCTGATCAGGTTCAGCGTCTCGACGAGGGAGAACACCGCGTCCCAGCCCTTGTTGCCGGACTTGGTCCCGGAGCGTTCGATGCCCTGCTCGATCGTTTCGACGGTCAAGATCCCAAACGCCACCGGCACCCCGTCCTCAAGCGCGATCTGGGCCAAGCCCTTCGTCACCTCGGCGCTCAGGAAATCGAAGTGGGGCGTATCGCCCCGGATCAGGACGCCCAGGCAGACGAGGCCATCCACTTTCCCCGCCTTGGCCAGCTTCTTGGCGATGAGGGGCACCTCGAAGGCGCCGGGGACCTTGTAGATCGCGATATCGGCCTCGTCGGCCCCGAGCTTCTTGAGCGCGTCCAGGGCGCCTTGCAGGAGCTCGCCCGTCAGGAACCCGTTGAACCGGCTGAGGACGATGCCGATTTTAAAGCCCTTGGCCTGGAGCTTGCCTTCATAGGTTTTCATCATCTTCTCCTCTCGGGGACGACCATCGGATGTCTCCGGTTTTTTCATTCTAGCAAATCGGCCCGTTTTTTGCACGATTTTTCCCCGCCGCCCTCCTCCGCGCGGCGGCACCTCCCTCGCCTTGTATTCCGGGCGCAACTTATGTTAAGAAACTTCTGAACGCCGAATCCGGCAAGGAGAACCCGATGACCTCCCTTTCCAAGTTCGCCGAAGTTCCACCCGAGAAGCTCCGCTGGCGGTGCGACGTCGCCTCGATTCCCTACGTTTCGAGCGAGACCTGCCCGGCCTGCGACGACATCATCGGCCAGGAGCAGGCCCTGAAGTCGCTCCAGACCGGGCTCGACATCCGCAGCCTCGGCTACAACATCTTCATCACGGGCATGGTCGGCACCGGCCGGACGACGACCATCAAGCAGCTGCTCGAGAAAATGGAGAACGGCGACTCGGCCCCCGACGACCTGCTCTACGTCAACAATTTCAAGACGCCCGACGAACCGACCCTGCTCTCCCTGCCGGCCGGCAAGGGGCGCCTGTTCGGGACGGCCATGGACGGCCTCATCGAATTGCTCCAGCGCAATATCCCCGAGCTCCTCAAGAGCCAGTATTACGGCGAAAAGCGGGACGCGATCATCGAGGGCCAGCAGCGCCGCCAGAAGGAGATGCTCCAGAGCTTCGAGGAAGCGGCGGCCAAGGACGGGTTCTCCATGATCCAGGTCCAGATGGGGATGTTCGTCAAGCCCGACCTCATCCCCGTGATCGAGGACCAGCCGACGCCCTTCGCCAAGCTCGAGGCTCTGGTCAAGGAGAAGAAGTTCCCGCCAAAGGCCCTCGAGGGGCTGAAGGCGAAGTACGAGGAGCTGTCGGGCAAGCTCGAAGCCCTGTTCGAGCGGCTCCGCGAGATCGACGAAGAGACGCGGACGATGCTCAAGGCCTGGGACGCCGAGGCGATCTCGCCCCTGATCAAGGGGGCGGTGGCCGAGATCAACGCCAAGTTCCCGTTCCCCGGGATCGCCGAGCACCTAGCCGACGCCGAGGCGAACCTCATCGGCAACCTCGAGCTCTTCAAGCCCCAGAAGAAGGACGAGGAGAAAGCCGAGTTCATCGACCCCTTCCTCCCCTACCGGGTGAACCTCCTGGTCGACAACGCCGATCTGAAGAACGCCCCGGTCGTCATGGAGACCAACCCCAACTACCTCAACCTCTTCGGCTCGATCGAATCGACGGTCAACCGGATGGGGGTCATCCAGGCCGATTTCACCAAGATCAAGGCCGGCTCATTCCTCAAGGCGAACGGCGGGTTCCTGGTCGTCAACGCCGCCGACGCCCTCGTCGAGCCCGGAGTGTGGATGATGCTCAAGCGCACCCTCCGCAACCAGATCTTCGAGATCCAGAATTACGCCTCCCTATTCCTTTTCTCCCAGACCCGGGTGAAACCCCAGCCCATCAAGGTCAACGTCAAGGTGGTCATGATCGGCGACGAGGAGATCTACAGCCTCCTCTACACGGCCGACCAGGACTACAAGAAGATCTTCAAGATCAAGGCCGAGTTCGACTCCGAGATGCCGAAGACCGGGGACAGCATCGGCGACTACGCCCGCTTCATTAAAAAGATCTGCGACGAGGACGGGCTGCTCGCCTTCGACAAGACGGGGATGGCGGCCGTGGTCGAGTACGGGACGCGGATCGCCGGCCGCCAGAAGAAGCTCTCGACCCGGTTCCACGTGATCGCCGACGTCGTCCGCGAGGCGAGCTATTGGGCCCGGAAGGACGGGAAGACCGTGGTCGACGCGGGCCACGTCGAGACGGCGGTCAAGGAGCGGTTCGAGCGGGTGAGCCTCATCGAGGACAAGATCCAGGAGATGATCGACGAGGGGTCGATCCTGATCGACACCCAGGGCGCGGTCGTCGGCCAGGTCAACGGCCTGTCGGTCTACACCATGGGCCAGTTCTCGTTCGGCAAGCCGACCCGGATCACGGCCCGGACGTCCAGCGGCCGGGCGGGCGTCATCAACATCGAGCGCGAAGCCGACCTGAGCGGCCGCACGCACAACAAGGGCGTGCTGATCCTCGGGGGATATTTGCGGGGCAAATACGCCCAGACCAAGGCCCTGGCCTTCACGGCGAGCCTGGCCTTCGAGCAGTCCTACGGCGGCGTCGACGGCGACAGCGCGTCCTCGACCGAGGTCTACGCCATCCTCTCGTCTCTCACCAAGCTGCCGCTCCGCCAGGACATCGCCGTGACGGGCTCGCTCAACCAGAAGGGCGAGATCCAGCCCATCGGCGGGGTCAACGAGAAGATCGAAGGCTTCTTCGACGTCTGCCGGGCCCGGGGCTTGACGGGGACGCAGGGGGTGATCATCCCCTACCAGAACGTCCAGAACCTCATGCTCCGGACCGACGTCGTCGCGGCCGCGGCCGAAGGCCGGTTCCACGTCTATCCGATCGCGATGGTCGACCAGGGGATCGAGATCCTGACCGGGGTCCCGGCCGGCGCCCAGCACGAGGACGGCACGTTCGAACCGGGCTCGGTCAACGACCTCGTGGATAAGGAGATCCAGCGGCTGGCCTGCGTGGCGAAGGACGCCGGCGACGACAAAGAGGAGAAGAAGGACTGACCCGGGGCAGGCACGGTCGTCCTCCTGAATGACCCTGAATATTCGGTTGAGGCTTCTTGGCATCTTGCCGCGTCAAACTCGGGCCTTGACACGAAATGCAAAATGGCATAAAGTTTATGCGATAAGTTGGAAATGCGGTGAAGGAGGTTTTATATGACGGACCAAAATGTCAAAGGGAAATCAAAGTACGAATCGCCGATTCTTGTCTCCTTAGGGGAGATGGCCAAGGGGAAAGGGGATGACCCAGCAAATTGTACTGCGGGAGAACGTCCGACACCCCCAGATACTTATTGCGCAGCAGGCACAACAACCGTAAGTGGGAATCCCGGTTATTGCGAAGCGGGACATACCGCATCTCCCGGTTATTGCTCAGCCGGAACAACCGCAGCAACTTATTGCTCGGGAGGCTATGCTGCGAATACCGGTTCTTGCTTAGGTGGTTTCGCGAACGTTGGATAACGCGTAAGAGACCGCATTACGGCTTGCCTGACTCTCTAATGCTATTTTCGGCGATAATGATTTTTCTAAGCCGAAAGTAGCGGTTAGAGGAGGAGCGGTCGTTTCGGAACATTCGCTCGAGGCTGAGGGGATTTGTTTGTGTGGCGGGATGTCAGGCGGCGTTGTTGTCACTAATGTAATATATGGAGGGAATGAGCCATGAATCAAACGGATAAACCGATTGCCAATCCCATTGTTGTGCTCCGGGAGGAGTTCGACGACTGGGCTGTACTCTTCAATCCCGATACAGCCGCTGCCATGGGAACCAATCCTGTCGGTGTAGCGGTCTGGAAACGGATGGACGGCAAGAAAAGCATAGAGGATATCGTGTCGGAGATCAAGAACAGCTTTGAAGACACTCCGGACGCCGCCTTCAAAGAGATTGCCGCCTTCGTTAACACACTGAATGAAAAGGGTTTTGTGGGGCTGGAAGTGGAGAGCAGATAACGGATGCCCGAGGAACTCCGGGACAAGCTAGAACCAACGGTGTCAAAGGTCATGCGCACCCCGCGCAGCTTGGACATTGATATCACCGCGCGCTGTAATCTGCGCTGCCGCTACTGCTACTTCTTCAACAACCCGGCGGTAGATTACCGGGATCTGCCTACGGAGGAGTGGCTTAAGTTCTTCGACGAACTAGGGGCACTCGGCGTGATGAATGTCACCCTGGCAGGCGGCGAACCGTTCATTCGCGAAGATCTGACCACCCTGCTCGAAGGTCTCGTCCGCAATCGGATGCGTTTCACCCTGCTCTCGAACGGGGCGCTCATCGACGACGAGAGGGCGGCTTTTATCGCCCGCACCGACCGTTGCGAGAGCGTCCAGATCTCGCTGGACGGATCTTGTGCGGCGGTACACGATACTTGTCGCGGGCACGGCGCCTTCGATGGGGCGGTGCGTGGCATCCGTACCCTGTCGCGCTATAGGGTGAATGTGGCGGTGCGTGTCACCATTCATCGTTATAATATTGACGATCTGGAAAATATCGCTCACTTCCTTCTGGAGGAGTTGGGCCTGTCGGGTTTCAGCACCAACTCTGCCGGGTACCTGGGCACATGCCGCCTGAATGCGGATGATGTTATGC
>Ga0209226_10000684_pt1 | contig 17514 bp, 9 predicted proteins | sample BarGraNGADG00212_2_FD_184497 | JGI IMG/M metagenome (GOLD analysis project Ga0209226, IMG submission 184497) | Arctic peat soil microbial communities from Barrow, Alaska, USA - Barrow Graham LP Ref core NGADG0011-212 (SPAdes) (version 2) | ecosystem: Environmental > Terrestrial > Soil > Wetlands...
CGCCGCCGCGCTATCCAAATGGAGTATAACACCAAGCACGGGATCACCCCGACCACCATCGCCAAGGCCATCCGCGACCTCATCGAGCATGGGACCCCCGACACCGCCACCGGCCAGCCCGGCAAACTGGCGAAACCCGAAACCCTCGCCCTCGACGAGCTGCTTTCCGCCATCGCAGGCATGGAGCGGGACATGAAGAAATCCGCCAAGGACCTCGACTTCGAGCGCGCCGCCGAGCTCCGCGACGAAATCGCGTCCCTCAAGAAGTTCCTGCCCGACGCGACCTGGCGGAAGTGACCCCAGGGTGTTTCGGGATTTGAGGGTTGGAGCACGCAGCCTATGCATGAACAACAAGCCTTGGCCCAACCCGGAAATCCCGAAACGAACCAGCTTGGCCATGCGGCGCGCCTTTCGGGATTTCCGTTCCGCCATGCTCCACTCAAATCCCGAAACACCAAATCTGGTCGCCCTGCTCGATGAGCCGGTTTACGGCGTCGGCGCACTCGGAGTGATGAGGATTGTCCCGGTCGCTCCACCTGAGCAGGACATTGGTATCTGCCAGCCAGATCACAGGCCGCGATCCTCATACATATTCTCGCGCCGAAGCGCCTCATCGGGGATGTTCAGACCCGGAATTGCATGCTCCGTAAGCCACTTGACGGCCTGCTTGGCCTTCTCCGGGTCCCAGGGCAGAGGCGCGGGTTCCTGCTTCAACTCGAACTCCAGCGGCGTGTCCACCGGCAGGTCCACCGGCTCGTCCGGTACGATAACCTTGCCGTCGAAATGCGCTCTTATCACTATGGCCATATCTCTCGCCTCCAAGATCATTATACCACGAGTCGCAACAACTGCTCAGAGTTGATGAGTATCCTCGTCATGCTGAACGAGAAGACGTCATGCTGAACGAGAGAACGTCATGCTGAACTCGTTTCAGCATCTGCGGCGCAGGCGCAGGCCCTGAATCAAGTTCAGGGTGACGAGTGTCACGTCATGCTGAACTGGTTTCAGCATCTGCGGCGCAAGCGCAGGCCCTGAATCAAGTTCAGGGTGACGAGTGTCACGTCATGCTGAACTGGTTTCAGCATCTGGGGCGCAGGCGTAGGCCCTGAATCAAGTTCAGGGTGACTCAATTATGAATTATGAATTGCGTATTTAGCTTGACAAGCGGGCGGATGTGATACATAATGCGAATAGAGGCCTGCGGAAGTGCAGTAATCAGAACGCGCGGGCTTTTCTTTTGGACTGCGACGACTCGGCGTCGCTTTGGATTGCCACCGGCTGCTCGCGGCGCCCCGCCGCAATCCAAAGCGGTGTCCAGCCACCGCACTCCATACACGGGGGTTTGCCATGAGAACGATTGCCTATACACTCGCGCTGGTCGCGCTGCTTGCGTGCGCGGCCTGTGCTGTCGCGCCGACGGTGACGAGCATCGTCGCGCGGCAGCTTACGGACGGGACCGGGCGGGTGGAGATAACGTACAACCTTGCCGACTCGGACAGCGCGACCGTGAATATCTCCGTCGCCATATCCACGGACGGCGGGAGCACATACAGCGCGCGTAACTACGTCACGGGCGATGTCGGCTGGGTGCGCCCCGGCAGCAGGCGGATTGTGTGGGACGCCAAGGCCGATCTCGGCTCAAGCGCGGTCTTCCCCAACTGCAAGGCGAAGATTACCGCCGATGACTCTTCCGGCGGAGGCAGCCCAGGCGAGATGATCTACATCCCCGCCGGGTCTTTCCTGATGGGGAACTCCGGCGTTGGCGATGACGCCGCGTATCATTACTTCGATGAGTTTCCCCAGCACTCCGTCAGTCTCTCCGCCTACTACATCGGCAAGTATGACGTGACGCGCGGCGAGTATCGCGCGTTCATGACTGCGACGGGCCGCGCGCAGCCCGCTTACTGGGCCGACGTGCAAGACTGGTACGATGGCTGCGGACACTGTTCATACGCGTTCACTCAGACGGACAGCTACCCGGTGGTAGGGGTAACATGGTATGACGCAGAGGCGTTCTGCAACTGGGCCGGCGGGCACTTGCCTACCGAGGCACAATGGGAAAAGGCAGCGCGTTGGACGGGCAGCCACCCGAACGTCTATCCGTGGGGCGACACGTGGAACGAAGAGTATTGTAACAACATAGGCGACAGTAACCCGGCAGGCGGCGGCTACCTAAAGTGGCAGACAAGCCCAGTTGGTAGCTACCCCTCGGGCGCGAGTCCTTATGGCTGCATGGACATGGCGGGCAATGTGTGGCAGTGGGTGCAGGATTGGTGGAAGTCATATCCAGGCAGCAGTAATCCATTTGATTACACAAATATCAATCGTGTCTATCGCTGCTCTGGCTGGTACACCGTCACCTACTACCACCACGTCGCTTCCCGCGACAACGGCTCCCCGTACTACTATAACTGCGACCTCGGGTTCCGACTGGCCCGCTAGTCTTGCCCTTTTCTCTGAATCGCGAATGGCGCGAAGATGCGCGGATTTCGCGAAAGGGGAAGGCGGGGCGGCGGAGGGGTTTCGCGTTGTTCGGGGGCTTAGCGCAGTTCGCGATTCAAGAACGATGGGAGAGAACAAGCAGATGAAGAGACTTGTGGTTTGGTTTGCATTGATAGCGTTGGCATGCGCCGGGGCGGTGTCGGCGTCCACGTATGTGGGATACTCCGGCACGTTTGGGGTCGACAACACGAAGGCATGGGCGTGGGTGCCGTCACAGGCTGTGAGTCCTTACACGTCCAGCAGCGGCAACCTGCTGCGCGGGCAGGTGCATGCGCACTTCATTAACGACGGCAAGGATGTGTTTTTTGGCCTCGGCTATTCCGCGCCACACAGCACCCCCGCCGGGCTAGCAAGCCAGTACGCAGCATTAGGCTACCAGTTCGCATGCATAACGGAACACGAGTATATCGCAACTCCACCCAACAACAGCAGTATCCTCGTGCCGCGCGGGTGCGAGGAGGTATCGACGGGGTTCGACTTTGGGGCCAACAAATGGGACTGGAACACGCAGTATTGCCACGTCCTGGCTCTCGGTATGGACCAAACCGGTCGCGGTCAAGACATATCGCCGCTCCAGTTCCCTAGCGCACAGGTCGCGAATGGGGAAAAGGAGATTAAGTACGGCCGAACCAACACTCCTGCCGCAAGAAAGCAGATCCTTTCGGACATACACGCCCGCAACGGTCTCGCAGTCATCCCGCACCCGAACGCGATCAACACCACGGGTCTCATAAAGCAGGCGCTTATGCCGCTTCCCTTTTCGCTTGTTCTTCCTGCGTACGCGGGCAACATCGGCGGGTCTAACTTTTCGTTCGACCAGCTATGCGACCTCAGCGGCTCTTACGACGGCATTAGCGTGTTCAACGCGGCCATTCCCAACCATTTGGGGCTTAGCGACGCTAGGGGCACGTGGGAACGGCTGCTCGACCAGGGTTGCCGAGTCTGGGGATACGCGGAGGACGATTCGACGCCCGGCCCCGCGCCCACGGCGGGGCGGACCTGGGTCGCGGCCCCCGGCCCGGCCGGCGGAAGTTTTGACTGGTCCTACATCAAGAACCGGCTTCAGACCGGCAACTTCTATAGTTATTGGGTCAAGGGCGGTTCCTGGCCTGCGGGCAAGACGCCTCCTCAGATGAACATTGCTGTCACGACTGGCGGAGGCGGACTTCCCAACAAGATCAGCGTCACCCTTTCCGGAACCGAGGCTGGGCCACCCAATACGGCCAAATGGCTGTACTTCGTGGGCAAGAAACACTGGGACGGCATATTCCGAACCCGAAACTACGCCGCCTACATCCCCCACGATTCCACGTACGATTACGAGTGCGGCGGCCAGGAGGACTTCATTCGCGTCGAGGCGCAACTGCCGTACTCATTCGGCACGCTGTACATCTGCTCGCAGCCCATTATGGTGTCAAAGACCGGCAATCCCTACCAAACGGCTGCCCTGCAGGCCGTGTCCGGCCCTATGCCACAGTCCACCTCGCCAGACCTCCACCTGCGCTACCTCGGCTTTGACGAAAAGCCGTCGTCATTCCCTCCCGCCGGATATGTGGGCGATGCCTTCGATGTTACCACCGACACCGGCACCGTTCCCTCCGGCGCGACCTTGCAGCTCAGCTTTGACGGCGAGGATACGTCAGCTCTGGGCGGAACGCAGTATCTGGCGATCTATCGCTACGACGACGGCGCGGGGCAGTGGGCCAAGACCGGCGGGACGGTCGATCCGGCAACCGCGACAATCGAAAGCCCTATCACGGCGCTCGGCAAGTATTGCGTCAGCGCCGATCTGCCCGTTGATACCACGGCTCCTGAGGTGTTCATAGACAATCCTGTACTCGGGGGTGTAGTCAGCAGCGACACGACGGTAAAGGCGACAGTAAACGACGACCTCGGCGCGTGGCGTGTGTCGTTCTACCTCAACGACCACCTGCTTGCCGAAGACGCGGACTCCTCGGACGGCTGGGGCGCTGACCTCAAGGTCTCCGACTACTGCACAGGCGATTGGACGCTAAAAGCAGAAGCAGAAGACCTCGCGGGCAATGTCGGCACGGCCACGATTCCTATCTACATAGCGTCCTCCACGCCGCCCCCGACCGTCACCATCTCCTCGCCCGGCGCGGGGAACATCCTCACCGGCACGGTGACGGCAACCGGAACCTGCGGGGATGATGTGGCGGTGGCATCCGTCGCGCTCAAAGTGGATGATACGGTTGTCGGCTACGGCGAAGTGGACGGCAGCAACTGGACCTGCCAGATCGACACGACTTACCTCGCCGACGGAAACAGAACTATTACCGCAACCGTGGAGGACTACCCCGGCAATAGCGTTAGCGCGACCGTGCCAGTGGTTATCGACAACGCGGCGGCGACAAGCCCGCTCGGGAACGTGAAGAATGCCTCCGAGGGCGCGCCGATAAGGTTCACAAGCGCGGTCGTGGTAGCGGACAGCTCGTTGGTGGGAGACGGCTTCTACGCCGAGGCCGTCAACCGAACCTCCGGCGTTAAGGTTCTGTCCGGCGCGGGCATCCACGTAGGCGACTCGGTGAGCGTGGTCGGCGCGAAGACTACCATAGGTCACGAAGCAGTCGTGCAGGCGCAGGATGTGTGGGTTGTCTCAACCGGAAACACGTTTCCCAAGCCCATCGGCACATACGGCAAGCTGCTTCTCCTCGCGCCCGACTCCATCGGCAAGATCGTCAAGCTCTGGGGCACGATTGGCGCTAAAGACGCGGCGACCCCGCCCGCGTGGTTCATGCTCAACGACCACAGCGGCGTCCCAGTCAAGTGCAAGCTCGCCTCCGGCGTAACATTCGGCCCGACCTGGACCCTGATCGCCGTGACGGGCGTTGCGTGTACAGAGGACGTTTCCGGCGCGGTTCAGATAGACCTGCTGGTTACCGACTCCGCCAACATCCGGCCGCTGGTGGGCACCTGACGTTTCTCCCATGGATCACTGATCGACAATCTCTTGCGGGGTAACGGCGGTAATATCGGAATATCGGGCGAAATCGTCGGGGTTGAGGGTGAGAATGCGCGTCACGCCGTGCGCGAGCATCAGCGCGGCTATGCGGGCATCGTGGGCGGGCTTGCCGATGACACGATGACGGGCAACCAGATCGCGCCAGCGAAGCGACCCATCCGCCGGTTCAACGAGCGAATCGAATGCGCCCATGATCTTGTCGATCTCGGCGGCGGCAACCTCGGTTCCGAGGCCCATTCCGTTGACCGCGCAAGGCCGGGTCGCGACTACCCAGTATTCCGCAAGCACCTGCGTACAGACATAGGCGCTCTCATCGGTGTCGATCAAGTGCTGCACCACGCGGATGCACGCGTCTCGATCCGGGCTCTCGGCGTCTCGCGAACGCAGGAATATGTTTGTGTCTATGAGGTAGCTCACAGACGGTCCTCATACAGATTCTCGCGGCGCAGAGACTCATCGGAGATGCTCAGACCCGCTATAGGGTTAGCCGTGAAACTTCTCCACGCTTCACGTGCCCTCTTGCGTCGTTCCGCCCGCGTGTCGACGGCCCTGAACTCGAACTCCAGCGGTTCATTTACCGGCAAATCGACCGGCTCGTCGAGAACCAGCGTCTTTCCATCAAAATGTGCTCGAATGACCATTTCTTGCCTCCAATTCTATTATACCACAGGCTCTGAAACACGGATGGCGCGGAGCGCGATGCCCCATCCCAACTCCCCTTTCGCGCTTTCTCCCTTTCGCGCATTCGCGATAGGATTCCCTTCCGCATTTTCCCGATTGCGTTGCTTGCAAAAGCTGTGCTATAATCTTCCCACACATCGGACGGAGTCCTTTTCCATTGGGCGAAGGGGAAGGGAGCATGGCGATCAGCAAATACAGGGCCTCCAACGTAGTAATCCTGGCGGTAATTGTTCTTACGTTCCTCGTGCTGTGTTTCTGGAACGTGATCTTCGACAGGGGCAAGTCCGACACAAAGACAACCAAGACCGCAGTTGCGCCGGCGGAGCCGACGCCGGACTGCGCAGCCGCCGTCAAAGCGCGCTACAAAGTCATCGCCGCCTCCATCGACCCGAAACGCCTCGCAACCGATGTGAGCGTGCTGTCGAGTTATCCTTCCCGTATCGTCGGCTACCCCGGCTGCGCGAAAGCGGCTGACTACGTCGAGAATCAGTTCCGCGCCATCGGCCTTGCCAATGTCCGAGCAGAGCGCTTCAAGGTCACCGTCCCTATCGACCAGGGCTCCAAGATCGTCGTCAACGGCCGCGAGTTTCCCATCTACGCCCTCTGGCCGAACCTTGTCCGCACCTCTCACCTGCCCCCGGACGGGCTGGCTATTCATGTCATAGACGGCAAATCCGGCCGCTTGCCCGACTTCGATGACAAAGTGGTCACCGGCAGCGCCGCGCTGGTCGATTTCAACTCCGGCACCGAGTGGCTCAACGCTCCCAGGCTGGGCGCGAAGGTCCTGCTGTTCGTCGAGCCCGATGCCACAATGCGCGGCGAGGCCGAGGCCAAGTTCAGCGCAATCCCGGTCTCGATGCCGCGATTCTGGATTTCCAAGGACAGCGCCGCGCAAATACGCGCGATGCTCGCCGGCCTTAACGCGAAATACGCGAAAGTGCTTCCGGCCAAGCGACCGCAGCTCGAAGCGCGAGTCTTCTGCAAGATGCCGTGGGAAAAAGTCGAGGCAAAGAACATCGTCGGCGAGATCGAGGGCACCGACCCCGTCCTCAAGAAGCAGTGGATCGTCCTTCACGCCTCCTACGACGGCACATCCGTGGTCCCATCGCTCGCGCCCAGCGCCGAAGCCACCTGTGGCATCGCGGGCCTCTGTGAGCTCGCGCGGCTCTACAAGGACCCCAGGTTCGCCCCCAAGCGCTCGGTCATGCTCATTGCCACGAGCGGCCACTACCAGGGCCTTGCGGGCATGCGCGCGTTCATAGAGAATCACATCGACTCGTATGTCACACCCAACGGCCTCAGCGTCTGGCTGGCCAACTCCTGGCCCGAGGGCAAGCGCAACTGGCTGTCGGTGGGGGCCACAGTTCTCGTGCCGATCGTGCTGCTGGTTACCCTGCTGGGAATATCGAGCGCGATCTGGGGCAAGCTTGCGCTTCTTCAGCAGAAAAAACCCATGATTATCGCCGTGCCGATAATACTCATTGCTGTGTCATTCATTGCGTCAGTTGGGCTGTTTGCGAAGCTCTCCAAGGGCTTCGCCCCGATCCCCGATCAGCGGCAGTTCTACCTCTGGACCGGCCTCGACCTCAGCAGCCAGACCCAGGGCATAGGCATATTCTACAAGGGCTACTTCTACGACTACCGCGAGGACATCCAGGGCAAGTTCTCCGATGTGGCGGGCCGCAGCCGCGAGAACTCCGAGCGGATCGCGGATGCCCTCGGCTTCTTCGCCGACAGGACAGCACGGTTCGCCGACGGCGTCAACCCGATCAGCGGCAAGAACTGGCGCAACTTCGTGCCCGGCAAGTTCGCTCTGGATAGCGAGGTCGTCACTCTGGCCGGCGGCAAGGGCGTCTCATTCGTCTCGATCGACGACGGTCGCCAACTGACCGACACGCCGTTCGACACGCGCGACAAGATCAACATCGACAACCTCGACAAGCAGGTCACGCTGATGGCCTGCATCATCGACCAGTGGTTCCACGATTCCAACTCGACGGTTGACGAGGAAGTAATGCCCGCCGGCGTGGTCGATGCCGATACCATTCGTGTCTCCGACCCACTGACCCTCGGCTACGTGCAGGGCGTCTACACCGCCGCCAACGCCAAGGGCCACAGCTTCTTCAAGCCCAAGGACGATAAGCAGCTCGCCGCGAAGGTTGACGGCTCCATCAAGCTCACCGAATCGCTGCCCTCCGGGACCAGGAAAGTCTACGTCCTCCACAAGCCGATCACCAAGTTCGGCTCGCCCGACGTGTGCAGTTTCACCCGAATGGGTTTGCAGGGCGGGTTCGCCAGGCTGAGCGGCAACGTGGTCGAGTATGACCCGCGCAAGAGCTTCGTTCCGAATCTTAGGGTAGGGGACTGCCTCGCGGTCGTGCGAAGCGGCCACAAGTCGTTCATGGGAGTCCGCGCGACCATCATCGACAAGACCACGCCGGTCTTCGATGCGCGCAACCCCTCGCGTGAGCAGGGCTATTTCGAGATTCCCGGCGTTGCGCCGCTGACGGCCTACGGCTACCAGAGGATGACCTCCATCGGCGCGTATAAGCTCGACCCGGTCAACGGCGACATCATCTGCGCGCCGGACCAGGGGTCCTACGGCGAGTTCTACCCGACCAACTTCCCGATCACCACCGGCTTCAAGGACATGCCCATCATCGTCTTCAACTGCAAGGCGACCTCGGTCTACGATCTCATCGACCCGCAGTCGCTGCGCGCGCTCGGTGGCATGAATGTCTACGAGGGTGACACCAACGCCGCTCCCAAGCAGTTCGGGGTCGCCGTAGCCGTTCCCGAGCCACAGAACCCACACGTCGAGGACATGGCGGTTATCTTCACCGAGGACACGGTCAAGAGCGGTCAGAAGGCCGCCCAGTCTACCGACGTCAAGCGCATTCGCCTCAAGATGATTATGAGCGCGGGGCCGGCCGCTAACAGGCTGCTGCTGCTCAACTCCACCCTTGAGGGCGAGGTGATCCCGGAGACGGTGACCGGCGCGTATGTCCGGGCTCTGCCGGCAACCGTCGATTGGCAGCTTACGATCGAGGGTATCTACCGCGACCGCGATTACGTGAAAGATAAGTCCAAGAGCTTCTATCTGCGCGACCAGACGGGCGCCGACAAGGCGCTGGAGGCCGAGGGGATCGTCAGCGTGGTACGGCAGGTTTTCGATCCCACCAAACCAGGTTCGCCGGTCAAACTGCACGGTGTCTTTGTTCGGGTTCGCCCCGGCAAGGAAGGCTGGATGCCGGAGCGGATGATCCCGGCGCGGCCGTTCAAGATTATCACTCTCGATAAGCCGTGGTATGTCGCGGCCAGGGGCGTGTATCTCGACAAGGACGGGCGAGGCAGGGACTACTACCTCGCGGCGCTCAACGCGAAGCTCGCGAACAGCCTGGCAAGCGCCGATGTCTGCGTGCCGGACGATTTCCCGGACTGCAAATACGTTCGAGACTTTTCCAAACCGCTCCCACGCGATTGGAAGCCCGGTGATCCCGTGCCGGTGAAGGCCGTCAAGGACGTGACCACGGTCTACATCCGAACGGCTGACGGCAAGATCATGCCCGCGCCGATTGCCAACGTCGCGGTCAGGGCCCAGACGGACGGCAATCCGCTCAAGGTAGTTGTTGCGGGCGTCTATGACAACGTCGGCTGCACCGGAACCAACTACATGGGCTCTGTCGCGGGAGACCCATTGGCCGAGGGAGGCCCCGTGTTGACGGCGATGCCGCCCGGCAAGTCGGTCTACATCAAGACCAACCAGCCCAAGCCGATTCCGGCCACCCCGGCGCAGTTCGTATCCACGGGCGAGTCGCTTCAGGTGTTCGTGAAGGGACTCTACACGGACAAGCAGTGCAAGGGAACCAACTACTGCCAGTTCAAGGTCGCCTACAACAACCCGGCGCTGTTGCGTGGAGATATCCAGCTCACCTCGCCTCTGCCCGCGGCAACCAGGCAGGTCTACGTGCAGCCACTGCCGTCGCCCGAGGGCATCGGCTACGATGTCAGCGACGGCGGGACTCTCGACGAGACTGCCTACAAGGTCGCCAACGATATGTGGAAGATCGACCAGTTCAGGCTGGGCAATCTCGAATCCAAGGGGATCTTCAACGAGGGCTTGACCGAGCTCCACAACGAGGCGCGACGTCTCCTCGGTCGCGCCAATGCCGCCAAGGGCAGCCTCAACTACAGCGTGTTTGACTCCTACTGTCGAGCGTCGTGGGGCTACGAAGCAAGAGCGTATCCGGGCGTGTTCAGCACCGCGCAGGATGTCGTCAACGGCGTCATCTTCTATCTCTTCCTGATTTTGCCGTTTGCGTTCTTCATCGAGAGACTCTTCTTCGCGTTCCCGGATCTCTACAAGCAGATCTTAGCGTTCTTCCTGTTGTTCGCGTTCATATTCCTGATCTTCTACTTCGTGCACCCGGCGTTCAAGTTGCTAGGCAACTCGTTCATCATCCTGATCGCCTTCATCATGCTCGCGCTGAGCATACTGGTGATCTTCATAGTTACCAGCAAGTTCGAGGAGCAGCTCAAGCAGTTCAACCGCACCGTCAGCGGTATCCACAAGGCCGACATCGGCCGCATGTCCGTCGCGGCGGCGGCATTCTCCCTTGGCATCTCCAACATGAGGCGCCGCAAGGCCAGAACGGTGCTCACCTGCATAACCCTCGTGCTGCTGACGTTCACGGTTCTTTCGTTCACGTCGATCGTCTCTACGCTTCGGTTCAACAAAGTGCCGGCGCGCAAGGATGCCGACACACACATCTACGACGGGATCATGATCCGCGGCGCTATGTGGGAGTCCCAGCAGGAGATTGCGTATCGCCTGCTAAAGGACGAGTTCGGCAACGAGGGCAAGCGCGGCAAGGTCTATCCTGTTTCGCCAAGGGCATGGTTCTTCGGGACCACGCTCGGCGAGCAGTCGTTTTTGACCGTCCGAAAGGGCAGCCTCAGCTACGATGCGCGGGCGGCCGTGGGCATGACGCCGGATGAAGCCGAGATAATGGACCTCGAAACCACCAATAAGCGCGCGTTTGTGGCGGGAGAATGGTTCGGCTACAAGGACGGCAAGCGCGTGGCCGGGGTGGTCAACCCATACACGATTATCATCCCAGACGCGATGGCGGATAAGCTGCTGATCACGCCCGCGGATGTCGGCAAGGCACAGGTCTCGTTCGGCGGGGCCAAGTTCACGGTTGTCGCGATCATCAAGAACGACATCTTCAAGAGAATCAAGGACCTCGACAACGAGCCTACTACCCCGGTGGACTTCATCCTTATGAGCAAGCAAAGCTCACAGCAGCAGTCCGGTGGGGAAGCGGGGTTTAGGGAATACGTCCACCACGAGCCCGCGAACTGCTTCATCATCCCGTATGATACGCTTATGGGCATGGGCGGAGAGCTCAAGTCCATCGCCATTAAGTATGTGACCGCCGAAGAGGTCCAGAAACAGCTTGACGCGCTTATGCCCAGGCTGGGGCTCAACCTCTACGCCGGGGTCGGCAACGCAATCTTTCGCTACAGTTCCATCGGGTCAAGCGCGTCCAAGGGCTTTTCCAACGTGTTCATACCCGTGCTGATCGCCGCGCTGATCGTCTTAAACACGATGCTGGGCTCGGTCTTCGAGCGAGTCAGGGAGATCGGCATATTCAGCGCCATCGGCCTTGCGCCCAACCACATCGCCATACTCTTCATCGCCGAGTCGATGGTGTATGCGAACCTGGGCGCGGTCGCGGGTTATGTCATCGGCCAGACCGTGAGCAAGATCCTCACCGCGACCGGTTGGCTGCCGGGGTTATACCTCAACTTCTCCTCGATGTCGGCGGTAAGCTCCACCATTATCGTTGTGGCGGTGGTGCTGCTGAGCACGCTGTATCCCGCGAGAAAGGCTTCCGAGGTCGCGACACCGGCTATCGACCGCTCGTGGAAGGTGCCCGATCCCGTGGGGGACAACTGGGACATCACTCTGCCGTTCGCCGTAACCGGCGCTCAGGCTGCCGGAGTGAACGGTTTCCTCAAGGAGTGGTTCGGCGCGTATGAAGAGTATTCCATCGGCGATTTCGTGACGCAGGATGTCAAAGCGCACGAAATCGACACGGAGTTTGGCCGGGCGCATTCGATCTCCTGCAAGGCGTGGCTTGCGCCGTTCGACCTTGGCGTTAGCCAGTTGGTCACGCTGGGCACCGAGCCCACCGCGATGGAGGATGTGTTCGAGGTCAGGCTGCGAATCACCCGTGAGAGCGGAGATATATCGAACTGGAAGCGCGTTAACAGGCGGTTCCTCAACACGTTGCGCAAGCAGTTCCTCATCTGGAGGACACTGCGCGTGGACGAAAGAGAGAAGTATCTGGTGGCAGCGGCCACAGCGGCCACAGCGGCCGCCGCAGCCACGGCGGCTGCGGCGGAACCAGAGGCCGCACCGGCTTAGTCTGAAGTTAACAGTTAACAGTTAACAGTAAAGAGAGATCACTCTCGGTGATGACAAAGTCGGCACCCTGAGCATCCTGAGCTTGTCGAAGGACGAAGGAGCACTGAGCTCTTGTTCTGGAACTGTAAACTGATAACTGTAAACTCTTAAGGGGCGAGACTTCATTGGCTGATATAGGCGATATCGAACAAGCGCGAGAAGCGCTGGAGGATGCGTCCGGGGAGGACGTCGGGCACCAGACGTTCGAGGACGGCTTCAATGTCCGGACGGTGATTGGGGCGTTCTTCGTCGGTCTGATCATGCTGCCGGGGGCCATCTACCTGGGCCTGGTCGCGGGAGGCAGTCTCGGGCCTGCTGCCGCGTGGGTGACGGTCGTTCTGTTCGCCGAGCTTGCTCGGCGATCGTTCCAGCCCCTCAAGCGGCAAGAGATCTACATGCTCATCTACATCGCCGGCGGAGTTGCGGGCGGTGTTGGTGGGGTAGCGGGCATGATCTGGAACCAGTATCTGGTCCAGTGCCCGCAGATCGGCGAGCTTGCGAAACTGATCCCGACATGGGTCGCCCCGCACGCCAACGATCCGTCACTCGCTCAGAGAACGTTCCTGACGTCTGCGTGGGTCATTCCGATCATGCTGATGGTCTTCTACGAGATCACCAGTAGGATGATCTCGATTGGCGGCGGATATTGCATCTTCAAGCTCACATCCGACGTTGAGCGGCTCCCGTTCCCGATGGCGCCGATCGCCGCGGCGGGCGCGACCGCTCTCGCCGAGGCGGGCACTAAGGAAGAGTCCTGGCGCTGGCAGGTGTTCTCCACGGGGACGGTTATCGGCCTGCTGTTCGGGTTGGTCTACGTCTTCATCCCTGTTGTCACGGGCGTCCTTTTTCCGAAGCCGGTTACGCTTATACCGATCCCGTTTATCGACTTCACCTCCAATACCGAGCGCCTGTTGCCCGCGGCGTGGTCGGCGCTGAACGGCGACTTAGGCGCGGTGATAATCGGGTTCGTCATTCCATATCCCATTCTTCTGGGCACGTTTATCAGCTCGATTACCTGCCAGATTGGGTTGAACCCCGTTCTCTATCACATGGGCTTGTTCCCGGACTGGACGTATGGCACGCCGTATCCGCAGACCCAACTCTCCACGTTTATCGATTTGTGGATGAGCGTTGGTATCGGGACCGCGTTGGGGATCGGTGTCATCGGCCTCGGCAGCGTTGTCTGGAGCCTTCTGAAAGTGCGGCGCGAGGCCGCCAGGCCGACAATGGCTCGCAGTGTCGCCGTCAACAGAGGCGATTGGAGCATCAAGTTGTCCATTGCCGTCTGGGGGCTGGCGATTATTGCCCAGATCGCGGTCGCTCACTTCCTTGTCCCCGACTTCCCGCTGTGGATATTCTGTTTCTACGGACTCATCTACACGCCGGTCATATCCTACGTGTCGGGCCGGCTTATCGGTATCACCGGCTCGGGCGTCGGATTCCCCTACCTGAAGGAAGCGACCATCATCAAGAGCGGTTACAAGGGAGCGGACATCTGGTTCGTGCCGATGCCGATGCACGATCTGGGCGGCACGGCGCAGTTCTTCCGCGAGCTCGAGCTTGTCGGCCTTAAGTTCAACAACATCATCAAGGCCGAGATACTGAAGCTCCTCATAGTGCTGCCGGCCAGCTTCCTGTTCTGGAGTTTCTTCTGGAAGACCAGCCCGATACCATCCGCGCAGTATCCGTTGGTGCAGAGAATGTGGCCGATCAACGCCACTATGGGCTCGATCTGGTGGACGGCGAACACGCAGAACCTGGCCGATAACTGGCTGTTCAGGGCGTTGAGACCGTCGGTCATCGTCGGTTCCGGAATCGGGACACTGGTTCTGTTTGCGGTCTCCAACCTGTTTAGGCTGCCGATATTGTTCTTCTACGGATTTATTAACGGTATCGTGGGCGCGCCGATGAACACGGTTCCGATGTTTGCGGGCGCGTGTCTGGGCAGGTTCTACTTCCGGAAACGGTTTGGCGAAGTGCGATGGGGCCAGTATGCACCGGTCCTCGCAGCGGGGTTCGGCTGCGGCACGGGGCTTACGGCTATGACAGGCATCGCCATCGCCTTGATCACCAAGTCCGTGAATTACCTGCCGTTCTAGGAGAATTACGGGTTACGAGTTACGTATTACGAATGGGGGGTGCGCTTAACGTTCCCCAATTCATAATTCATAATTCATAATTCATAACTAATATGGCAATACAAACCGCCCCCGTGGGCTGGCATGGGATAATCGTCGATGCTCCGGCGGACTGGAGCCTGGTCGGAGTCAATGGGGACGCGAAGAAGGGCTATTTTCGGGTGGACAGCCCCATCGCATCCGCGTTGGAAGTGAAATGGGAACAGGCCTTCGGCAAGAAGCCTGATCTGATGGCGAAGGCCAGAGAGTTTTTGGCCAATATCGAGAAGTCGGCGCGCAAGAGAAAGGTCAAGTTCGACACGGACCTCAAAGCCGACAAGGGCGCCGTGGACTCGGTGAGGTTTCTGTGGAGGGCCGACCGGCTCGGGCAGGGGCGGCTCGTCTACTGCGAACGCTGTGACCGGGTGGTCATTGCCCAGGTCATCACGACCCGCGATGAGAACGTTTCAAAGGTCGCGTCGGAGATGCTGGACTCGGTCCGGGACCACCGTGAAGACGGCTGGATCGAGTGGGGTCTATACGGCCTGGGGTTCGCGATACCGCCGGGCTACTCGATTGAGAAACAGACGCTGATGTCGGGGTTTCTCGCCCTGTTCTTCAAGAAAGGGGCGAAGACCATCGTAGTCGAGCGCTGGGGACTGGCGAGCACGCTGCTTGCAAAGGACGATATGGCGACGTGGTATCGCAAGGACGCAGTGCCGGACGTCAAGGGCTATCGGGTCGAGTTCGAGCCCGACGCCGTGGCGGGCCACGAAGGTTTACGCGTCAAGGGCTGGCGCAGAGGAATAGTCCAGGCGGTGAAGGCGGCGGGATATTCGCTGACGCTGCACCAGCACCCGGGCCTGCTGACCGGCTATGTGTGGCACTGCGCGGACTCGAACCGCCTATTCAGCGTCCGCGCGACGCATATCGAGGGCGAGCAGATCGCCGAAAAGGTCCGAGACCTTATCATCTGCCACTGACAGCATACACTGTGAACTGAATTATGAGCACACTGAGCGATACAATAGGCAGATACGTTCCGATGGTTGGGCGAAAGCCCAAGATCGAGAGAAAAGACGCCCTGGCGATAATTCCCGTGCGCCACCCGCTGGTCAAGTGGGAGCGCACGGACAAAGAGGTCGTTCTGTCGATCCCGATGCGTGACGACAGGATCGCCAGGGCGGTCAAGGCCATCATCAAGATACTGAGGATGGCGAGACAATTGCCGGAATGCCGGCAGCTAGGCTTGGACGAGGTCGGCTCTTATGTCTGGGAGCTCTGCGACGGAGTGCGCACCATCGATGGCGTAGTCCTGGGCGTCACGAAAGAGTATAAGCTTACTCGCAGGGAGGCTGAGGCATCGGTAACGATGTTCCTGCAGACCCTTGCGAAGAAGAACCTTATCGGCCTTATGTCCGCGGGAGGCAAGAAGAGTGTCAACAACAAGCGTAGGTAAGTCCGCCGTAGGAAGGCAGGCCCAGATCCCGCTGCGGCGCGCGTTCACGATCAGCATGGACAGCCTGAAGAACAGATTCTGGCGGTCGATGGTGACGGCCGGCGGAATCTTCCTGGGAATCGCGTTTCTTACCACCGTGCTTACGCAGATGCTTATGCAGTGGCCGGTCCCACCGAAGGTGGACGCCGGATTTGCCAGGCTCGACGGTCAGATCCACGCCCCAGGTGACTATGAGGTCTACAAACCCGTTCCCATTGATGCGGGGAGGGCGGCCGGTATCCCCGATGCGGTCATTGAGCGCGTGAAGCTTCCCAAGGGCGCTTTCAACCTGACGGGGGTAGTCCAGGGCAAGCTGCAGGAAATCCGAGCCATCCACAATCTCGCCCGCGTTAACGAGGAGTGGGTGGGACTACGCCGGTTCGAAAAAGATATGCCTGTCTACATCGATATACTCGGCGGCAAGGACATCAAGATCGCTGACGCGGTGAAGGCCGGCATACCCAAAGCATTGGTCGAGAACGCTGTCGTGGTTGGCGCGACCATTAAGGGGTCGGATATCGCCGATATGGTGCGCAAAGCGCCGAAAATGGACTGGGTCTGCGCGGCGACCGCACTGAACAAAGATATAAGCCCCGCGGACGCCGAGAGCGCCGGCATTCCGCACGACTTGGTCGTCAAGGTATTGGCAGTTCCTCCGCCCGCGCCTCCGCCTGCGCCAGCCGCTGCTCCTGCAGCCGCTCCCGGAGCGGCGCCTGCTGCTGCACCGGCTGCCAAACCGGCTGCTGCTGCCGCCAAGCCCGCAGCCGCGGCCGCTCCCGCCACAGCGCCTGCAGCGCCGGCTGCCGCAACTGCGGCCGCTCCTGCCATAGCGCCTGCCCCGGCTACCGCGACTGCGCCAGCCGCTCCCGCTGGTCCGCCCCCGCCGAAACCGGGCACATTCAGGGGGAGTGTGCTCTCTACCGTTTTGGCCGCCAATCCTGACATGTGGGACGACTCCACATACGTGAAGCAGCTTCGCAAGAGCCTGCCCGTCTACGCGGACGTGGCAAACGGCAAGAACGTTAAGGTGGACGCCGCCGTTAAGGCCGGGCTGCCCAGAAGCGTTGCGGAGAAGATGGCGCTCAATAACCCCACATTCAAGGGCGCGGATATGGTGGACCTGCTGCGCGAGCCGTCCAACGGCGTCAAGCCGCTCTACTACGCGACCGCGCTCGATCAGGACATCAGCCTCGGCGACGCCGACAGCGCCGGAATCCCGCGCGCAATCGCGCTGCATTTGGCAGGCAGCGGTAAGGCGTTC
>Ga0209226_10000685_pt1 | contig 17483 bp, 13 predicted proteins | sample BarGraNGADG00212_2_FD_184497 | JGI IMG/M metagenome (GOLD analysis project Ga0209226, IMG submission 184497) | Arctic peat soil microbial communities from Barrow, Alaska, USA - Barrow Graham LP Ref core NGADG0011-212 (SPAdes) (version 2) | ecosystem: Environmental > Terrestrial > Soil >...
TGTGCATCTCGCGGGGGTTGGCGACGTCGGACACGTCGAAGATGGCTAACTTCAGGCCCTGGTACCAGGCGAAGTTGCCGCCCTCTTGCGGCGAAGCCTCGACCGTGTTCTTGCCGACGCCGATGATGTGTGTCTCGTCGTAGGGGTGCAGGTAGTCGGAGTAGCCGGGGATCTTGAGCGCCCCGAGCACCCTGGGAGTGATGGGGTCGGCCAGGTCGAGCACGAAAAGCGGGTCGACCTTCTTGAAGGTGACCAGGTAGGCCCTGTCGCCCATGAAACGCACCGAGTAGATGCGCTCGCCCGGTGCCAGCCCCTCGAGCCTGCCGGCGATCTTCATCTCGGGGTCGAGCACGTAGACGTTGTTGGTCGAGCTCGAGTCCTCGCGGCTGACCTCGCCTCGCGTGGTGGCTATCCTGAACCAGCCCTTGGACTCGTCCATCGAGAACTGGTTGAGGATGGTGCCCGGGACGACCCCGGAGGCGACGTACCGTGTGCCTGCCCCGTTGAACTTGAGCTTGTACACCGTGGTGCGTTCGTCCTGCTGCGCCGCGGGCCATGGCGCCCGGCCCAGGTAACGGTATTCCGTACCGGCGACGTAGAGGTTGTCGCGGGATGCGTAGACGTTGTTGGAGTAGCCGGCTATGACCCGCTTGTTCAGGCTCCTGCTCCCGTCCGCGAGCGACAGGGAGACCACCGAGAGGAAGGACGTGAACGCCTCGGGGTCGACGACGTCAATGTCGCGGTAGCCGACGGCGGGGGTGAAGCCCGCCGGCTCGGTCAAGCCGTGGGTATCGCTTACGAGCGGTATTATGTCTCCGGGCTTTATGTCTTTGTCACCGTCGAAGGCGTAGTACGGCTGGGTGGTGAGGACGACGTGGACGTTCTGCCCGAGCATGCGAGAAGTCTCGTATGAACCTTCGTACCGGACGCTGCGCTCCAGAGCCGGCTTCTCCCGGTCGGATATGTCGTAGACTTTTATGAAGGTCGTGTTGCCGCGGGGGGCTGGGTTGACGCCTTTGCCGGGCATCGGCTCCGTCATGGGCACAGGCTCCGAGCCGGAGGTCCCGATGACCGCCAGCGTGTCCCCGTGGATGAACATCTCGGCCGGCTGCGCGCCCTCCCCGAAGTCTATCCTCGAGACGATCCTGGTCTGCTGCGGGGGATAGGCGGCCACGATGAACAGCGCGCCTCCCCCGATTGCATAGATATAATCGCCGTCGTTCTTTACGATGTCTGCTTCGTCGACTCCGGCGACCTGGACGTTCGTGCTCGAGTGCTCTGGTGATTCGGCCGCGCCGCTGGCAGTCGCCGTCTGAGGCGCCACGCTGGTCATGGACTTGAACTGCAGGCCGTCCTCCATCACGCCCCGGTCTGCCACCAGCCCGTTCTTGAACGCCTTGACAAGGTCTTCCGCGGAGGCGAACCTCCCCAGGACCGTGCGCGGCGGTCTGGCTCCTGTGCTGTCGCTCGTTACGAACCATACGGTCGCGCCGGCCGCGACGAGCACCAACACCAGTACCAGACCGAGGACCAATCCCTTCTTCATGTCGTACCTCCCCCGTGCCCGAAAAGTTAACGATTAGACGGGGGAATGCAGACAGGAGGTTCAATCAGGGATTGCGACAGGCCACCGTGCTCAGGGACGCTTCTTCGCCATATCTGCGGTGGCCTTGAAGGCGCGGTCCATCTCGGTGGAATCCCTGTAGAAGTAAACGCGCGCGTTCCCGGTCCGCTTCTTTATATCGCTCGCCAGTCCACTGCTGTCGGTCCCACGCAGCGCCCCTCTCAGGTCGACGAGGACCACGTCGGCGGCGGCGATGGCGGCATTGGCCGACTCCTTGAACTCATCGAAGGATACGTTCATCAGGAATATCGAGAAATCGGGTTTTACGTGTTCGAGCGCGCTATTGCCTTCGATGACCATCAGGCCACCCGGGGGGAAGATCTCGAGAGCACGACGCAGCTCCCTGCCAACGGTCTCGACCGGCGCGCTCACCCATACCACCATGCTCGCTCCTGCCGCGACCAGGGCGCCGGTGTCGGTCCCGGGCTTCGAGATAGTATCGAGGTCTGTCACGATGGGGCTCGCGCCCAGATGGCCGCCTCCGGAGCTCACCTTGATCGCGTAGTCCGCTCGCAGCCTGCGGACCAGGTAGGACGCGAGGGTGCTCTTGCCCGCTTTCTTGGAGGAGCCACTCACAGAGATGATCCTCGTCGACTCCTTTTTCGCACCGGGAGAAATCATGACAGGCAGAACTTCAGGAAGCTTTCGGCGGCTAGCGAAAGCGGCGGTTGCTTGAGGAATATCACGTAGAACTTCCTTGTAAGATCTGCATCGTCGATGTCCTTGACCTTCATCAGCCCCTTGTGCAACGACTGCTCCGCGGCCCTGTTGCTAACTATCGAGATGCCCATCCCGGCCTGCACGGCGGATATCACGGACTGCGTCGAACCCAGTTCCGCGACGACGTCGAGGTCGGAAGCCGAGACCCCCCGGGCCGCCAGCCCCTCCTCCAGGCGGGTCCTGGTGCCGCTTCCCGCCTTACGGTTGACGAAGCTGTTGCCCGGCAGTGAGCGGCACGTCACCTGGCGCGCGGCCGCCAGCGGGTGTCGCGCCGGTGTTATCAGGACCAGCCGGTCCTCGGCGAACGGCTTCCGGGATATCTCGGGGCTCGTGACCGGCGTACCCACGAAGCCAAGCTCGATCGCCTCGTCCTTCAACTCTCTGACCACCCCGGCGGAGTCTCCGATGTCGAGAGACACACTGACCCCCGGGAAGTCCTTCCGGTACCGGCTTATCAACGGCGGCAAGAGGTACTCGCCCGGCACCGTGCTGGCCCCCATCAACAGGCGACCGGCGACCTCTCCTGTCGTGCGCGGGATGTCCGCCATCATCTGCTCGCGGGCTGCCATGATCTTCTTCGCATGCGTGTAAGCGGTCCTGCCCGCAGGGGTGAGCACGACCTTGCCGCGGGAGCGGTCGAACAGCGGCGCTCCGAGCTCTTTTTCCAGGGACTTTATCTGAAAGGAGATGGCCGGCTGGGTCAGTCCCTGCCGGCGAGCCGCCCCGCTGAACGACCCGAGGTCCGCGACCATCGTGAAGGTTTCGAGTAGAGAGATGTCCAGTCCCACGAAAAAGAAGCCTTTCCTTTATGCTGGTCTGACTCCGCCAGCTCAAAGCCGACGGGGTGGCGGAGGTGCGTAAGAATCGAACTTACCCAGCGCCGATCAAGACGCCACAACGGTTTTGAAGACCGCGCCGCCCACCAGGACAGATCCACCTCCGCATTGGTACTAATATAACCTATGCCCTGAGCCGGCGGACGTCGCCGACCCTCACTGTCAGCCGTTTCCTGTCGAAGTACTCCAGCAGCGGCAGGGCGTACTTCCTGCTCGTGTTGATGAGGTCACGGAACGCGCTGACGGTCACGTCCCCTTTTTCCAGCGCCGCTCTCAAGGTCCTCTCAATCTCGTCGACCGCTTCGGGCGAGAAATAGAGGTCGGGAGAGACCCGGACCAGCCGACCGTCCTTCTCTGCGACCGTCACAAGCTCGGATAGCCGCTTGCGGTCCATCCCCGTGTCGACCGTGAGCTCACCCAGCGAGGGGGGCGACGCGCCGCCGCCGCCGATGCGCTTCACGATGTCCTCCAGCAGGCCCGCCTGGCGTCCCGTGACCGACACGCCGGCGCCAGGCAGCCTCACCAGCTTGCCGTCCGACTCGACAACGCCGTCGGCGATGAGCCGCTCGAACAGCATGTCCGCGGTCCTTCCGTCCCATGTGGGCATCATCTTGGTGCGCAGGGTCTCTTTGTCCATGCCGCCGGACAAGGGCTTCTCCCGGTGGAAAGATCCGAGGAAGCCGAGCAGCTCCGACTTGAGCTCCGAGTATCTGTCCGATGACAGATAGAGCGCAGCGGCCGGTGCCCCGGACCGTGTCTCCTTGTCCTTACCGGCGCCTCCCTCACCGAGTGCCGCGGCGCGTCCATCCTCCAGCATGGCTTGCAGGCTGTCTCGCACGGTGCCGGGCGGCAGCGACGAGAGCATCGCCAGCTCCGACGCCTGGACCGGCCTGTCGGCCCGGCCGAGCTGGACCCGTAGCACCCTCGCCGGGTCTCCGGACTCCAGCTCCAGGAACTCACCTATCGCGGCGGGGTCGTGGAGCTTGTGCTTGCCCGGGTGCGCGTCGACCACCGTGCCCCCACCCATCGTCGTTACCGGTGAGTAGCTCCTGAGGACGAACCTGTCGCCGGGCGCGCAGGAGACCAGGCCCTCGAGCCGGAGCTGCGCCGGCTGCCTTCCCCCGGGCTGTATCAGTTCGGACTCGAGCGGGTATACGCGGCCCATGACCTCTCTGGTCCCATGGTGGAAACGGACCCTGACCCCGCGCTTCAGCGGCCGTGGCCAGTCCTTCAGAACGACGACGCGAGCGTCCAGCATGTAGTTCGGGCGCAGGTAGCCCGGTTGCGCCAGCACGTCTCCCCGCGCGACCCTGTCCTTTGAGACCCCCGCGATGTTCACCGCTACGCGCTCCCCCGCCCCGGCCTTTTCACGCTCGGAGTCGTGGACCTGGAGCCCGCGCACCCGCGCTTCGAGTCCCGACGGGAGCAACTCCAGGCGCTGGCCGTTGTGAAGCGTCCCGCTCCAGAGGGTGCCGGTAGCGACGGTCCCTATGCCTTTCAGGGTGAAGACGCGGTCGAGGGGTAGCCTGGCGGGAAGGGCCTCGTCCTTGAGGCGAACCTGAGCGGCGGCATTCTCCAGCTCGAGCTTCAGCTCCTCGATGCCGGCACCGGTGACCGCCGAGACCGGTATTATCGGTGAGCCCTCCAGCCGCGTCCCCTCGAGGAGTTCGTCGATCTCGTCGACCACCAGCGGTATGAGCTCCTCTTCGACGAGGTCGGTCTTGGTGATGGCCACTACTCCCCTCGAAACGCCGAGCAGGTCGAGGATGGCCAGGTGTTCCCTCGTCTGCGGCATCACACCATCGTCGGCGGCGACGACCAGCAACGCAAGGTCCACCCCCGTCGCCCCGGCCATCATGTTCCTGACGAAGTTCTCGTGTCCGGGGACATCGACTATACCGACCACAGTCCCGTCGGACAGCTCGAAGGGCGCGAAGCCGAGCTCTATCGATATGCCGCGCTCCTTCTCGGCGGCCAGGCGGTCCGTGTCCCTGCCGGTCAGCGCCTTGACCAGCTCGGTCTTGCCATGGTCGATGTGGCCGGCGGTCCCGATGATCAGGTTGCGTGCCATCACCGGCTCCCGCTCAATCGACCGCGGCCGGCGCGAGGCCGAGAAGCACCCGAGCGAGCACCGTCACCTGTCGAACGCTCACGGTCCGCAGGTCGAGCAGGAGCCGGTCGTCCTTGATCCTCCCCATGACTGGCGGGGATGAAGCCCTCAATCTTTCGTCGAGCGCCGCCGCGGACAGACGCGAGTGCCTTACGCCGAGGCACCAGGTCTCGATCTCCGAAGCGGGCAGCGACCCGCCGCCCGCGCACGAACTGTCGTGCACCAGCTCGTATCCCATGCCGGCTTCCTGCTCGCCCTCGAGCATCCTCTTCAGCCTGGCGGCTCTTCTCTTCACCGCGTTCGCGGGCTCGAGCAGCATCCTCAGGCTCGGGATCTCGCGCAGGGCGCGTGTCGGGTCCAGGTACTCGATGAGGGTGGCCTCGAGCGCCGCCACCGTCATCTTGTCGACGCGAAGAGCTCTTACCAGCGGGTGCCTGCGGAGGGCTTCCACGTATTCGCTGGAGCCCACTATCACTCCCGCCTGGGGTCCGCCCAGGAGCTTGTCCCCGCTGAATGTCACCAGGTCCGCGCCCTGTTGGATACTCTCGGCCACCGTCGGTTCTCCTTCGAACCCGTGCGGGGACAGGTCGACAAGCGAGCCCGAGCCGAGGTCTTCGACGACCGGCAGGGAGTGGTGAGCGCCGAGCTCCACCAGTTCGCGGAGCGCCACGTCCTGCGCATAGCCGACGATCCTGTAGTTGCTCTGGTGGATGCGCATGACGAGAGCCGTATCGGGGCCGATAGCGTTGGCGTAGTCTGAGATCCTCGTCATGTTGGTGGTGCCGACCTCGACAAGGACGGCGCCGCTCTGCCTCATTATGTCCGGCAGCCTGAATGAGTCGCCTATCTCCACGAGCTGCCCTCTCGACACCACGACCTTCCGGTCACGCGCAAGGGCCGAGAGCACCAGCAGCACCGCGGCGGCGTTGTTGTTAACCACCAGCGAGGCATCAGCTCCCGTGAGAACCGTCAGCAGCCTCTCCACGTGCTCCTGCCTCGAGCCCCGCGCGCCCTGTGCGACCCTGTACTCGAGGTTCGAGTAACCCTCGCACGTCTCCCGCACGGCCTCGATCGCCGATGCGGGAAGCGGCGAACGCCCCAGGTTGGTATGAAGCACGACCCCGGTCGCGTTTATGACCTTACGGAAGGAAGGCGCGGTCAGCTCGCCTATACCGTCCTCGACCCTCGCCGCCAACTCGTCGAGCTCGAGGGAGGCGGCCCCGACGCCACCGCCACCACCCGACACGATCTCTTCGCGCACCGACTCGCAGACGTTGCGGGCTACCGAGACCAGGAGCTCCCTGGGAACGGCGCAGTCGCCCTTTTTCTCCACGAACTCGGCCAGCTCGTTCACCTGCGGAATGAGTCGGAGGAGCTCGCGTCTGTCCTCGGAAGGGGGAGTCATCGCCGCTCCATCATATTGAAACCAACCGGTCCGCTCCAACGAGCGCGGACTGTATCTCGTACATGTTGCTGACCCTTCCCACCCTGAGCTCGTCGGCCAGGCCATAGTATTCGAGGCACGTCCCGCATACGAGGAGTTCGACCCCGCGCTCCTCGAGCCTCTTCATGTGGGCGACCGTCTCATCGTTTTCGGTCACCAGGCGTACCCCGCTGTTCATGAAGACCGCCCTGGCCGGGACATCCTCCGATTCGGAGCTCGCGTAGAGGAAGGCCTTCATCAGGGTGGTCCCCAGCTCCCGGTCTCCGGTCCCGATCTCGTCTGACGAGATGAAGAACACCGTTACCGTTTCCGCATCGCATCGCATCTCGCCCGATCGGGGCATCTCTTCCGGCTTCACAGCTCCGGGTATCAACTCGAGGAGGAAGCCTCCTTGTGCATCCGAGACCTTGACCTCGCAACCGGCGGTCCGGGCGAAGCGGCTCACGTTGTCCCTGGCGGCCTGGTTGTCGACCAGCACGGTGAAGCTCCCCCCGGCCGTCTGCAGCGCCTTCTTCGTCCTCATGACCGGCTCCGGGCACTTGAGTCCACGGCAGTCCAGGTCGACCTCTTCCATCATGCGCTCCCTCCACGCCTCACGCTGAGGCGCCGTGGTGACTGTTGCAAGACCACCCCGACCGCCGACGCTCGCGGGCAGGGCCCTGCTCTCAGCTCTCCCAGGGCTATATCGCTGTCGGCGGGATCAACGGCTGCGAGGAGCCCACCCGACGTCTGCGGGTCGAACAGGCAATCGATGACCTTCTCATCGCCTTCCCACCTCGACAGCTCCAGGTCCTTGACGTTCGCCCGGTTGCGCGACTGCCCCTCGGGAACCATGCCCATCGAAACCATCTCGAGGGTTCTCTCGAACAGCGGGACCTGCGAAGCCCAGATCTCCGCGGACGCGCCGCTGGCCCTGGCCATCTCGTACAGGTGCCCGGCGAGACCGAACCCGGTTACGTCCGTGCACGCGTGCAGCCGGAAGCCCGCGAGGACCTCTGCGGCCTCGCGGTTCAGCGCGCGCATCGATTCGATGGCGTCGGCCATTTCCCCCTCGGCGATGAGACCCGCCTTGAGCGCGGTCGCCAGTATCCCCGTGCCGATCGGCTTCGTGAGCAGCAGCACGTCGCCGTCCCGCGCCCCGCCGATGGTGGTCATCTTCCCCGGGTCCACCACGCCGGTGACCGCGAGGCCGTACTTGAGCTCCTCGTCCTCGAGTGTGTGGCCCCCGGCTATCACGGCGCCGGCCTCGTGTACCTTGTCCTGCCCGCCGCGCAGGATCTTTTCGAGCACCTCCAGGTCGAGGCCGCAGGGATAACCCAGGATGTTGAGCGCCGTCAGGGGTTTTCCTCCCATGGCGTAGACGTCGCTCAGGGCGTTGGCCGCGGCGATCTGGCCGAACGCATACGGCTCGTCCACTATCGGCGGGAAAAGATCCACCGTCTGCACCAGGGCGAGGCCCTCCGACAGCAGGTAGACCCCCGCATCCTCTCCCGTGCGTATCGACGACAGCAACCGGGGCGCCGTCTCTTCCGGCAGCCTCGCCAGCAGTTTCTCGAGGTCACCCGGACCCACCTTGGCAGCTCACCCGGCTCGCCTGGAATAGCTGGTCAGCCTCGTGTCATCCGGCATTTGTCACCTCCCCGTTCGAAACGTCAAAGAGGTCTCCGGCTATGCGAATAGGGGAACAGCAGCCTGTAGCCGCTCGAGACGTCCTCGGCGAGCGCTTCCGTTGCCGCGTCGAGCCATTTCTCAGAGACCAGGAGGGCGATCCCGCAATCGGAGGTTATCTCCACGGGGGTGGGGATCACAGTGCAGGGTATGCCGAGCGATTTCAACAACCGCTCCGTCTTGAGTGCGATGTTCGTGGAGTCGAACACTATGAGACCCAGTCCGCCCTGCATCTCTGCCGCTCCTGTCCGCAAGCCCGGCGTGCTTGCGCCCGCCCTGCCCATCAAACGGTGTAATAGATTTGATGCAGGATCATTATACCCTGCGCCTGCGCGGAACGGCATCGAGATCCCGCCCGGGACATCACCCGGTGCGGGCCGTAACATCCGGCCCCGAACGGCGATATCTTTTCACAAGGGGCGACGCGAAGCCCGAGGTGTTGAAAGGATCGGTCCCAGGTTCGATTCGGCGAGCCCGCCCAGCATCTCAGACGGGAAGCGCTGGCGCGGGCATATAAGCAAACCAGGCTACATCGGAGGTAAGGTTGCGAAGACGGCATCACAGGACCTTCAGGGGCGGTATACACCCGCCGGGCGGCAAAGAGCTTTCGTCCGCCAGCACGATTCTGGTCGCGCCGGTGCCCTCAGAGATGGTGATACCGCTGCAGCAGAACATCGGGGCCACCAACGCCGCCGCCGTGAGCCCCGGCGACAGGGTGGAGGTGGGCCAGAAGATCGGTGGCGCGGACGCATTCGTTTCGGCCCCGGTGCATTCTCCGGTGGCAGGTTCCGTCAAAGGTATCGTCGACGCGAGGAACTTCGCGGGAGCGGTGGTGACGGCGGTCGCCGTCGATGTCGACCCTGTACAACCGGTCTTCGAGCCACGGGCGATGAAGCCGCTGGAGCAACTCGACGCCCGCGATATCAGGAAGATCGCCCGTGACGCGGGCCTGGTCGGGATGGGCGGAGCGGGGTTTCCGACCCACGTCAAGCTGACGACGCCGGCGGGGAAGCGCATTGACACCGTGATCATCAACGCATGCGAGTGCGAGCCTTTCCTGACATGCGATCACAGGCTGATGCTCGAAAGACCATCCGATCTCGCCCACGGGATGCGGCTCCTGATGCGAGCGGTCGACGCGAGGCGGGGGATCGTGGGTATAGAGGCCAACAAGATCGACGCCGCGGACGGTGTGAGAGCCGCACTCGGAGAGGCTGCCGACCTGTCGGTCGAAGTCCTCGCGGTCAAGTACCCCGAGGGTTCGGAGAAGCAACTGATCGCCGCCCTCACCGGACGGGAGGTCCCGCCCGGGAAGCTGCCGTCGGAGGTCGGGTGCCTGGTGCAGAACGTCGGCACCGCGGTGGCGATGTACGAAGCCGCCTCGATAGGAAAGCCACTCTACGAGCGGGTGGTGACGGTGACCGGCCCGGGAATAAAGTCACCTTCCAACTTACTCGTCAAGGTCGGCACTCCGATATCGACACTGATAAGCGCGGCCGGCGGATTCTCGCATGCCCCGGCAAAGGTCGTCGTAGGCGGTCCGATGACGGGCTGGGCTCAGTCGGACCTCGGCACCGCAATCACGAAAAGCACCTCCGGGGTGCTGGCCCTTACCGGTGACCTGGTTGATCTCCAGGAGGAACACGACTGCGTCCGGTGCGGCCTGTGCGTCGAGGCCTGCCCTATGCACCTGATGCCGAACTTCATCGCCGACGCTGCGCTGAAAGAACAGTGGGACAGGGCAAAAGCCTTCGGCGCGCTCGATTGCTTCGAGTGCGGCTGCTGCTCCTACACGTGCCCCGCGCATATCAGACACATAGATCACGTCAGGATAGCGAAGGGGCGCCTGGCAGCCCTTCAGAGAGGATAGCGAAGGAGATGCAGGTGGCTGATAACGCGCTGGCGGTGACGGTTTCGCCGCACATCCACGAGAAAAGCAGGACCATCGAGCGCGGGATGCTCGACGTCCTCATCGCGCTTGTGCCCGTGGTGGCGGTCGCCATCGTGGTCTTCGGCATGAACGTGATCTATATCATCGCGGTGAGCGTCATCACAGCCGGCCTGACCGAAGTGGTGGTAAGGCGTGTGCTCGGCAGGCGCCAGTCCCTGCACGACCTGTCTGCGATGGTTACCGGCCTGCTGTTCGCGTTGGTGCTGCCTCCGACCACGCCGCTGTGGGTGGTCGCCATCGGCGCTTTCATAGCGGTGGCGGTCGCAAAGGAGCTCTTCGGGGGTCTGGGCAAAAACGTGTTCAATCCGGCACTTTTCGCCAGGCTCGTTCTAATGGTCACCCCTCTCGCCGTCTACGTGCACAAGTACGCCAGGCCTTTCTTCTGGAAGGCCACCGGGTTCTTCACCCCGATCGCCACCAGCATCGACAACAGCGTGGTCGGGAGGGCCGCATATAAGACCCTCACGGGACGCGTCGTCTTGAACGCCGCCACCGGAGCCCCGAACGCGCTCACCGGCGCCACCCCGCTCACGCTCATCAAGAACGGCAGCATGCTGGCAAACACCGTCAGCAGCTCCACCCCGGTCGGCGCCACCTGGCTCACCACGACCGGCCGGCCCAGCTTCTGGTCGACGTTCCTCGGCCTGAGGTCGGGCTCCATCGGCGAGATCTCGATACTCGCGCTCCTCATCGGCGGCGCGTACCTCATCTATCGAGGAACCATCGACTGGCGGATACCGACGGGGATGATCGGGTCGTTCTTCCTGCTGACCGCCGTCACCTGGAACCACCCCGTGTACCAGTTGCTCGGAGGCGGCCTGGTGCTGGGAGCGTTCTACATGGCCACCGACTGGGTCACCAGCCCGATGACCAGGCGCGGCAAGTGGATCTACGCGGTCGGGATAGGGGTCACTATCGCCTTGCTCAGGTTCTTCAGCCCCTGGCCCGAGGGCGTGGCGATAGCGATACTGCAGTGGAACCTGATCACCATCCTGATAGACCGCTACGTCACCCAGCCCAGGTTTGGAGAGGCCCGGAGACCCTGGTTCGCCAGGACACGCGGTTATGCCGGGCCGTCTGTCGAGGTCGCAGCCGTACCGGCCGGAAAGGTTCTGCCGGCGGGTGGCAGGTCTTAGGAATCCCTCCGTCACAAGACAAACATCCAAAGCGCGCCATCACCGCCGAATGCGGGAGGCGCGCTTCTTTTCGGCCCATATTCAGTGAGGGAACGGTCCACAAGGCGACTGCGCGGCCGGCCTGGCGGTGGCATCGCGACCGGGTCTTGAGGCTTTGAAAAAACCACCGCGCGGGCGCTTAGCCGGCGTGTGCAACGTGCTCCAGTTGTCCGCGCGTACGCAACTGTTCAGGTTGACAAGACTCGAGCCGGAGTGATAGAAGTATCCACGATTTTATAGCGATGAGAATATTCTCATTCGTGAAATCCCGGGGTAGCTCCGCCAGTCGTGGCGGCGTGGTTTTCGATTAGGGCAGAAGAACTATCAATTCAATTTCATGTTGGGGGAAGGGTCACAACCGCTGGCCTTTTATAGGCAAAGGACACCGCGACCGGTGTTCCTTTTCATATTTCGAGACGCGAAGACAGAACTCGAAGCTTAGGAGGTGAAGGTTCTTGGCAGGTAAAACGGTAAGCAGGCGTCAGTTCCTGAAGCACGCTGGCGCCACGGCGGCCCTGCTCGGCATGTCTGAAGCGATGATTCCACAGATCGCCAGGGCGCTGCAGGAGCTCGTCAGCGCGAAGCCACCGATTATCTGGATCCAGGGACAGAACTGCACCGGGTGCTCGATTTCGTTCCTGAACTCGAACTACCCGAGTGTCGCTCAACTGGTCCTGGACGACCTGTCCGTGCGCTATCAACCGAACGTATCGGCGGCGGCGGGCTACAAGGCCATGGAAGCGATCACGACGACGGCAAAGGACGCCAAGGGCAAGTACGTGCTCGTCGTCGAGGGGCCGATCCCCAAGAGCGAGAACGGGGAATACTGCACGTTCGGACTCGAGTCCGGCACGAAGGACCTGATGGGCAACCCCGTCCCCAAGGACAAGCCCATCGAGGCCTGGATGCATGAACTGGTGCCCGGCGCGGCCGCTGTCCTGGCGAACGGCAACTGTGCCTCGTTCGGCGGCATCCCGGCGGCCAACGCATCGGTCACCGGCAGCACTCCGGTCTCGGAGTTCGTGGCCGGGATCGACAAGAACAAGCCCGTGGTCAACGTCGGAGGCTGCCCGTCCCACCCGGACTGGTTCGTGGGGACCGCCATGGACGTCATCCTCTGGCTCAACGGGGTCAAGGGCAAGCCCAGCCTCAACAGCAACCTCCTCGATACACAGTTCTTCGGCAAGCTGATACACGAGAACTGCGAGCGGAGGGCGGCGTTCGACTCCGGCCTCTTCCTGGAGAACTGGAACGACAACAGCCCAGACTCCAACCTGTGCATGTTCAAGCAGGGCTGCAAGGGCCCTGTGACCTACGCGGACTGCCCGACCAGGCGGTGGAACTCGCAGGTGAACTGGTGCGTGGGCGCGAGCGGCCCGTGCCACGGCTGCGCCTCGCCCGACTTCTATAAGAACCTGTCGCCTCTCTACACCGAGCTTCCCAACATGAACTTCGCCGGCATCACGCCTGCGGTCGACGCGGTGGGATGGGTCGCGGCGGGAGCCACGGCCGTCGGTGTGGGCGCTCATTACCTCTACAAGCAACTGGGCAAGAAGCCCGATGAAAAACCCGAAGGTGGTGAATAATAGTGGCGCAGATTATCACGATTGACCCGGTAACCCGGATCGAGGGACACCTTCGGATAGACGTCGAGGTCGCAAACGGGGTCGTCACGGACGCGTGGTCTTCGGGCACGATGTTCCGCGGCTACGAGATGCTGATACAGGGCAAGCACCCGTGGGACGCTCAGCAGGTGATGGAGCGTATCTGCGGGGTCTGCCCGCTGGTGCACGGCACCGCGGCGTCCTTCGCACTCGACGAAGCCATGGGGGTCAAACTCCCCGACAACGCGCGCATCATCCGAAACCTCTGCCTTGGAGCGAACTACATCCAGTCGCACATCCTCCACTTCTACCACCTCTCGGCGCTCGACTACATCGACGTGACGGCCGTCGCCAGCTACACGGGAAGCGACCCGGCGCTCAAGATGCTCAGGGACAAGATAGTGAACCTGGTGAAGGCCGGCGACGTCTACCCGTTCCTGCCCAGGTACGAATCGTCAGACTACATCGGCGCCCCGGGTGGCCCCGGAGACGTCAACCTCGCCACCGAGCTGGTGGGCCACTACGTGCAGGCGCTCGAGATGCGCAAGAAGGCGCACGAGATGATCGCCGTCTTCTACGGCAGGATGCCTTCGTTCGTCGGCACCATACCAGGCGGCGTCACCCAGCAGCCGACCCAGTCGAACGTGACCGCGTTCGCCTCGCGCCTGCAGCAGCTCACCGACTGGATCAACGACGTCTACGTCGCCGATATACTCGCGATAGCGGGAATAGCGGCCTACGCGCCGTTCGCGACCGCGGGGGACTCAGGCGGCAACTACCTGGCATACGGCGGTTTCCCGCAGAACCAGGCGCTGACCGAGAGGTTCCTCCCGCGGGGCGTCATCCTGAACGACGACATCATGAACGTGCTGAACATGGACGAGAACAAGATCACCGAGTCGGTATGGTACTCCTACTACAACAACTCGACCGACGGCCTCAAGCCGGTTGCAGGCAAGACCGAGCCAGAGGTCACCAAGCAGGGCGCGTACTCATTCCTGAAGGCCCCCCGCTACAGCGGCAAGCCCATGGAGGTCGGCCCGCTCGCGAGGCAGCTCGTGGCGAAGCCCGAGATGCTGCTGACGCTGGCCACCAAGCTCGGCCTGCTCAGCAATAACCCGCCTAAGTTCGGTATCCTGGCCAGGCACGCGGCGCGCGCGATCGAGGCCAAGCTGGTCGCCGACGCCATGGCCACCTGGCTACCGCAGCTCAAGATGGGGTCCCCCATATGGGACTCGAAGGGCCAGGACATACCGGACAGCTCGAAGGGGCGCGGGCTCGTCGAGGGGCCGCGTGGCGCGCTCGGCCACTGGATAACGATTGGCGACGGCAAGACGGCTAACTACCAGGCGGTCGTGCCGACCACGTGGAACGCGTCGCCGCGAGACAAGAGTGGGGTGAGGGGCCCGATCGAGACCTCTCTCATCGGCCTGCCGGTGCCGGACGTCGACAACCCGGTCAACGTGGTCAGGTGCGTGAGGTCGTTCGACCCCTGCCTCGCGTGCGCGATACATATCATCCACCCGGAGAACAACAGCGTTAAAGAGTTCCGCGTAGTCTAAGGAGGTGCCTGGATGAAGGAAAAGATCTATATTCCGGGCCCGGCCAAGGCGATGTACGGTCTTTATCTTGGCGTGCTCGCGCTGGTGCTCTACACGGGTTTCTACATCTTCAGCCCGTTCATATCGGGATGGAGGTACCCGTGGAGCTACGGCCTGATGCAGGCGTTCAACTTCTGGCTCTCGTGGATACTCGTCCTGACCGCGTTCGTGTACCTGTACTACGCCACCCTGGGCAAGCCAAGGGAGTGGAAAGAGCCGCTGTGGATCTACAGGCTGATCATCAGTCTCCTGACGATCTGGTTCTTCCTGCTCACCTACGCGGTCTACAAGCCCTACGGGTGGCTTAACGCGATGGTGATGTGGATCGGGGGGCCGGCGCAGACCTTCAAGGTCTACCAGTTGTTCCTCTGGATCATGCTGCTGGTCAACCTGATCTACATATATGCACGCTGGGTGAAGTCCGAGAGGTTCCCGAAACTGACCGCCCCCAAAGCGGAGTAAGAAGGTGATCTATATTGAGTAAGCAAGGCTACAAGACCTTTAAGGGAGGCGTGCACCCCCCCTACAACAAGGATCTCGCCTCTAGCAAGCCGATCACCGTGGCTCCGGTCCCGTCAGAGGTCATCATCCCGCTGCAGCAGAACATCGGCGCGCCCAACAGCGCGGTCGTTGCGGCCGGCGACAGGGTGACAGTGGGCCAGAAGATAGGTGAGACGGAAGCGTTCGTGTCCGCGCCAGTGCACTCCTCGGTGGCGGGCACCGTCAAGGCGATCGAAGAGATCACGAACTTCGCCGGGGCGAAGGTCAAGGCCGCGGTCATTTCCGTGGACCCCGACCAGCCGGCGTTCGCCGCCCGGGCTATGAAGCCGGTGGACGGTCTCGACGCCGATGAGATAAAGAAGATCGCCAGGGACGCGGGCCTGGTGGGGATGGGAGGCGCAGCGTTCCCAACGCATGTCAAGCTCACCCCGCCCAAGGACAAGCCCGTCGACGTGGTCCTGATCAACGCGTGCGAGTGCGAGCCGTTCCTCACGTGTGACCACAGGCTGATGCTCGAGCGCGCGGGCGACCTGGTCGCGGGGCTCAAGCTCCTGGTCAGGGCGGTTGGCGCCAAGCAGGGCGTCGTAGGCATCGAGGCCAACAAGATGGACGCCGTCGAAAAGGTTGGCGCAGCCGTCAAGGCCGAGTCGAATCTCTCGGTGGAGATCCTGAACGTGAAGTACCCGGAAGGCTCCGAGAAGCAGTTGATCTCGGCGGTCACCGGCAGGAAGGTCCCACCCGGCAAGCTGCCCTCCGAGGTCGGCTGCCTGGTCCAGAACGTGGGCACCGCCATCGCCCTCTACGAGGCGGCCTCGACGGGAAAGCCGCTTTACGAGCGCGTTCTTACGGTGACCGGTGCGGGGATCAAGTCCCCGTCCAATTTCCTTGCCAGGGTAGGGACGCCGATTTCGGTCCTCGTTGAAGCCGCGGGCGGGTTCCAGGGAGGCCCTGCCAAGGTCATTATGGGCGGGCCGATGACGGGCTGGGCCCAGCAGGACCTGACCGCAGTGGTCGTGAAGGGCACGTCCGGGGTGCTGGCTTTTACGCCAGAGCTGGTCGACGTGCGCGACGAGCACGCCTGCGTGCGGTGCGCGAAGTGCGTGGAGGCCTGCCCGATGTACCTGATGCCCAACTACATTGTTGAGGCTGTCCAGAAGGGCGAGTGGGATAAGGCGGAGCTGTGGGGGGCGGTCGACTGCTACGAGTGCGGTTGCTGCTCTTACACATGCCCGGCCTACATACCGCATGTCGATTACGTCCGGAAGGCCAAGGCCAAGATCGCGGCCTTGAAGAGAGGATAGTGGAGGCGATGATACGTGGCAGATAATAAGTTACTCGTTACCGTCTCCCCTCATCTACACGAGAAAGGGCAGACGATCGAGCGCGGGATGCTCGACGTGCTCATAGCACTGATTCCCGTGACGATATGGGCCATCGTGGTCTTCGGGATGAACGCGGTCTACATCATCCTGGTGAGCATGATAACGGCGGGGCTGACCCAGCTTGTCATGGGCAAGATACTCAAGAGGCAACGGTCGGTAAGCGACCTGTCCGCCATGGTGACCGGGCTGCTGTTCGCGTTGATCCTGCCTCCGACCACTCCGCTGTGGGTCGTCGCAATCGGCGCCTTCATAGCGATAGCGGTGGCGAAAGAGCTCTTCGGGGGGCTCGGCAAGAACATATTCAACCCGGCGCTTTTCGCAAGGCTGGCGCTGATGATATCGCCGCTGGCGCTGTACACGCAGAAGTACGTGACGCCGTTCTACTGGAAGCAGTCCGGCTTCTTCAACTCGCTGGCGACCACCATCAACAACAACGTGCCCGGCAGGGTCACCTATAACACGCTGGCCGGCCACGCCGCTGTCAACGTGGTGACAGGCGCGACGCCGCTGTCTCTCCTCAAGAGCGGCAAGCTGCTCGCGACCACCGTTACCGGTCCGACCCCGGTGGGTGCGACGTGGATCACCAGCGCCGGAAGGCCGAGCTTCTGGTCGACGGTGCTGGGGCTCAAGAGCGGATGCCTCGGCGAGATTTCGATAATCGCGATCCTCATCGGTGGCATCTACCTGATATGGCGCGGGACCATCGACTGGAGGATCCCGACAGGCATCATCGGGATGTTCCTGTTCATAACGCTCATCTCGTGGTACCACCCGGCATACAACCTGTTTGGAGGAGCCCTGTGGTTCGGGGCGTTCTTCATGGCTACCGACTGGGTGACCAGCCCGATGACCAGACGTGGTAAATGG
>Ga0209226_10000687_pt1 | contig 17462 bp, 13 predicted proteins | sample BarGraNGADG00212_2_FD_184497 | JGI IMG/M metagenome (GOLD analysis project Ga0209226, IMG submission 184497) | Arctic peat soil microbial communities from Barrow, Alaska, USA - Barrow Graham LP Ref core NGADG0011-212 (SPAdes) (version 2) | ecosystem: Environmental > Terrestrial > Soil >...
CCCGCCGTGGGCGTGGTCCAAGCCGCCGATGGAGAGCCTGGCGGGCAAGTCCGAGGTGAGCGTGCCCGGCCTGCCCGCGGTGACGTTCAAGCTGGAGGACCGAAAGTACGCGGTCGCGTCATGGAAGTCCGGCCAGCCGGCTCTGACGGTGGACATGGGTTCCATGCAGTGCAAGAAGCTGTATCTGCTGGTCATCCCGTTCCTGGATAACCACGATACATACGCAGCCGTTGGCCGGGTGGATGTGCGCGCTGAGGATGGGGCTTTGATCTCGCGCATGCTGCGTTTTCCGGGCGACATCGACTGGTGGTCTCCCGCCGAGGTGGTGTGGGGTTTCGCCACGGCTCACGAGACTCGCAAGGATCGGTTCGGCCTGCTGCCGCTGCTTGCGGCGAAGGACGGCGATTGGGCTGAAGGCAAGCCGCCCGCGTTCCCGCAGCCTGAGTACTGGGCGACTAGCCTTCCCTTGAAGACTCCAAGCTCGGTGATGAACGTCATAGAGATCGATCTGCCCCGGATGATGACTGTGAAGTCGCTGTCGCTGTCCGTGATCGGAGCCGATCCGGCGTTCGGACTGGTGGCAGTGTCGGCGGAGACCAGTGGGGCGCTGGGGCGGGGATTCGGAAATCCCCGCCTAGATTCCTCAAACCTGGGTGGGGATTTCCGAATCCCCACCCAACTTCGCGGCGGCGAGTTGCTGGAAGGGACGCAGTGGATGTTGCCGCCTCGGTTCCGCGATCCCAGGGTGCTTTTCTCATTCGATCGGCCCGGTGATCTGCTCGGTTGGCGCACGGAAGGTGATGCCTTCAGTGTGGCTGCGGTGCCCGCTCTTTTCACGGAGGCCTCTCTGAACTCGCTTGCCAAATCCGGCGAGTCGGCGACCGGCAAGGCAATCTCGCCGGACTTTACCATCGGCCCGGACGATACCGCGCTGGTCTTCCGAATGCAGGGAGGCAATTCAGCCGGCGATGAAGGCCCCGGCTCTCTGACGATCAGGCTCGTGGACTCCGGGGTGGGGATTCGGAAATCCCCACCCAGCGCCGAACACCCACCCAGCCCGCCCGGCCAGGTGCTGGAACGTATGCAAGTGGTTGGCTCGCACGTGATGAGAGAGGGCAGAATGCCGGTGGACAAATGGCGCGGCAGGCCCGTCCACCTGGAGCTTAACGATCAGAGCACGGGAACGAGCTTTGCATGGCTCGGCGTCAGGCAGGTCGTGCTGACAACGCAGTGACCATGCGCGGCAAGCTGGGTGGGGATTTGCAAGCTGGGTGGGGATTTCCGAATCCCCACCCAGCTTGTTCAGTCCTGGTCCGCTACGACCACAATATCTATGCTCTCAGTCTCGCGCATGATGCGGTTGATGGTAGAGCCGCGGAGAATCTCCTGGAGCCGGCTTCGGGCGGATTGACCCATGACGATAGACGTGGCGCCCACCTGGGTGACGTACTTGATGATCTCCTCGGCTACCGAGTCTCCTTCGAGCTCGACCACCTTGCCGCCGAAGTTCCTGGCGAGTTCGTAGGCCTCCTGGAGCGCCTCTTCCTCTTTCTTGGATAGTTTGACGCCGGGGGCTCGGACGAACACGCAGTCGAAGGCACCCTGCATACGCTTTGAGATCCGATAGCCTCGACGCACCAACCTGGTCGCCGCCGCACGCGGACCTATACAGACGACCACGTGCTCGCGCGCGAGCTTGCCGGAAGCCATGTCGTGGACCAGCATATACTGGTGGAGCTGTTCGTCCACCTCTTCGGCGGTCCTCTGCAGAGCCAGCTCGCGAAGCGCAACGAGGTTGCCTTTTCGGAAGAAGTTCGCCAGGGCCTGGGGTATCTTCTCCTCGTGGTAGATATCCCCGCGCTTGAGGCGGTTGATCAGCGCGTCCGGCGTAAGATCGACTAGCTCCACCTCGTCGGCCGTATCGACGATCCAGTCCGGGACCGTCTCTCTCACGCGCACCCTGGTGATCTCGTAGACGGTATCGTTGAGGCTTTCCAGGTGCTGAATATTGAGGGTTGTGATCACATTGATCCCGGCGTCGCGGATCTCTTCGATGCTCTGCCAGCGCTTCGCGTGGACCGTGCCGGGGACATTGGTGTGGGCGAGCTCGTCTATGAGCACCCATTCTGGCCGGCGCTTGATGACAGCGGCGGTATCGAGTTCATAGAACGTCGTGCCGCGATAGTCGAGCTTCTTGAGCGGGACTTGTTCGAGTCCCTCAAGGAGCGCCGCCGTCGCGGGCCGACCGTGGGTTTCGACGAACCCGACCACTATATTCTCCCCACGGCTTGCCCTTCTGCAGGCTTCGGAGAGCATCTTGTAGGTCTTTCCGACCCCCGCAACCGCTCCGAGGAAGACCTTCAGCCTGCCCCGGCCATCCGGCACGTGCTTTGAGATATGGCGGCGCTCTTCTTCGGTCATCTCTTGCCTGTTTCCCTGGCGTCGAGGACCCTGTTGATCGCGAGCACGTTTACACGCCTCTCGCCCAGGACTTCGAACTGTCTGTCTGTAATGTGAGACCGGATCAGCCTTCGCACACGGGTCTCCGATATGCCTCGCGCTTTGGCCACTCGTGCCGCCTGGGCATACGCGTTGGCCACGGAGATGTCCGGGTCGAGGCCGCTTCCGGATGCCGTGACCATATCCACCGGCACTTCGCCGAGCTTAAGCCCGGGGTTCTCCTGCAACGCCGTTCGGGTATTGGCCCTTACTGTTGCGTCGAGCTTGCGGCTTGTCGGTCCCAGATTCGAGCCGCCGGATGCGGTGGCGTCATAGCCCTTTCCCGCGGCGGACGGCCGTGGGTGGAAGTATTCGGGACGCGAGAACTCCTGACCGATTAGTTCTGAGCCGATGACGCGGTTTCCTTGTCTGATAAGGCTGCCGTTCGCTTGCTTGGGGAAAATGACCTGCGCGAGTCCGGTCATCACGAGCGGGTAGGCCAACCCGAGTATGACCAGGGTGATAAACGCCATCTTCACGGCTATGATTGCATGTCGCGTCACTGTATTGCCCTCCTAACCCGCCAACCGGAACGCCACCAGCATCATATCGATGGCCTTCAGCCCAATGAACGGTACCACCAGCCCCCCGAGCCCGTAGACGAACAGATTGCGCTGCAACAGAGCGGCGGCGCCGAGCGGCCTGTATTTCACTCCTCTAAGCGAGAGTGGTATCAGCGCGACGATGATGAGCGCGTTGAAGATGACCGCGGAAAGAATCGCGCTGTGCGGCGAGTGCAGTTGCATGATGTTGAGCTTGCCCAGCAGCGGATACGTGGCTGAGAATATCGCCGGGATAATGGCGAAATACTTGGCGACGTCGTTTGATATGCTGAACGTAGTCAGCGCCCCACGGGTCATCAGAAGCTGCTTTCCGATCTCCACAATCTCGATCAGCTTTGTGGGGTTGGAGTCCAAATCCACCATGTTGCCGGCTTCCTTTGCGGCCATGGTGCCGGTGTTCATCGCAACCCCGACATCCGCCTGGGCCAGCGCGGGCGCGTCGTTGGTGCCGTCGCCGGTCATCGCCACGAGCTTGCCTTGGGCCTGCTCGCGCCTGATAAGATCCATCTTGTTCTCGGGCGTCGCCTGGGCGAGGAAGTCGTCAACACCGGCTTCCTTCGAGATAGCCGCGGCGGTGAGCGGGTTGTCGCCGGTTATCATGACCGTGCGAATGCCCATAGCCCTGAGCTGGTCGAACCTCTCGCGAATTCCACCCTTGACCACGTCTTTGAGATGGATGACGCCCATAATACGGTCGTTGGTGGCCACAACCAGCGGGGTGCCGCCGCTATTGCTGATGGACTCGACCACGCCTCGCAGCCCCTCCGGGATGATCCCGCCCTGTTCCTCGACCCATGCGATGACCGCATCCGAAGCGCCTTTGCGGATCTTATGGCCGTCAAGGTCGATCCCGCTCATCCGCGTCAGCGCGGAGAACTCCACGAACTCGGCTTCGGGCCCGATATGCCTATCCCGGAAGCCGTAGTTTTTCGCCAATACGACGATCGAGCGGCCCTCCGGCGTTTCATCGCTCAGCGAAGCCAACTGCGCCGCGTCGGCCACATCCGCTTCGCTCAGGTCACTTACGGGGATGAACGCCGCCGCCTGCCTGTTGCCGAACGTGATCGTGCCTGTCTTGTCGAGCAGCAGCGTGCTAACGTCTCCCGCCGCTTCCACGGCCCGCCCGGACATCGCAAGCACATTGTGCTGCACCAGCCTGTCCATGCCCGCGATGCCTATGGCCGAAAGCAGCCCGCCTATCGTGGTCGGCATCAGACACACCAGAAGCGCGATCAGCACCGAGATCGGGACCGCCCCGCCCTGCATACCTCCAGGTATCTTACCTGGAGGGGCAGAGCCGCCTGAGTATATCGCATAGCACTCCAGCGAGATGACGACCAGCATGAACAAAATCGTAAGCCCGGCGAGCAGAATGTCCAGCGCGATCTCGTTGGGCGTTTTCTGGCGGGATGCCCCCTCAACCAACGAGATCATGCGGTCGAGGAAGCTCTGGCCAGGCTCGGACATGATCCGCACTTTGATCTCATCCGAGAGGACCTTCGTCCCGCCCGTCACCGCGCTTCGGTCCCCGCCGCTCTCACGGATCACGGGAGCCGATTCGCCGGTTATCGCGGACTCGTCAACGGAGGCAATGCCTTCTATGACGTCGCCGTCGCCGGGGATGATCTCCCCCGCGGACACGACGACCACATCGCCCTTGCGAAGCTGCGCCGCGGGAACCTGCTGGACCTGCCCGTCAGCACCAATACGGTTGGCCATCGTCTCGGTTTTCATCTTGCGAAGCGTGTCGGCCTGAGCCTTGCCTCGACCCTCGGCCATCGCCTCGGCGAAGTTCGCAAAGATGACCGTGAACCAGAGCCACGCGGCGATGCCCGCCAAAAACCCGGCGTTCGCGCCGCCCTTGAGCAACTCCGTCAGGAAGTAATATGTGCTGATGACGCTTCCGACCTCGGTCACGAACATGACGGGGTTGTGCATCATCTTTGCCGGGTTAAGCTTGCGCAGGGAGTCGAGCGCGGCCTGCCCAATCAGCCCGGCCGTGGAGCCCCGATGGGGCCTCGGTCCCCGAGTGGGGACCTCGTGCATTGGCATTACTATATCAGTCTCTATGCTACCGGTGCCGTGCGGTACCATTGGATGAGTCCTCCTTAAAACAGCCTGCCCGCGTGCATCAACAGGTGCTCGACAATCGGGCCGAGCGAGTAGGCCGGGAAGAACGTGAGCGCTCCCACGATCAGAATGACCCCGACGAGCAGCGCAACAAACAGTCCACCGGTGGTCGGGAACGTGCCGCTGGATTCCGGCACGCGCTTCTTCTTCGCCATCGACCCAGCTATCGCCATCACGGGCACAAAGAACAGGAACCTTCCCGCCAGCATCGCAATGCCCAGGATCGTGTTGTAGAAAGGCGTGTTCGCGCCCAGGCCCGCGAATGCGCTGCCATTGTTGCCGGTCGCGGAGGTTGCGGCGTAGAGCATTTCCGACAGACCGTGCGGGCCCATGTTGAGCCGACCGGCCAGCCCAGATTTCGTCACCGACGCCAGCGCGCTGAAGCCCAGTATGCTCGCGGCCAGAACGAGAATGGCGAGCATCGCCATCTTCATTTCCTTGGACTCGATCTTCTTGCCGAGGTATTCGGGAGTCCGTCCCACCATCAGCCCCGCTATGAACACCGCGAGTATCGCAAATACGAGTATGCCCAGCAGCCCCGATCCCACCCCGCCGAAAATCAACTCGCCGAGGCCGATATTCAGCATTACCAAGCCGCCGCCGAGCGGGGTGAAGCTATCGTGCATGCTATTAACGGCACCGCAGGAAGCATCCGTGGTGATCGTGGCGAACAGCGCGGAGTTGACGATACCGAATCGCATCTCCTTGCCTTCCATATTTCCACCAGGCTGCATCGTGGTCGCGGCCTGGTTGACCCCGATGTGGGCCAGGATCGGATTGCCGGACTGTTCTGCCCAATACACGATCCCGGTGCCGGCAAGAAAGAGTATCGTCATTGCCGCGAACAGCGCCCAACCCTGCTTCTGGTTGCCGACGAATCGCCCGAAAGCGTAGGTCAGCGCAGCCGGGATCGAGAATACGGCGAGCATTTCCAGCAGGTTGGTGAGTGGAGTGGGGTTCTCGAATGGGTGGGCGGAGTTCGCGTTGAAGAACCCGCCGCCGTTTACGCCAAGCATTTTGATCGCTTCCTGCGACGCGACAGGGCCCTGGGCGATGATCTGCTTCGCGCCCTCAAGCGTCCTGGCAATGGTATATGGGGCGAGGTTCTGAATGACGCCCTGAGACATCAGGATGACCGCGATCACGATCGAGATCGGCAGCAGCACCCATAGACACGATCGGACGAGATCGACCCAAAAGTTGCCTATCTCCTCCGCCGAGTGGCGGGACAGCGCTCTTATGAACGCGATTGCGAGGGCGAGCCCGGTCGCCGCCGATATGAAGTTGTGCCAGGCAAACCCGGCCATTTGGCTGAAGTAGCTGGCGGAGGTCTCACCCGCGTATGCCTGCCAGTTCGTGTTTGTAGTGAAGCTGACGGAGGTGTTGAACGCAAGGTCGGGGCTCATCGCCGGGGCATGCGCGGCGTTGAACGGGTGAAACTGCTGCAGGCGAAGCATAACATATAGAATGAGTAGGCCCGCAAAGTTGAACAGCAGCATGGTCACCGTGTAGGTGGTCCACCTCATCTCGCGGTCGGGGTCAACGCCGCACAGACGATATATCAGATTCTCGACCGGACGCAGCACCGGGTCAAGCAGCGTACGCTCACGGCTGAACACCCGTGCTATGTAAACCCCCAGCGGCTTAGTCAGCAGAATCAGCAGTGCGAGGTAGATCGCTATCTGGAGAGTTCCCATCCATCCCATCTCGCGCCCCTATAGCTTTTCCGGCTGAAGCAAGCAGTACAGCAGATAGCACAGCAACCCCGCCGATATCAACCCGATCACGATATACTCAGCGTTCATCTATAGCCTCTCAGCCCCGCGCACGTATAACAGGCAGGCCCACATGAACACCAGAACCAATGCTATGAAACCAAAGTCTAGCATTACCACACCTCAATACTATTGTACCGACATAGGCATGAAGAAGCCATAGAGGAGAGCTCAACAGGTGTTAAGATTCTGTGTAGTCACAAGTTGATGTCGAGCTGCATTGTCGCTTTGACGCTGCCATTGAGCCCCTTGTCGTTGAACCACACCGGGCCTGTCAAGAGACTGATGTCCTTGGTGAAGTAGTAATAGACGCCTACCCCACCGCCGCCGATTATGTTCTTGCCGCTGGCGTAGTCGCCCGCAAGCACCCACTTCCCCGGCACCAGTTGGTGGTCGAATGCGACCATGTAACCAGTGTTCTGCGTCTCCCCCGCGCTGCTCTTGAGGGAAGCCGCATTGCCTAAGTAGTATGAGGCAGCCAAGCGGGTCTTGCCGTTGGGCAGGCTCTTTCCCACAATGAGGTATGCGATGTCCTGTTGGTTGTTGGTTGCGCCCCTCTTGGTACCGAAGTTGAAGAGACCGAACTGGACAGCCGGGGCGCTGCTTGAGATCGTGTTCTCCCGGTAGCCGAACTTGGCATTCAGGAAGAACGGAGTGGTGTACGGAGAGCTCACAACGTCGAACCCGAACTCCGCCGCAAGCTTCGAGCTCAACCGCGCTCCCCATTCCGGCCCTATATCCGTAGGAAACTCGGCCGAAGGGCTGCTGCTTCCGACGCCAAAGTAGTTATCCACGCCGAGATGCGTCACGCCCGCGGGCTGGATATCGATCGTACATGGCGTCCAATACGTAGTGGATGGCGTTGCCCACGCGGGGCTCATCCATACAGCGCACAACAATACGGTCGGCAAAATCAATCTTCTCTTGAACAACTCAATGTCTCCTTACCTGGATCGCTCCATTATACCGTACGAGGGCCAGGAACCAACCCGAACGGGAAGACCTCGACAATTAGGGGAGCGTTTCGGGGATGGTCTAGAACTGTTAGCGATCAATCCCTGGCAGACTTCACTCGCTGAGCCTGGGACCTACCACGGCCTCTCCGACCCTGTGTAATCAGCAGTAATCGACTTGGCGGCCTCATCCAGTGGTCCTTGTGCCCGGTAGTAGTCGGCGTGGGCGGCCCGTGCGAGGTATCCGTGGCAGCCGAATGGCTCCGTCTGTCATGCTGCGGGCTGTACAAGTATCGCGCTTGCGCATGGACGTACAACTTACTCAGCGCCACGAACCCCGCCACAGTCCCCGCTATCACGAGTCCCTCTGTCATTCCGGTCGCCTCTTCCGCTGCATCCGAAGCCTGTATCCGCAGCCATGATTAGTCTACCTCATGCCTCGTTAACGACCCATAAAGTGGAGCGGGGTACGCATTAAGATTGCGTGTAGGGGCCACTACGATTCGGAGAATCTGAACCCGACGCCGGGCTCCGTGATGATGTAGCGGGGAACAGTCGGGTGTGGCTCGATCTTTTTGCGAAGGTGACTGATGTGTACGCGCAGGGTCTGGGTGTCGTCGCCGTACTCTGGTCCCCAGACCTTCCCGAGAATCATCTTGGAGGTGACCACGCAGTCGGCGTTCCGCGCAAGATACGCGAGGATGTCGAACTCGATACGCGTCAGTTCGATCTCGGCGCCCAGGCGTTTCACGATGCGGCGCGCTATGTCGATTTCCAGATCGCCCGCGCTGATCACCGGGATAGGAGTGGTTTGGGCCGACGCGCGTCGAAGCAGCGCCCTGATACGCGCAAGAAGCTCTCCGGCGGAAAAGGGTTTCGTGAGGTAGTCGTCGGCGCCGGTGTCCAAGGCGGCGATCTTGTCGGTGTCGTTTGCTCTAACGGATAGCACCAGTATCGGCCCCGTATACCAGGAGCGCAGCTCCTCGCAGACCTCGGCCCCATCCATGCCGGGCATGGACATATCCAATATCACCAGGTCCGGGGGATTGTCGATAGCCAGGTCGATGGCTTGCTCGCCGTTCACGGCAAGCTCGACATCGTACTTGCGGGACGAAAGTATCGACTTGAGCGCCCGGCGGATCTGCTCCTCGTCGTCAACGACCAATATTCTGGGGTGTTTCTCGGGCGCGCTCATTGTTGGGCTCCTTCATCTTGCCTGGGCAGCGATATCACGAAGCGCGCTCCGTGCGGGATGACGTCTTCCACCCAGACCCTTCCGTTGTGGAAGCGCACTATCTCGCGCGTAACAGCGAGGCCAAGCCCCGTTCCCGAGGGCATCTTGGACGAGGAATCGCCCCGGTAGAACTTCTCGAAAATTCGTTCGCGGTCCTCGGGCGGAATGCCGGGACCCTCGTCCTCGACCCACATATTGAGGGCCGACTCGGTGGTCGCTGCCCCGACGCGGACCGGGCTCGGCGCGGGGCTGTAGGCGAGAGCGTTCTCCAACAGGTTCTCCAGCACGCGCGCCCACTGTTGAAAATCCACATAGATCATCGGCAGGTCATCGGGCAGTGAGAACGAAACCCGCCCGCGCTGTCTTTGAGGGATTCTCGATATGGCGGTACCCAACACCTCGCCGAACTCATAGAACTCTCGAACCGGTTGCCACGACTCTGCCTCCAGGCGTGAGAGGTCCAACAGCGCGCCGATGCTGCTGTTGAGCCGATCCAAATCCTCTCGCACCGCCTCAAGCTCTTCGCGAACGACAGCCGGGTTCCATTCCACGTCGTCTTCCAGAAGGTTGGTTATGGTTGCCGTGACCGAGGCGATGGGGGTCTTGAGCTCGTGCGACACGGACGATACCAGCGTGGACTTGAGTCGATCGGCCTCGCGCAGCGCATCCGCCTGCACCGCCACCGACTGAAGCTGCTTGCGCTCCAGAAACGCAGCGGTTTGGTTTGCAACCGCCACGAGAAGCCGGGCATCATAAGGCGCGTAGGCCTCCCCATCAGCGCGCTCGCCAACGTAAAGAACGCCTTCCTGTTGGCGCGCCGACTGAAGTGGCAGAAACACATCGCGCCTCTTGCCGGTCGCGCCGGCCTGGCTGTGATCGGCCGAGATCGGCCACACGCCTCCCGCCTCCGCTCGCTTGATGACATCGGGCAGCCCGATCGCTTTGGCCTGCCGATAGACCCACTCAGCCGCCGTCGGCACGAACGGGTCTGCCGGACAGGCATGGTCGGCCAGAACACGAAACCGGATGAGTCTATCCGCCTCGTCCGGCAAGAACAATGCGGCGCATCGCGCGCCCGTTATCTGCCTAACCTCGCGCAGCAGCACATCCGCTATATCGGAAACGGATGTATCCGAAACGAGATGGGAGCTGAACTCGTTCAGGAGCGCCATTTCGCGTTCTCTTGCCAGCGCCTCTGCCTCTCGCTCGCGCATACGACCGGTCTGCAGCCCCATCGCCACGGCTACCACCAGAAACACGAACAGGAAAAGCCAATCCTCTTGGTCGTTTATCCGAAGCGTCCCGTATGGTGGTAGGAAGAAATAGTTCCAGGCCAGAAACGCGGACACAGCGGCAACCAAGGCGGGCCTGACCCCACACAGGCCGGCAACAAGCCCCACGACCAGCAGGTAAAGCAGCGCCCACTGCCCCTTGGCGAAGTAAGCTCGCCCGAGGTGGAACAGCGCAGTCGAAGCGGCAATGCAGATGACCGCAAAAACGTAGCCATAGCGCTCGATTGTGGGCTTAAGCGTTTTCATGACTTTGCAATACCCATCCGCTCAACTATTCAGTCTCCGAGCCCGACGGGGTTGGGTTCTCGCCGCTCCGCTTGAGCGGCCATTTGTCGGTGCGGAACGGTGACGCCGGCAGGCCGGCCCCATTCACCAGGTTGCAGTCCGGGTTCATCTCCCAAGCATAGCGCACGGCCACCGGCGCGCGCACCTTCTCGCTCTGCACGACTATGGTGTCGCCGAATACGACAGCTTGGGCCGGCACGAACACTCTATCGGCTCCCGAGATAGCAAACCCATTGAGCGGGCCGCCTCCACGAGCCGCGAGCCCGCCGTCAACGTGCTTGAAGCGCAACCGTATGGCGCTTCGTTCTATTCTCATGGACTCGTAGACCGGCCCGGAGTAGGTCACTTTCATGCCGTAGACCCGCGACTTCGCGATGAGCGCCAGTCGCCTGCCGACTTCCTGCTTGGCCTTGGGATGCACGTTATGCGGGTCGCCGATGTCGATGCAAACGACCATGCCGGTGTTTTTCAGGTTCGTTGTCTTGAGCATCGCCTCCCGCAGTTCCTCCCAATGCTCATTAGGGTTGTTGGGTATCCAGTTCGCCATCTGGCAAAAGTAGAACGGGAAATCCCCCTCGCCCCAGGACTTGCGCCAGTCCTGTATCATGGCGGGCATGAGAACGCTATACTCCTTTGCGCGCCCCCTGTTGGCCTTGCCTCCCGCCCAGAGCACGCCGCGCATCCCGAATCCAATGAGCGGGGAGATCATGGCGTTGTAGATGGAGGCGGGGCGGGCTTGATGGCCCTCCAGAGTCCGCATCGTCGGCACTGGCTTGCCGGCGGCTTTGGCCTGGGCGGCTTTCTTCTCTGCCGCCGCGAGTTCGGCGGGAAACGCGGCCTTGCGCTGCTCCCAAAGCTTGAAATATGCCGCCGATTCGGGATGCGATTTCAGCACATCGAGCCTGACAAACGCCTCCATGTTGCTGCCGCCCCACGCGCTGAGGATCAAACCGACCGGCGCCTTGAGCGTCTTGTGGATGTCGCGGGCAAAGAAGTATCCGGCCGCGCTGAACTTCCCCGCTGTCTCCGGGCTGCAGATCACCCACTTGCCCACGGTATCGTTGAGGGGCTTCGAGGAGGCCCTGCGCTTCACGTCGTAGTAGCGGATCTGAGGGTAGTTCTTGGCGTCCGCGATCTCTCTCGCGGCGTCGTTTGACTGCTGGACCGTCATGACCATGTTGGATTGCCCGGCGCACAGCCACACTTCCCCGACCAGAATGTTGCGCACGGTGATTCTGTTCTTGCCGGCGATGGTCATGGTGAACGGACCGCCGGCCTGCAACGGCTTAAGCTTCACCTTCCAGCGCCCGTCCGGGTCTGCAGTCGTCGAGGCGGTCTGCTTGCCGATCGTCACCGTGACGTGTTCTTTCGGCGAAGCCGTACCCCAGATCGGCACGTTCACATGCTGCTGCAGCATCATGTTGTCGCCGATCAACGATGGGAGCCTGACCTCGGCGTTTGCGCGCGGGCCCAGGATCACTACACATGCGAGAGCGATAATAGTGGCGAATATCGATTTGGACAAAGCGTACCTCCCAGTGGATCACAGTATATGGTGGCGATGCATATTTCCGCTGGGCGCCCGATAATTCCTGCTTACGGGGCCTCGCCCAGTTCTGGGTCGCTCACCTGATCGTGTAGAGCGCCCCATCGCCGGGGGCGAGGGTATCCGACCAGATGACTTTATCCCCGAACACCTCGGAGGAGATGGATGTCTTTGTCGGCAGCTTGAGGACTTTCGGGTCGCGGCTGCCCGTGGCTGCCTGGTCCAAACGGATTGTCACCTTTCTCGGCGAGACAGTATCGGTGTTGACCGCGAAGACGTAGAGCCGGCCTTCGCTGTCCTTGAGCACATGGGCGACCGTGTCTGCCTTGACCTGCACATCGCTCGCGATGCTCAGGCCCAGCAGCGTGCCGGAGATCTTCCGCATCTGGGAGGTCAGCTTCGATATCTCTTCCCAACGAGCATCGCCTTTGAACTCCCGGTCCACCAGGCCATACATGAACTCGTTGTTGGCCTTGTTCCAATACTCCGTCTGATAGAGGAACCACCAGATTCCCTTGCACCCGTTGGCGAGCGCGAGATACGTCATGCAGCGAATCTCGGCGGGCGTGGGGAAACGCTGGATGTTTGTGATCGAATGGACCTGCAGCACAGCCCAAACAGGAACGTCATATTTGGCTGCGGCAATACAGGCCGCATTCGCAACGCTGTCGTATTGCAGCATCGGGGCCGGATCGCCGATCTTGTTCCCAACGCCTATGGGATAGCAATCGAACGCGACCACGCCCGGCCTTGTTATCTTGCAGAACGAGTCCACGGGGCCGTTTCCGATCAGGCACGAAAACGGCAGCAGCCTCGGCGCGTAGTGCTTCAGCGACCTGGCGATCTTAGCGTAGCGATCATACGTGCCCGGGCTCGGCTCGTCGAGCAACTGCACGCCCCACAGCGCCGGGTGGTTCATAATCGGCTTGAGTTTGGTGTCGAAGGTCTTGCGGATAGCGTCGTCGGAAAGCGGCAGACTTCCGCGAATCATCTGACCCAGCTCTCCGCCTTCATGGTCCAACTCCACTATCAGCTTCACGCCGTGCGCGCCCGCCGCGTCAAGCAGCGGCTGATGGTGGTTGGGCTGGGTGTTGGGCACGACCGCCGCGTTCACGCCGTGCGCTGCCATATCGGCGAAATCCCGCTGATACATCAGCGCCGCTTGGGCCGGGTCCTCAGGAATCAGGTTGTCACGAAACTCCCCTACTCCACCCTCATACCAGACCCCCATTGGAAAGAACCCGCTCGCCGAGGCGCACGATGCCGCCATCGTCACTAGAACCGCGATAAACACAATTGCTTTCACTATCAACTAACCTCCTGATTTCAGAACCAGCTCGTCAAACGACTCCGCCACCCTCTGCCCCGACTGCACCACCAGAAAATCCTCGCTCTCCCAATCGCCGTCAGCAAGCCGCCTGATGAGCGACATGTCCCCCTTGAGCTCCACGTATTCCCAGCCTTTGTTTTTGGCGAGGTCCTGTGTGAACCGGCGATACTGATCCACGGTGCCGATGCCCATGTCGATGAACGCGGCGCGAGTGTAGTTGGCATACCACTGCTGCTCCTGCTCGATCAGGTACTTCGCGTTGTCCTCGCCGAATTTCTCGACGTATTCTTTGTAGCGCTCGGCGTAGTATTGGGCGTGAATGTCGATGAACCCCTGCTCCATGTCGCCCTCTTTGCGCTCGATCCAGCCGGGGCTATAGTAATATGTGCCGGGATGCGCGGAAAACTCGGTGCTGTAACGGGCGCGGGAGCCGAGAAACGCCGTGATGCAGTCGTGCATGCGGGCTATGACGACGGGTATCGACCTCGCGGTGATCTCCGCCGTGCCGCGACTGCACAGGCCATAGCCGAGAATGATAGCGTCGTAGCTTTTGCCCTCGCAGGCGTCGATTGCGCTCTGGATGGTCGCGCGCAGTTCGTCCGGCGTGTTGTGGAGCCCGAACGCGAGCAGCTCGGTGTCGATGACATGCGGACTGGTGGCGGCGGCGAGGTAGAACTCCCTCGCCAGCGCCTCGCAGGAGATGAGCTTGATCTTCATATCTGCATTGTATCTTGGATGGGGCTGAAGGTCAACGCGTCAGCGAGCATCCCACGTCTAGGGGTGTTCTTTGACGCGAAAGCCCGAAAGTCAGAAATTCCGAAAAGGGAATAGCATTTGGTCGTATTCAGATTTGGCTCAACTCTTCTTTCCAGCTTTCTATGTCTCGGGCTTTCGCGTCAAAAGAAACCTTGGGAGTACGTATGCCCTGAGTCTGGGACGCACCAGCCCCTGTCAAGGACTTTCCGGCCCCGTGTCGAATACCCAACCATCAGGAGGCGGCACTTGATGATAGACGTGATCCTTCCCGCGGGTGGGCGGATATCCGGCGAGTTCGCGGCGGAGGCGGGCGTGGACGTGAAGGCGCTGATCGAGATCGGCGGGCGGACCGTGCTCCAACGCACCCTCGATGCCCTGCGCGCCACGGGCCAAATTCGCCGCGCCATTGTGATCGGCCCTGATGAGATCGCCGATCACTCATGCGCCAAATCAGCCGATGCCGTGCTCCCCGAGGGTGGCGATTCCGGCCCCGCGAACATCCTCCGGGGCATCGAGTGGCTTCGCGAGACCGACGGCAGCCGGGCGGATCGCGTCCTGATCGTGACCACCGACCTGCCTTTCCTCACCCCCGAGGCGATCTCGGGGTTCATCGGCTCCTGTCCGAGCGATGTCGATCTCTGCGCGGCGTTGGTGAGCAAGAAAGCGTTCGAGGAACGTTTCCCCGGCTCGGAGAATCAATATGTTAAGCTGGCGGACGGCGAGTGGACGCTGGGCTGCGGGTTTCTCGTGAACCCCGAGGCAATCGAATCGAACCGCGACCACATCGAGCGCGTTTTCGCCGCGCGCAAGAGTCAGATCGGGATGGCGCGCCTGCTCGGATTCGGCTTCATCATTCGGTTTCTGACAGGCCGGCTCACGGTTTCGCATATCGAGAATCGGTGCGCGAAGATGCTGGGCTGCTCCGGCAAGGGCATCCGGCAAAGCTCTCCGGAGCTTGCGTTCGACCTGGACCATATAGGAGAATATCGTTATGCGGCGAATCACGGAGCGTGAAATCTAATGCACGGGGTTCTTGGGCTCGACGAGCAGCTACTGCTCTGGATCAACGGCCATCACAACCCCGTGCTGGACGCGATCCTGCTTCCGGTCGCGTATGCCGGCGAGGTTGCGGCGATATGGATACTGGCCTGCCTGGCCATGCTCATCTTCGGCAAGTCCCGCGAAAGAAAGACCGCGCTGCTGCTGTTGATCACGATGATCCTCGTTGACCGCCTGATCGCGGCTAACCTGGGGCATCTGTTCGACCGACCTCGGCCCTACGTGGCGCTTCCCGACGTTATCCGCCAGATGGGCGTTCGGTGGACGAGCGGCTCGTTCCCGTCCGGCCACGCGCACAGCGTCTGCATCGCGGCGATCATCCTCGGCAGCCGGTATCGCAGGCTGATCTGGCCGCTGGTCGCGTTCGCTCTATTGACCTTGTACTCGCGTCCGTATTTTGGGATGCACTACCCGCTGGACACTCTCGCCGGAGCCGCGCTGGGAACAGCCGCCGGGTTCGGAGTTCTGGGCATCGAAAAGCTCCTTGCCCGCCGGAAAGGAAAAGCAAATGCCAGCCAAGCTCGTTGAGACCCACAAGTCACCGTTCCCCGGCGGCGAAATGCGTCCGCGAGATCATTTTTCCGTCAGCGCCTACTGGTTCGCCGTGAACCTGCTCTGGGGGGCGCTGCTTATTATCATCATCCCGAGCCAGATGGTGCAGCTTGCGCCGGGAAGACCGGCGGAGACCACTGGGCTACTGCTCGGCATGGGAGCCATTCCCGCGCTCTTGGTGCCACTCATTGTAGGGCCTCTGAGCGACAGGTGCATGTCTCGCTTTGGGCGGCGGCGGCCGTATATGATCGGGGGGCTGGCGGTCAACCTGCTGGGTCTTGTGCTCATCTGGCTGGCCGGTACGCGGCACATGCTCTGGCTGTATTTCGTCGGCTACCTCGTGACGAATATCGGCAATAACGTTTCCACCGGCGCCTATAACGGCGTAATACCGGACATTGTGCCGAAGCACCTGCGCGGGATAGCCAGCGGCTGGATGGCGGCAATGAGCCAGCTTGGCACAATACTCGGAGTCTTTTCCGCCGCGCTGCTCATGAACGCGGGACGGGCGACCGAGAGCTTCCTGGTGATCGGCTTCAGTATGGTGTTGTTCCTTGCGTTTACTGTCGGGGGCATCACCGAGCGGCCCAGGGACTCGAAACCGGGTCGTTTGGACCTGATCGGGTTCGTGAGGAGCCTATGGATAGACCCGCGCAAGCACCCGGATTTCGCCTGGGTATGGATCACGCGCGCTTTGGTGGTGATGGGGCTGTGGACGGTGCAGGAGTATATGCAGTTCTACCTTGTGGACGTGATGGGAGTGTTGCCGGCGAACAAGGAGCTTACGGCGGGCTACATCCTCATGATCAGCCTGGTCTGCGCGACGTTCACCGGGATCATCGGTGGGGGCATATCCGACCGGGTGGGGCGCAAACGGGTCGTCTACGTTGCGAACGGAACGATAGCTTTTGCATGCTTCGCGTTCCTTTTCTCACCGTCCATCGTCTATGCGTATATCGTTGCGGCCATCTTCGGGCTGGGGTTCGGGGCATACTACAGCGTGGACTGGGCGCTGGGCTGCGACGTGCTTCCCAACAAGGACGATGCAGGCAAGGACATGGCCGTGTGGCATATCTCGATGGTGCTGCCGCAGTCGATCGCGCTTCCGCTCGCGGGCGCGCTGCTGGGTAAGTGGCGCTTCATCACGCAGAGCGCAACCGGCCCAGTCACCCACTACTACCGGGAGGGCTATGTAGTCATATTCTCCCTCGCCGCGTTCTTCCTGCTGCTGGGAGCGATTCTTATTCGCAATGTGAAGGGCGTGCGCTAATCCGGCAGCTTCTGTCCCTTCGTCTCCGGCACGAACCAGATCAGCACGAGGCCGACCACGTAGATCATGGAAACGACCGTTGCCGCCTTCGCGTAACCGCCGAACACATGGACCAACTGGCCCATCCCAAACAATACGCCCGCCGCGGCGATGATCCGGCCAAAGTTGAACGTGATGCCCTCGCCTGTCGCGCGAATGCGTGTGGGGAATAGCTCCGG
>Ga0209226_10000688_pt1 | contig 17452 bp, 11 predicted proteins | sample BarGraNGADG00212_2_FD_184497 | JGI IMG/M metagenome (GOLD analysis project Ga0209226, IMG submission 184497) | Arctic peat soil microbial communities from Barrow, Alaska, USA - Barrow Graham LP Ref core NGADG0011-212 (SPAdes) (version 2) | ecosystem: Environmental > Terrestrial > Soil >...
AGCCCGGCCCCCAAGACGCTGTATTCGTCATCGGTCAACTGTCGAACATAAATCGGTGCTCTTGCCATGCCTGGATTATAACACACCGATCAACTTGTCTGCGACTGCACTAGTACCCGCCAGTAAACTAACGATATGCCCTCCTGCCGCGCAACGGTAGACTCGGAGACCCGATGAGCTATACGTCAATCCTGCATCCTCGACCTGAAGTGCTCTCCGAAGAGGGCGTCGAGCCGATCATTGATCTGGCAAACGTCAGCGATGTGCACAGCGGCAAGCTTGAAGCACGCCCGGTCGATTTCCTTTCCCTGACCTTCCCTACTAATGACATACGCCGCGTGGTCCAGGGACTGAATGAGCGGTTCACTGGTCGCCCCAACACACCTGGACTGTACCTCTTCGAGGGCTTGAAGGGCAGCGGCAAGTCGCACCTGCTGGTCACCATCTATCATCTTTTCCAGAATCCCTCTGCGGCCAGGCAGTGGCTGAGAAAACACGAGTTGTCTTGCCAGGTGCCTTCCGATGCCATTATCGTCCTCAACAAGTTCACTGATCAGCCTCTGGTTTCAATCTGGGACTACATCTATCTGAAACTGACCGGCAGCCACGCGCCGGTAGGAGCAGTGCAGCCAAGCCTGGATCAGGTGAAGGCTGCGTTGGGCGACCGGCGCCTCGTGCTGATCTTCGACGAGCTAGAGCAGGGGATCCGCACTATCGGTGACACGACGTTGCAGGCGCAGAACATTGCCTTCTTGCAGATGCTGTCCGAATGGGGCAACCGCACCGACCAGGTGACCTTGTTTGCCAGCGTGTACTCGGACACCCAGGAGCCAGGAAACACGCTGAAGCGGGTGCCCGCGTTGCGTGTGCAGTTCGCCCAGGTCAGTGAAGCCGACCGGGCGCGCGTCGTGTTGCATCGCCTATTCGAGAATTACCTCCAGTTCCGAGCCAGCGAAGCGGCGCCTACGGTGGATAGCTATATCAACTACTGGATGCGCCATCACCATCAGTTCGGCGCCGACGAATATCGCGATCGCCTGCTACAAACGTACCCGTTCACGCCCGATCTGCTTGATCTTTTGTTGAGGCGAGTGCCGGCGCGCGGCGGATTCCAGAACGTCCGCGGCGCGTTGGGCTTTCTGGCCAATCTGGTGCGGCTGACCCATCGCTCGGCGGATTTGATCACCGCAGGCCATGCCTCGCTTCAGGACCAGGAGACCGTTGTCCGGCTTTCGGACCTCGACACAACCGGCGACCTGGTCAATCGCGCACAGGATAACCTGCGCGACTTGGCTAACGCGCCGCTGGCTTCCGAGATCGCGGCCGCCACCTTGCTTTACACGCTGGCTGGCACAGGGCGAGTTGTCGGCGCGACCAAGGAGGAATTGCTTCGCGCCGCCGTGCGCCCTGGCATCGACATCAACGACTTCGAACGCGGCCTGGCGGCCTTCCAACGCTTCGCTGCCAACTTCCACGAGAGCGCCGGCCTCTACTTCTTCGACTTGGAGGAAAACCCCGATGCCAAGGTGGAGTTTCAGGCGCTGCGCCGCGAATACGAGGAGCGCGCACTGGCTGAACTTCGCAAGCTGTGGCAAACCGAGGTTTTCCGTGAGCCGGCGGCTGTCGTCTACAGCAACGATGAGACTGTGACCCGCGAGGCCATCGAGCAGCTCGACCGTGGCCGCGTTCGCTGGGTGCTTGCCCCGCGCAGGCTCACCGCGCAGGAACGTCACAGCCTGTACTATGGCCTGTCCGCACGTAACGAGGTCATCCTCCTCGAGCCCAAGGACAGCCGGTTCGACCTCGACCGCAACGCCGACTTGCTCAAGTGGATGCGCCGCAGTCTGGCCGCGACTGACCTGGCCGAGCGCACCCGCGACAACCAACGCAAAGAGAGCTACAGCCGTATCGCCCGCACCGAGCGCGGCTACATCGCGCAGGCGATCCGCCAGGCAGGCCTGGTCTACGTGCACTGGGTCCAATACGCCGGACAACCGCTGGCCGACGAAGTTGAAGAGGAACCACTCGGGAGATCGTTTACCAAGGACGACGTACTCACCCACCTGGGGCAGAACCTCTACCCTTGGGCCTTTTTCGCCGAGCACATCGCTGAGCGCCTTGACACGTTCTGGCGCCGAACGGTCAAAGAAATCGATCAGCAGTACCGTAACACACTGGGTTTCCCCGTGCCTACCCACGCCGACCGCATCAGCAAGGCCATCCGGCAGCTTTGTCGAGAGCGCAAGTTGTCGGTTAACCACCAACGTGGGAATTACTGCGGGATCGATCCTGTGCTGAACGACCGAGAGCTGGAGAGCGCCATCATTGATGCACCATTGGCGGAGCAAGCGGCGCTTCGGCCCGTAGTCCTCTCTCGCCCCGGATCCTTGCCTGGCTTGGAAACGCCAGATAACAACATGCCAGGCGATGACGACGGCACGATGGTGCCAATCCCACTTGACGTCTTGCCGGTTGACATGGCAAGGGCGGAGCAAGATATACCAACCCTGCCACACCCCACGGTGGGCGAGTTGCGCCAGGATATCGCTGAGCGTCTGCAAGGCTATCCCGAGGGCCGCGTGACGTCGGTACGCTTCTCGGTGCTCCTGGACCGGGCAGTGGGTGACCTGAGCACGCTGGCTGCTGCCTACCGCGGGAGCCTGTCGGGCGCGGGCGATATCATGGTCGAGATCACCGTCCGGCGCCGCGGCGACTTCTCCAAAGCGGATGTGGAAGCGATGGCCGAGCGGCTGCCGATCGTGGTGGGCGCCGAGTACACTGCCCATATGACGGTGGTTGCCAGGAGCGACGCATGACTGACGGACCGTTTCTGACCCAAGCTTTGCTTGCACGCTTGACGCAGCCGGGGCCGCGCCTGCCCTGGCTTGAGCACTGGCTGCTTGACGAGGTCTGGAGTCGTGCGCGCTTTGAGGCTGCCGAGGATGTAGTGCGGGACTATCTTCTGCCGGGCGAACGCGCCGTGCAGGAGATGGAAGAGATCCTGGCCGCTGCGGCGATGCGGGCTTACGACGAGTTGCTGGCCCCGCCTACACCCGACCGCGACCTGCGTGCCTTCCTGGAGGCGGGTCGTCCGTCCGCCGCGGTCGTCTTCGATGGGTTATCGCTGCGCGAGCTGCCGGCGTTGTTGCGTTTGGCTGACAGGTCCGGGTTCACGGTGCAGGAGTTGGGCGTCTCGACCGCAGCCGTGCCCAGCGAGACCACCGATTTTACCCAGCAGCGGCTGCGCCTGGCAAGCCGCGTCGCGCCGACCAGCTTGCCCGGCCGCGGTGAACTGCGCGCTGTGGGCATCGAGTGCGCCTACTACGATTCGCCCCGTGGCCGGCGGGCGCTGGATGCGACTGCACCCGCGTTGTTGTTGTGGTCGGCTTTCCCCGATCAGACCTATCGGGACGCTGAAGCCAACTTCGACAGCCATTTTGCCCAGATCCAGACGTATCTCGACACCGCCTGGCAGAATACCGTGCAGCAAATCCCGCGCGGCCGGCCCATCCTGGTCACCAGCGATCACGGCTACGTCTTCTTCGGCCACGGCTTGTCGGCGCCGCGCAGCAACGCCGCGCTGCGTCCACTGGCCGCTCGCTTTGGCGGGGAACGTTTCGCGCGGCTGGACGGCAGTGAGCCGCCGCCCGGTCATCCCGATGTGGCTGTCATCCCGTCGCATGGGGTGGCCATGCTGCGCGGCCGCGTCCAGGTGCACACCTCCGGTCCGGACGCTAACAAGCTCTACAAACACGGCGGCCTCTCGCTGATGGAGATGCTGACGCCGTGGCTGGTGTTGACACGATGACCCGACGCGCCATCGAAGAGTCGTTCCCCATCGTCGAGATCAACCGGCTCGCGGTGCCGGAACGCAACTCTTTCAAGCCGATCTACCAGATGCACAAGTGGTTCGCCCGTCGCGCATCCTGTGTCTTCCGCGCGATCCTGCTCGGCTGCTTGAAACCGGCCGGGACCGACATCATGGCCGAGTTCTACCGGGATCACACCTGCGATCCGGACACGGCCGGCAAGGTGATCCTGGACCCTTTCATGGGTGGCGGGACGACGGTGGTGGAGGCGTTGCGGCTGGGGTGTAATGTCATCGGCATTGACCTGAACCCGGTAGCATGGTTCATCGTGAAGACCGAGGTCGAGCAGGTTGAGATCGCTGACCTCGAAGCCGCGTTTGAGCGGCTGGCGAACAGGCCCGTGGCGTGGAGCGGCAAGTCAGTGCGCGAAACGCTGCTCGATCAGTATCGCACCGAATGCCCCTGCTGCGGCCGCGCGGCCGACATCATCTATACCTTCTGGGTCAAGTCGGCCATCTGCCACAACCCCACCTGCCCCGGCCGTTCCGGCGACCAGGGGCCAGAGGTGCCACTCTTTTCGGATTACATAGTGGCGCAAAAAGCGCCTTCGATCCGCTACTGGCGGGACGTGACCTGCCCGCAGTGCAAGCACAAGTTTGATTGGGAGGTGGAACCGGCCGTGCTGGTACCCGATCCCAAACTGCGGGTGGACGCGCCGCGTTCCAGCGGCCAGGGCCGGCCGTCGGCGCGCTGGGCCTTCTCGCCCGGCGACAAGGTGAAGTGCCCATGGTGTGCGACCGAGGTGCAGCCGATTCCACCGCAGGTGAGCGGCCGCGAGCCGAAGAAGGAGCGAAAGAAGGTCCAGTTGGCCGTGCTCTTGTGCCCGCGGTGTGACTCGATCTGGCAGCATCGCGGCGACCTCCCCGAGACGGTTAGCTGCCCGGTCTGCCGCCACACTCACGATCCGCGCGTCGGCAATGTACCGGACAAGGGCAAGTTCCTGTGCCCGCACTGTGGCACCAAGGACGAGATCATTGCTTCGATCCGTCGCCTGCCTGAAGAGCGATTGCTCCCTATACGTATGTATGCGATCCAGGGCTATTGCTCGCGGTGTGGTGGAGGGGTAGAGGAAGAAGAGACCACTGAGGAAACCAAAGACCTGTTCGGTACACAAGTCACGCGTCGAGTAGAAGGCTCCCGGCAGCGACATCATGCCTGCCTGCTCATCAAGAGTGGTGGTAAATTCTTCAGACGTGTGTCGGCAGACGACTTGACGGCCTATCAGGAAGCGGTAGACACGTGGGAACGGCGAGGCGCAGAATTACCATACCCCAAACAAAGGATCCCTGATGGTCAGGAAACCCACAGGTTACTCGAACACCATTACGGCTATTGGCACCAGATGTTCAACGGGCGCCAGTCTCTGTGCCTCGCCACGTTACTTGCCGCGATAATGGAAGAGGAGAGTCAGCCTCTTCAGGAGCTTCTGCTCACAACGTTCCAGACCCTTCTTGATCGGAATAATCTCTTCTGTCGTTATTTCAACGACCGCGACACGGTTCAGGCCAGTTTTTCAAGGCATGACTATCAACCGAAGCTAACGCCGGCTGAAAGCAACGTATGGGGCAGTGTCGAGTGGCGTGGAACGGTCCCCAATCTCCACCAGAGAACAGTCGAAGGCAAAGAGTACGGTTACCAACCATACGATAATGTCGTGGGCAAGAAAGGCACAGAGCGCGTTGCTTCCGATGAAACCGTATATGGGAGGCAAGCCTCGTTGTACTGTGAAGACTCCTCGACCTCGAATCATCTTCTGGATGGAATGGCAGACTACGTCGTTACCGACCCACCCTATGCTGGCAATGTAAACTATGCAGAACTGGCCGATTTCTTCTATGTATGGCTGCGGCTGGCTCTCGCAAAGACGTATCCGCAGTTTGCGCCGGAAGAAACGCCCAAGTTGAGTGAAGTGATCGAGAACCCTAAGCGCGGAAAGACATCTGATGATTTCAGGAAAGGCCTGACCGCGGTATTCAGGGGCTCTCACAATGCACTCAAGCCAGATGGCTGCCTCGTGTTTACCTTCCATCATACAGAAGGGCAAGCCTGGGAAGCCGTTTTGCGTTCGGTATTTGACGCCGGTTTTGAGGTTGTGGCCGCCTATCCCGTACATGGCGAGAAAGAATCATCCCTAAACCTCCAAGAGACCCAATCCATCTCCTACGATCTCGTCCACGTCTGCAAAAAACGTGATCAAGATGCTTCCACCGAGCGGCGTTCATGGGCGGGCATCCGCCAGGAGATCCGCCGCCGCGCTCGCGAAGAAATCCGCGCCATCGAGGCCGGCCACTACGGCAACGAGCCGCTGCCGCCGGCCGACATCAATATCGTCCTGATCGGCAAATGCCTGGAGCTCTACGCGCGTCACTCCGGCGCGGTCATTGATCACGAGGGCAACGAGGTCACGTTGCACGAAGTGCTCATCGAAATCCGCAACATGGTGGACCAGTTTGTCCAGAGCGAGAGGCCGCTGCCGTCTGAGCTGGAAGACATCGACGCCGAGAGCCGCGTCTATCTGCTGGCGCTGGCGGCACAACGCGAGATCAAGAGCGACGACGTCCACAAGGCCACGCGCGGCATCCTGGAGCCGGATGACCTGTTGCGAGCCGGCCTAATGGTCAAGGGCCGCGCCAAGCGCGGCCGTACCTTTGAGGTCAAGTCGCCGGCCGAGCGCCTGGCGGATTTGCTGAAAGATTTCCAGCCGGAGCAAACCGAAACAATCCAGATGACGCTCTTCGGCGATCTGCCGCCGGCGCCTGCCCCGAAACGCCGGACGTTTTTCATTGACCAGGTACATCTGCTGCTGGGCCTGGCCGAGGGCGGCGAGAACCTCATGCCCTGGCTGGAACGCTTCAGCGGCGACCGTCCGCGCATTCGCGCCGCATGCGAGTACCTGGCGGGGAAGGACCCATCTCTGGCGCCGGCGTGTAATAAGGTGCTGCGGCTGTTGGATCCGGGACCACTATTGAGAGAGCCTTAGGGTAACTGTCGTCCTTGTGTTTGTTGCTTGTGCGACGGCCGAAAGCCGTCGAGGGAGGTAGCCATGTCACCCCAGATACAGAACGCACCGGCGAAACGCCCTGATGCCATAATCTGGACCGAGGGCAAGACCGACTGGAAGCATCTCAAAAAGGCTGCTCAGAAGTTGAGGCTCAATCTCAACATTGCATTTCACGAGTACGAAGATAAGGATATGGGCGACCAGATGCTCCTCAGCAAGTGCAAGACGTTTGCTGAGTCACTGCAATCGACTCCCATGATCTTCGTCTTTGATCGGGACAATGAGGCGATCATCAAGGAAATCGGTGACACCGGCTATAAGGCGTGGGGGAACCGAGTCTATTCACTGGCGATACCAATACCAAGCCACAGAGAGGATTATGACCACGTCTGTATCGAGTTGTACTACTCTGACCAAGAACTAACGACCACGAACTCAAGCGGCAGGCGCCTGTTCCTCACTACCGAATTTAACGAGAGTTCAGGCACCCACAATAATGATCCGCTGATCCACCTTGGCAACAAGGGGAAACTGGGCCGAACTGCGAATGAGAAGGGTGCGAGAATCATTGACGCGGACGTCTACCGAGGTGTTGACAGCATCGCATTATCGAAAGCGCAGTTCGCTGATGGCATCTACAACCAAGTAGAGCCGTTCAATATGTTCAGCTTCGCCCACTTCAATGCCATCCTTGACATCATCGAGGTGATCATTCGGAATGCGAAGCCATCACTGAACCTCTATATTGCGGACCAAAGCGCTCTCATGGAGAGCATCAAACAGGCAAGGTCGCTTTCAGACCATTGCAGTTGCGTCCTCCACACGATGTTCAGTATCCTCCAAATGGTGCTAGAGCTCTTTATCGTCAGCACCGTTCGTTGTTACGAAGACGTGATTACCAGTGAACCTGACGAGTACAAGAAGAAGGTCGGGCAAATTAAGGAGGACATCAGCGAGGGTTTCACTGAACCGTCGATGTCCACGCTCTACAAACTAGCCAAGCACTGCTTCTACCTGGTGGATGAAAAAGCTGCCGCCGAGTTGCAGGACATGAAGGCGTGTCTCGACAGAGTCACGATACTGGGTCCACTTGGACTCTTCCTGGATGAAATGGAAAGGGTCTTTCCTCTTGATAATTCCAAGGCACGGGTCATTAATCGAGTCCAGATGAGGCGATCATTGCTCGGGTATCTCCTACCCGAACTGCTAAAGTACGACGGCAAATTCCCGGATCTTGAGGAGGCCGTATCTATGTCAGGGGACACGGCAAAGCTTGACTATAACGTATGCGAACAAGCGTTCGACGCGCTCCTAGACTTAGTTACCCCAATCCTCTCGCCGACGCATACCTTCGTGCTGCGAACACTTGAGCGCGCAGATTCGGTCACCGGGACTTATGTCATGTCTGTTATAACCTACAACAACTTCTCGAAAGAGACTGAACATAGAACGATCAGCTTTGACGAGTACCAAACCTACCAAGACATCTCCTCTGAACTGATCGTCACTGGCCAAAATAGGCAAGAGTCGATCAGCCTGTTCCCGTTCTTGATAATCAAAGACGACAGACTCTACTTCTACAAACGCACCAGAGCATCAGGGTACGAGTATCACTCAGCCATGGGCAACCGGATAGCTATCACACCAACAAAACGAAAGTTCAACCACGCGCTATTTGGGGTTACCGCGTTAAGCGATAGCCAAGCCCTCTTCTGGACCGAGGTCGTACCAAACGCGAATCCAGTCAACGGCATTAAGGCCAATATCCCTGTTGAGGTAGGAGTCGAGTTCGTAGGTCGAAAGAAGCAGATACGCAAGATCATCCAAGAGGTAGTTGAGATTCCCAATCAAAACGGCATCATCTACGGACCTGGTGGTGTGGGCAAGACAGCTCTTATGCTACAAGTCTCCAAGGTGCTGTTTGATGAAAGTGACCTAGCGAGTGTCGCGTTCGAGAACATCATATGGGTTTCGGCGAAGAGCGACTACTACAACCCTATCTTAAACATTGTCGAGAAGAGGAAACGGCGGTTCCAGTCGTTAGACAACGTGCTTTCCACAATTCTGCGGTTCTTCGGCCACGATGATATTGAGGAATATGACACACAGGATAAAAAACAGCTTGTGCTTGACTTGCTTGAAGACAACAGGGTCTTGCTCATTCTAGATAACTTCGAAACCGTTCCAGAGTATGAAGCTCGCAACATCATCAGTTACTTTGGCATCGATGTCAAACAGCGGCTCAAGAAGAAACCCGATTACTTCAAAGTCATTGTAACCTCCAGAAAACAGATCCCGTCTGGCTTTCACCAAATTCAGCTTGCGGGCTTGGATCTGCGCGAGTCCAAACTACTGATGACAAGATTGTGTGAGCATTACCGCGATTCGAAGCCTGAGCTTACCGACCAGCAGAAAGAGGCGATCCACTTATCAGCATCAGGAATACCGATCATCATCAAGCACTGCATCGGACAGGTTTACGAATACAACGAGCCCTTGGATGGGGTGCTCCGGAAACTTTGCGAGGCTTCTACCGAAGTAGTCAAGTACAGCTTTGCTGAGGTGTTTCGATTGCTGAAAGAAGACGCGACGGCCCTCAGGATTCTCATCCTCATGGAGCTTGTCAGAGGGCCCTTGCTTATCCGGCAGATCTCCGAGATCTTGGAAATCAATGAGAGTGATGTCGAGCGGAAGATACCTCTCCTCCTCAGCTTCCAGTGTCTTGAGAGAGCCAGTCAAGGTCGGGACGAAAAATACAGCGCAAATGACGAGATTCGTATCTTCACTCGGAGCCTTGCGCAGGAAAACGCTGAGATCGCTCAGGCCATCAGAAAGCAACTCACTCGGAATTTCTCCGTTGACAAACAGATGGACTATACGTCTGAGGAGTTCGGCATTCTGATTATGTTCAATAATTACCTGTCCGAAAAACAATATTTGGAGGCGGAGGACTTCATCAAGGACCAGTTGGAGAGAATGCCTGAATCTGTCTTGTTGAATTTCTACTACGCAAAGTACCTGAAGGAACAGAAACGAGACTTCGATACTGCAATCAAGATACTCGACGAAATCCGCCCGCGTAGTCGTAATCATCCGAGTATTCTAAGGCTTCTGGTGTCGTGTTTCACATCGCTGGATGTGCCCAATTATACTGCCGCCAAACCGTATGTCAATGAATTGGAGAATTCCTCGCTGGACAATGAAGTGAAGCTAGAGGTGGCTGAGTTCTACGTCCAGGCGTCTACTGCCATTAAGACCCGCGCCCCCAGCTTGGATCCTATCCAAGAGATGCTGCGGCAGCAGGAATATAAGGAGTTGGCCGAGAAAGCCCTAAAGACATTAACTCAACTTCCAGAGAAGACGTCCAGAGTCTATCACCTACTCGCTCAGAGTTACTACAACAAGTGGGACTATTTCATAGCGCTGAAAATGATAGACCAAGCCATTGAATTGGCAGACCCACGTTCCAGTCACCTTGCGAATTTCCGATATCTGAGAGGGATCATTATTGAAAAAGCCGCTATGCACGGTCATCGATTGGCGACCTAGACAAGTGAGTCGTCGCTTATGAGCGGTTACATTCTTGTAGAACGGACACAGTTCGTGCCCTGGAAAGACGACGGGATGATCGCCCACCCGGACGAATGCGGCATCCTCGACTTCTTGCGCGAGGTCGCCGAAGACTCCGTTCCTTTTCCCAAGTACGCTCGGCTCCGCCTAGTCGGATTGGAGGAGGTCCTTTTCGCCGCGCGCCCGCACGACCGAGAGATCGCCGCCCACATCCACCAGCGCCTGCAGCATGCCGCCTCTGAACTAGAGAAAAAGCTATTGTCGGTGCAGGTGGTGTTCGAAGGAGAGCTGCGCCGCGGGGACAAGCTGTGGTCCGAGTATCGCGGGGCGCGTCTACCCATCGATGGCATGTTCGACTCACCGCTGCCCGAGACCGACAGCCGCGGCAACCGGTTCTACCGGATCCACTTCAACCTCACCAGTCCGTCGCCGTAGGGAGCGGTAGTGCTTTTGGCCTATGAGCGAGTCTCGTCCCGTCTACAACATCCAACCTGAAACTCGCGTCCGCATCCGGGGCCGTGACGACCTGGGCGTCGGCGAGGTGCTGCGCGTGGCCGCATCAGCCGGCATTTACCAGGCCGATATCGTCTTCGAGCGCGACGACGGCCGCCGGCTGGAGACCTTCCCGCTGGATCGCCTGGTGCCCGAACTCGGCCTTTGGGAGCGCCTGGTAGCCGGCGACCTGGATTCTCCGCTCGATTTCCTATTGGCCCAACTGGCCCACCAGTTCCCGCTGGCTAACACCGGCGGCGAGCTTTCCAACGCCCGCACCGCGCTCTTGCCCCACCAGATCCTGCTGACCCACGATCTCGTCGCCGCGCCCCGTCGCCGGCTGCTCATCGCCGATGAGGTCGGCCTGGGCAAGACCATCGAGACCGGCATGTTCATCCGAGAGCTCGTCGCGCGCGGCGAGGCAGAGCGCGTGCTGATCGTCTGTCCGGCCGGCCTGATCAAGAACTGGCAGGATGAGCTGCGCGATGCCTTTCGCCTGGCCTTCGATGTCCTGGGCATCGACTTCCTGGACAACTCACCACTGTCCTGGGAGACGCACGCCCGGGTAATCGCGTCCATTGATACCCTCAAAAAACCGGCGCGGCTGGCACGATTGCTCTCTGCCCCGCGTTGGGATACGGTGGTCTTCGACGAAGCACACCACCTGAGTCGGACGCGTTACGGCACCAAGACAACCACGACGCAAAACTATCGGCTGGCCGAAGCGCTGCGCGGCCACACACGAGACCTGATCTTCCTTTCCGCCACCCCGCACCAGGGGGACGCGTTCCAGTTTTGGTCGCTGGTCCAGCTCCTCGACGACAGCCTGTTCGACTCGCCCGAGGCGATGCTCGACCACCGCGGCTTGCTGAATCGCGTGATGGTCCGCCGGACTAAGCGCGAAGTCACGGACGCGGCCGGCAATCCGATCTTCATGCGCCGGCAGGTCATTACGCAATCCTTCATCCTGGGCGTACGCGAGCGCAACTTCTATGAGAAGCTCACCGAGTACCTCCGGGAAGGCTACGGTGTCGCGGGCGTGGGACAGACGCGCACCACCAGTCAACAACGTGCGGTCGGTTTTGTGATGACGACCTTTCAGAAGATCATGTCGTCTTCCCCGCGCGCCATCCGGCAGGCGTTGCGCCGGCGCTTATTGGCCGTTCTGGCACGCGAGCAGATGCAGCTCGAAGCACGTGCCGGCGGCCGCGTGGCTTCGCCCGAGGTGGCTCAACACATCCAAGCGCTCCAGGTCGAGATGCGCGCCCTGGCGGCCAGCATCATGGGCTTGCTCGCCAACGGCGGTGCCGCTCAGACCGCCGAAGCCGACGCATACATCGCCCAGGTCAAAGGGCGCCTGGCCCGTCGCGCCGCCGAAGACGAAGTTACCTCCTGGGCATTGGAAGGTGACGAAGAAGGCGACGATGTGGTCTATGCTGACAGCAACATCCCGGACGAGGCTGCCAAGCTCCGCCAATTGCTCAACATCCTCCCCGAGGGTCCCGACCGCAAGTTCGAGACCTTGGTGCGCGCGGTCGAACAACTCCGTCGCGAAAACCAGGCCGATAAATTCGTCATCTTCACCCAGTATCGCGAGACCCTGGAGTTTCTGCGCGAGGAACTGGGCCGGCGCTACGGCGTCCAGAAGCTGTGCACCGTCAAAGGTGGCCCATTGGATGACAAAATCGCGGCCATGGAGTCGTTCTGGAAAGCCGACGGCGCACAGTTCCTCATCAGCACTTCAGCCGGCGGCGAAGGCATTAATCTGCAAATCGGCCATATCCTGTTCAATTACGACCTGCCGTGGAATCCGATGGCCGTCGAGCAACGCATCGGCCGCGTGCACCGCTACGGCCAGACCGACACCGTACAGGTCTACAACCTGGTCGCCGAGGATACCGTCGAACAGCGCATCTATAGCCTGCTCGAAGAGAAGCTGCTGGATATCGCCCGCATCATTGGCAAGACCGATCCGGTTACAGGTCAGGCGACCGAGGACTTCCGTTCAGAAATCCTCGGCTTCCTGGGCGCATCCCCCAACTACCAGGATCTCTACCGTCGGGCGCTGGTTGATCGCGACTACCGACGCACTGAACAGGAAATCGCCGACGCCGTCGAAAAGGCCCGCCAGGCCAGCGAAGCGCTCCGTTCCCTGTCCCAGAACCTCGACACCTTTAACTTGGAACACTACCGCACGTTGCGCGGTCATTTCACACTCGATGACCTGCGTGTCTTCGCCGAAAAGGCAATCATTCGTCTTGGTGGAGCGATCCTACCTGATGGTGAAACCTTCCGCATTGAGACGCCCGATGTTCTGCTGTCCTACCCCAACGTTAGTCGCCGCTACGCCGACGCCACTTTCGACCGCAATCTGGCGATGCGTAAGCGGAAAACTCAGCTCCTCGGCCTGGGGCATCCGCTGGTAGATGCGTTGATTGCCTACTACCAAAGCGGGCGTGTCCGAGGGGAAGTAACCGCTCAGTCTGGTGGCAACCCACGTGTGCTCTCTGTCCGATGCATCTTCACCATCGACATCGGTGACGGACATCCACACAAGGAGTATCGCAACTTTGTCATTGGCACGGATGGTGAGTGGAGTGAGGAGTCAGCACGAGGAGATGTCGAGACGCTTAGAGAAGCCAGGCTGGGCCACAATGTGATCGAGAAGCCGACGCCATCCGAAGCCTTGCGACAGCAGATCAGATCGGGAATTTCCACGGTAGAGGCGTCACTACGGGCGCAGACTGAAGGAGCGGTCTCGGTGAGGAGTCGCTTGCTGGGGCTCATGATCGGCTGAATCCTTGCGGCTCACTACTACATTCAAACGGGTTTACGTGGGGCTAATTGTGGTCGATCATGCAAATGAGGGCCACGCGATCACGTAAGACAGGGCCAGTGGGTGACGCGCCCTCTCCCAACCTACACCTGCGGCATCTGTGGCTTCGTCATGAACGAGGTAGGCGAGTGCCCGCGCTGCAAGCTCGCAGTGGAAGCTGACGCGGAGCGCTTGCGGCGGGCCAGCCGGGCAGGCGATGTGTTTGACCAGGTGCGCGAGTTGCTGGATGAGGGAGACGACGAGAACCCGACTGCGGCCTGAGTAAACCCAGGGGTAAACGCATCACCCAGAACTGCCCTACGTCGAACTGCGTAAGAGACACATCAATGATGGCGTCAAACGATCCAGAGACACTGAGAGAGTTGATGCGGCTGCTCAAGAGCGATGACCTGAAAGACCGGCTGACGGCGATCATGGCGCTGGGTGACATCGGCGATGAGGCGGCGCTCCGGGCGCTGAGCGAGAGGATGGTGCCCGTCAACGAAGAGTTGAGCGCGTTGGTAGTTGCGGTAGGCAACCTCAAACGAAAGCTGGGGGTAAAGTACCCAAGCGCCTGATCACCGGATGATGAGGTTCACTTTCGGAAATCAGCAGGGAGCGGAGCATGCCGGGACAGAAACGCCGTTACCGCACCGGGATAAGCGCAAGGCCGAGATGCGCTGTGAGCGGTGACGTTTGGTCGTGCCACTGACGGAAGGGTTCAGTTTGGCGGCGGACGCCGTTGGCGGCACGTGCTTCTGGGTTGCCTGTCCATGAGCCGGGGCCTACCGTTCCGGGATCAATATGACTCATGGGCACCGGCACGTTCTCAATGGAGTGGCTGGTGAGCCATTGGTTCACCCTTGACGGGTGAAAATGACTTGTCGGCGCGAACGCAGTTTTTGAAAGAGGAACCTATGCGTTACCGTCGTCCAAGTCTCAAGACCATGCTCGGCATTACAAAGGTCAGGCGGCGTCTCAACCGCGATCTCGGGATCGACGCTATCCGCCGGCCGTTTCGCGCCCGGCAGTACGCCGAGCAGCGCATCAAGCGCCGGCTGGGTTACTACTCCGAGCCGATGAAGTTTCTGCGGTTCCTCGGACGCATGCTGAAGAAGTGAAGGGCATATTGTCGGCGAATGAGAGAGGCTGACCATGATCGATCCGGGCCTGCGGGGACGGCGTGGCCCTGAGCACCTGCAGTCGTGCTTGAAGTGGGGCGACTCGATGCCCCTAGCTGTAGCTAAAGGGCCCTGACCCGACCGGACGCAGCCCGCGTCCAGGCCCGCTTACGGCCCGACCTGTTTACCAGGAGCGAGTGCTGTTGGCCTGGTCGCTGCACTTTCAGCGCTTGCTGGCCAGGCCGCTAAAGAGCATCAGGAGTGGCAAGGGCCTGTCTCGGCAAGATTTCTGGAAGGCGGCTTCCGTGTAATCTATATTACAGTGTACCCGGCCAGGCCGCCGTACGTTATCGTCACGTGAGCCTTCATTGTTAGGAAGGGGACAGCAGCGATGCAGTACCGATTTCTCGGCAAGACCGGCATGAAGGTCTCGGAACTGTGCTTTGGCACGCAGACCTTCGGGTGGGGCGCCGACGAAGCCACGGCGCACTTGCTGGCCGACACCTTTGTCGAGGCCGGCGGTAACTGCTTCGACAGCTCTGACAGCTACAACGGCGGCCAGGCGGAGGCGATGCTTGGCAACTGGCTGCGGAGCCACGGCAAACGTTCGCAGCTTGTTATCGCCACGAAGATCTTTTTTCTCGCCGGCGACGGGCCCAATGATACTGGCCTGTCGCGCAAGCACATCCTCGACCAGGTAGAAGTGAGCCTGCGGCGGCTGCACACCGACTACATCGATCTGTATCAGGCGCACTGCTGGGATGCCGCCACCCCGCTAGAGGAAACCCTGTCCACGCTGGACGATCTCGTGCGCGCCGGCAAGGTCCGCTACGTCGGCGCCTCGAACTTCACTCCTTCCGGCCTGATGCGCGCCCTCATGCTCGGCCAGATGCACGGGTGGCCGCGCCTGGCCTGCCTGCAGCCGGAATACAGTCTGCTCGTGCGTAGCGCTGAATGGGAGCTCCTGCCGCTGTGCCATGACGAGGGGCTCGGGGTAATCTGCTGGTCGCCGTTGGCCGGGGGCTGGCTGAGCGGCAAGTACCGGCGCGGGCAGCCGCCGCCAGGGGACAGTCGCGTGGGTCGGGCGGACCGCTGGGATGATCAGCCCGGCCAACGGGAAAGCGAGCGCACCTGGCAGATCGTGGATGCCCTGGTCGAGGTCGCCGCCGGCTGCGGCAAGACACCGGCCCAGGTAGCCCTCAACTGGCTGTTGCAGCAGCCCAGCGTGACCGCCGCGATTTTGGGGGCGCGCACCATGGAACAGCTCAAGGACAACCTCGGCAGCGTGGGCTGGGCGTTGGCCGCCGAGGAGCTGGCCCGGCTCGACGCCGCCAGCGCGATCCCGCTCCCGTCGCCGTACAGCTTTATCGCCCGCTACACACGACGCCGCGATGTGGACCGTGCCTGAATGACGTTTCCCCGTTACCAGGAGTCGACCGGCCCTTACAGTCAGGCTGCCTACGACGCCCTCTGCCCTGGTGACTTGAGCACCGTGATGATCAATGCAGGAACACGTGCGCCGCAGCGCTCATCTCGGGGCGGTGCTCGTCAGCGCCGGCTGCTCCTGATTGAACGCTGATAACTGGGGGGTCTCAGAGTAAAGAGGAGCCAAGATGAAGATCAGCGACATCAAGGTCTATCCGGTCTGGGTAGGCAGCCGCAACCAGTTGGTGGTCAAGGTCGAGACCGATGCCGGCATCTGGGGCTGGGGCGAGGCCGGCGTGTCGGGGCGCGAGCGTGCCGTGGCGGGCGCGGTGCAGCACTACCGCGAGTTCCTGCTCGGCAGAGACCCGCTGCGCATCGGCGCGCTGTGGCAAGAAATGTACCGCAGCCAGTATTTCGAAGGAGGGCGCGTGCTGAGCGGGGCGATCTCGGCCATCGACATCGCCCTGTATGACATTGCCGGCAAAGCGCTGGGGGTGCCGGTCTATCAACTGTTGGGCGGGAAGCAGCGCGACTATGTGCCCTGCTTCGCCACCACAGGGGCGCCCATGGGTCCGCGCCTGATCGAAGAGGCCCAGTTGCTGATCGAGCGCGGCTGGAACGTCATCCGGACCGGCACGGGGCATCCCGATACCGGCGGCGATGCGCGCCTGTTCGAGCCGCGTGAGTCGCTGGGCCTGACGGCGCCCTGGCTCGCCAGGCTGCGCGAGGCCGTGGGACCGTCTGCCGTGCTGGGCATCGATTATCATCACCGGCTGAGCGTGGCCGAGGCCACCAGCTTCTGCCAGCGCATGCCGCCGGGCACCCTTGACTTCCTTGAGGAGCCGATCCGCGACGAGTGCCCCGAAGCCTACACGGCGCTGCGCAGCATGGTCGACGTACCTTTCGCGATCGGCGAGGAGTTCTCCTCCAAGTGGGCCTTCCTGCCCTACATCGAGCGTGGCCTGACCAACTTCGCGCGGGTCGACGTCTGCAACGTTGGCGGGCTGACGGAGGCGATGAAAGTGGCCGGCTCGGCCGAAGCCCATTACATCGACCTCATGCCGCATAACCCGTTGGGCCCGATCTGCACCGCGGCCACCATCCACCTGGCCGCCGCCGTGACCAACTTCGCCTGGCTGGAAGTGCGCACCTCGCCCAC
>Ga0209226_10000689_pt1 | contig 17423 bp, 13 predicted proteins | sample BarGraNGADG00212_2_FD_184497 | JGI IMG/M metagenome (GOLD analysis project Ga0209226, IMG submission 184497) | Arctic peat soil microbial communities from Barrow, Alaska, USA - Barrow Graham LP Ref core NGADG0011-212 (SPAdes) (version 2) | ecosystem: Environmental > Terrestrial > Soil >...
TGAGAGCTCACGCTAGTCATGCCGGGGGAAGGGTGTTTGACATGTTTCGACCGGCGCCAGACGCAGCTCGGATGCTGACCGTCTATGTTCTGTTGGCATTGCTTATGCTTTTCTTCGCCGCTGCGGGAGCTCTTGCAGGCGGAGGGCCCGCGAACGTCGTGGTTGTGGTTAACCAGCACAGCAGCGTGTCGGCGAGTATCGCGAATTATTACGTGTCGGCTCGGGGGATCCCGGCTGCCAACGTTTGTCGGATTTCGTGCTCAACCCTGGAATTCGTGGATGGCTGGCCGGAGTTGGAAGCAAGTATCCTGGCGCCGATCCGCGCGTTCCTGCAGTCCCTGAAAGACCGCGCTGCAGCCGAGAATACAGAGTACAGAATAGACTACATAGTCTTGACCAAGGGAGTGCCCTTGGGCGTGAACTGTTCGGACCACGGTTCTACGAGCGGCCCTCTGTCCATTACGAGCATCCTGACGTGCATCGACGAACCAAGTGTGACTGCGAATATAGACAACCCGTACCTGGCGAGGCCCTATGGCCCGGCTCTCGAGACTGCTTTCTCTCACCAGCTCAACCTGAGTGGTTATCATCTTTACCTGGTTACAAGACTCGACGGTTATACGGTGCAGGACGTCTACACGATGATCGACCGCAGCGTAGCGTCTTCGCCCCTGGGCCCGATACTGCTTGATGCCATGCCTGGAACGGATTCACTGAATACGAGGCTCTCAAGTGCGAAGATCCTGCTGCAGTCCCGAGGTATACCGACCATCTACGACAATACGACAGCATTCCTCGCCAACCAGACTGGGCTGATGGGCTACTTCAGTTGGGGAAGCAACGATGGCGCATATTCCCTCAATAGTTACAGAAGCAATATGTTCGTCCCTGGGTCAATCGCCGATACATTCGTCTCCAGCAGCGGCCGCACGTTCAACCCAACATCGGGCGGGCAGTCCTTGATCGCTGACCTGATAAGCCAGGGGGTTTGCGGTGTGAATGGCTTTGTCTCGGAACCACAGGCACTCAGCTCGACCTACCCGAAGGTCCTGTTCGACAGGTATACCAAAGGTTACAATCTGGCGGAGAGTTTCTATGCCGCGTGTCCAAAGCTCTTCTGGAAATCGGTGGTAGTTGGCGATCCTCTGATGGCGCCGTATGCAACGGCCCCACAGGTAACGGCGGAATTTCCGCAGAACCCGCTCACGGGCTCGGCAACTCTGGCCGCTACCGCTGTGGATCCGGACGGGATCGCGCATGTCGATTTCTACCTCGACGGCGGTTTTGTTGGCTCTCGCACGACTAAGCCGTACTCCGTCCAAGTTGACACTACGAAGTGCTACGTAGGCACGCATACGGTCCATGTTATGGCAGTAGAAGCCAGTCCGGTGGCCAGTGAGGGTGTGGCCTCGGCGGCAGTGTATATCGTAAACCCGGTATCGGTCTTGCGGGTCATTTCTGACGCCTTGCCCTGCGAGGATGAGCAAGGAGTCCAGTGCTCGGAAAAAGTCGTGACTGCCTCGACCTCCGATATGGGCGGGTCGGAGTTCTACGTCCAAGAGGCCAATGGCACCTGTGGGATCAGGGTTATCTCGACCAAACCCGTTGCCGAAGGAGACGCCGTCACGATTAGCGGTAAGCTGGTCACTGATTCGGGAGAGCGAAGCATCCAGGCTGACGCTGACAAGGTCGAGATCGATCCGGCGTTGCTGACTCCTCGAAAACCGATAAAACCGGTTGGGGCGCCCAACAGATGGATCGGCGGAGGCAACTTCGGCGCGAACACGAAAGGTGTGACGGGGGGAATTGGACTGCGTAACATCGGGCTTCTCGTCAAGACCTGGGGCAAGACCACGTATATCGGCGGTGAGGGCGAGGGATTCTTCTACATCGACGATGGCAGCCGGCTTAATGACGGTTCCGGACATGTGGGACTCAAAGTCAAATGCCGCGATCTGCTCAAGCCGGCTTTGGGCGCCAATGTAGTGGTGGTCGGCATATGCAGTTGCGAAAAACTCGGTGAAAGGATCACCCCTGTCATCAAGGTTCGCCGGCAATCAGACGTGGGGCATTAGCCGGCAGCAGGCGAACCAGGTAATTATACTGGTTTTTGCATGTTTGGCGGAAAAGCCCTTGACAGGCAGACAAACCGGATGTAAACTGCACCCGTAAGTAGTAGGTTAGTCCATAGTCGTGGGTACGGTGCGACCCGTACGGCGGATGCCTGCGTTGAAAGAGCACCATTAATGTCTCTCAGTGTCGAGGAGTATGCCACACACTCGGCGCTGACACAAACTGAGGAGGAGAAAGCACATGACTGTACCACGCAAGCTCACATTGGTCATGGTAGCTCTGTTGATGCTGGCGCTATGCGTTTCGGCATCGGCAGGTGTTGTCAGAACGAAGACCAGCTATCTTACCGGGAACATGGTGATCGGCACCCAGGGGCTCAAGTGCGACGCAGTAGTCAGCAAAGGGCTAGACAATGTCTTTACCTATGAGTACACGCTGACCTACACTGCAGGCGTTGCCTCAATCCACACCTACAAGGTGCAGAACCCCAACACAAGGCCGTATACCAACGCCGCCAACACTGATGCGTTCACTAATCCGCCAGATGGGTCGGCCACTTTTGTTCAGTGGCTCAGTGGCGCAATGCCTGTTGGGGACGTTCGCACGTTCAGCTATAAGTCAATATACGCTCCAATGGAACTCGATGTATACACAATTGCCGCCGACACCGGGACGTCGGCACTGGGCAAAACACTGGGCATGAGCGGCACGATTCCCGAGCCGAGCAGCTTGGCGGCCCTCTTGTTTGGAGCGGTTGGGTTAGTGCCGCTGGTGATGAGGCGGCGGAAATAGTCACGCAGGTTTGCGCCGCCGGGGTTTGGTACAGCCCTGGTGGCGCTGGCTGGATGACTTAAATGGTAGTTGCAGTAAGCGGTAGTCTTCCATCTTTGCAGGACGCATCATTTCCAGGGAGGAATAGCATGAGGAGACGCACTCAATACGCTTTGGCATTTGCGCTCGTTGTGGCGCTGACGGCAGGTGTTGTCGGTTCGGGGTGGGCTCTTGGCAACCCGTATAAGAGTACCATTGTTAACGACTTCTCTCAGAATGACCTGACCGCGAGGGTGACCTACAACCCGGTGAGTGGCTTGTACCACTACGAGTACACTCTGGTGTACCTCGAGGCATTCGGCGATGAGCCGCTGACGGATTTCAGCGTAGGCAACATACACAATCGGTCGTACACGAATGCGACGAGCAGCATCGCTTCTTTTTCCATGGTAGAGAGTAGCCAAGACTCGGTGTACTTCTACATTCCGTATGGAGATGCGCCGACAGGTACCACGGTCACATTCTCGTACGACTCGGTCCATCCCTTCGGGCTGGCAAACGTTACGCTTGCCGGCGGGTTGTTTGCCAATGGTCAAACGCTCGGTATGAGTCCCGAACCCAGCTCCCTTCTGGCAGTGGCATTCGGCCTTGGTGGAGTTCTCTGGACAAGGCTGAGACGCAGGAGCTAATACTGCGCCGAGGAGTTTTATTATGTGGGCCGGGGGCAATGCCTCCGGCCTATTGATTGTACGATGCGTGCGAAAGAGGGATGGATATCGTGCAGGTAGGGCTTGGGCCGCTGGGGCAGAAGATCGTTCGGTTTGCGCTCGAGCGCGGGGCGATCGACATTCAACGCGCTGCGCAGCATCGTCACAGCAAAGCCTGGGCTCAGGACTATGACGGATATTCCGTCCGTTGCATACTGACATCACGCAAACCGTCAGGGTTCGATGCGCACGAGCTTTAGCATGGTCGGCGGCGGTGGGGGACCCTCGCGCTTCCTGTCTCTGTTGACCCCGAGCGTCTCCCAGCGAAGCACGTAGCGCACGCCCGACTTGATGCTTGCCCCGCTATCCCCGCAGGTTCGTGATTCGAGTTTGCCCGCGGAGGTGTTCGCGGCGCTTGGGGCCGCGGTGGGTTGGGGACGGCGGATGTCCTCAATGGGCTTCAGGGAGGTTTCGTCCAGAACCCACGTGCCGTTGCCGCACTTCGCATTGCCGTAGGACTGCGTCAGGCGGCCGTCGCTACCCACCGACACCGGAGCCACGTGAACCTCGAACGGGATCGAGCCGTTGCCTTCGAATGCCCAGCGATAGTCCCAGGAGCTGATCTTGTATATCTTCCAGCGCCCCTGCTCCAGCCGCGCGTCATACACCTGGGTGAACCCTTTGTCATCGTATTTGTGGTAGCTGACGATGACTCGCTTTTGCGAATCGAACCCGACAGTCACGTTGCCGTTGATCGCGCCTCCCTTGACTGGCACGGGATCGACTACGTCGGCCTTCGCCAACGTGATCGGCAGCTTCAACGCCTGTCCCGAACCCTTCTCCCAGTGGACCAAATCCTTGGAGCGAGCATAGCAGATGTCGTGGTTGGTCTCGCAGCCCCCCGTGTCCCGCCAGATCCAGGCGAGGTGATAGAAGCCGTCGGGCCCCAGGCGAAGCGGACCGAGATAGGCGTTCATGTCTCCTTCGCCCGAGGTCAGCGGCTCCTCCATTAGCCGTCGCCATGTTCGCGACTTGGCTTCATAGACATTGTAGTACTGATCGCCGCTGCCGGAGCTGCCATCGCGGTATGTGAAAAGGAACTCCTTGCCCGGCCCACGGAAAAACGACGGATAGGTACACTTGATCTCGTTGCGACCCACCATGGAGGGAATCCGCTGAAATGTGTCGATGTCCCCGTGTTTGGCCGTGCGGAAATAGACCAGCGGTTTGACGTGCATGTTCGCGCACAGGTGGAGGCAGCCCTCATCGTCCATCGCCATAGCGATGTAGTTGTGGCTGTCCCAACCAAGAGTTTCCGGCAGCAGCACAAAGTGCCATTTGGTCTCCAAAAGCCCGCGCGAGGCCACGGTCAGCTTGCGCTCGGCGTCGTAGAACGCCACGAACTGCCTATCCTCATGCGTCAGCAGCGCGAACCCAACGGGATGCCCCGCCCACACCGGCGCGACGTCGAGGACCGTCTCGTTAGCATTCGCGGCCAAGCCGCCCGCAAGCAGCAGCGCCGCTGACAGCGGCAGAATCCAAGTCGATGCGCAGTAGTGCAAAGTCACATCCTCCCAAAATGCAATCGCGAAAGCGCGAAAGGGCGAAAACGCGAAAGGAAACCCTTTAATGATTTCGTGATAGAGATTGCGATCCCTCCAGGTATCCTACCTGGAGGGTGCGGGCAGCGCCTTGCGGTAGTCGTCAACGTAAAGCCCGATGCGATCTATCGGAATCTGCTTGAAACCGAGCTTGAACGCGGGGGAACTCGGCTTGAGGCGGAAGTCCTTCTTTGCCGCGTCCATGAACTGAGGGTCGGAGAAGCCCGGCTGGGAGTCCACGAGGTTGTCGCGGATGTCCAGCATCTTCGTGTCGAACTTGTCTATGATCGCCATCCACTGGCCGCCGATGGATATGTTGCGCGTTATGCTGTTGCCCTTGGGCAGGCGAGGCTCGTCGCGCAATATGGTCGCGAGCTGAGGGTAGTGGTCGGAGTAGGGCGGCTGAGTGCCGTTTACTGCCTTGAGGCGGTCGAACATGGTGTTGTCGGTGCCGTCCCAGTAGGTCTTGGTCCAGGCCGCGATGCCGCGCGCGTCCACATGGACGGAGATTCTGCAATCCACGAAGGTGTTGTTCTGGACGGTGTTGTCGCGCCCGCCGCCGATCATAACGGCGCGGTTTGCTTTGTAGAAGAGGTTGCCGTAGACTCTGCTGCCGCTGGCCCAATCGTCGAGGTAGACCGCCATCGTGTCGCTGAAGCTGAGCTTGTTGTCATATCCGCCGAGGTCGTGGAAGTAGTTGAAGCGAATCTCGTTGCCGCGCCATGTCCAGTCGCGGCCCATGTAGAACGCCCCCGCGTCGCCGGTTTCGCGGCAGATGTCGTGTATCTCGTTGAACTCGATCATGTGATCGTTGCCGCCGAGAATGATCGCGCTGTGGGGCGCGTAGCAGATCAGGTTGTGCGAAATGCGATTCCCCACGCCGCTTATCAGCACGCCGGGGCGATAGGTCCGCGACCAGCGGCTGAAGTCGTGGATGTAGCAGTTCTCGACGAAGTTGCCGGCCGGGGTGAGGGTCATGCGGTCGCCGCCAGCGAGGTTGATGCCGCCGTCGCCGGTTTCGTAGATGTCGCAGCCCGACACGCCGTTGCGCGTTCCGCCGTTGATGCTCACGGCAACGTTGCCGATGTTGCGCAGGACACATCCGGCGATTAGGTTGGCCGTGCCGCCTGAGATCTCGACGGCGCTGCCCCTGCACGCCTCGATGGTGAACCCGCGCAGGGTGACGTAGGAGACATCCGTCAGCGAGACCATCGGTTTCTCGATGATCGACACAATCGCATTCGCCTTGCCAATCGGTTTGGGGGGCCAGAAGTAGAGAATGCCGGTCTTGCGGTCCAGATACCACTCGCCCGGCGCGTCCAGTTCCTCCAGCACGTTGAGCGCGCGATACCGCCTCTGGGCCTTGTAGCCATACACGCCGTGCGGGGGACAGGTGGCTATCTCCTTGTTCTTCGTGTCGATGGACTGCACTTTCTCGTATGAGTCGGCCCAGGGCCAGGTCCAGTAGCCGTGCAGCCAGATGTCATCCGCCTTAGCCCAGCGCGAGGGGCGGTCGCCATCGTAGTTGAACCTGCCTCCGTTGGGGTCCGCGGGGACGGCCGCGATCTGGGTCCATCCGTTGTTGGGCCACCCGGCCAGCGTCATCGGTATGCCGTTGAAGAAGAGTTCCAGGCCCGCCGGGTCTACGGGCCGGCCGAACCCGCGCGGCCTCATCTGGCCGTAGTCCGTGATCCCCTGCGCTTTGAGATCGGCCTGAAGCACTCTGCCACGGGCTGCAGGGTCGAACCGCTCGATTGTGCCCGAATCACGGACGGGTTTGAAACCTGTGATCTCTATTCCGCCTATCAGTTGGACCTGTTCGCCGTCACACGCGCGGTAGATTACGGGCGAGTCCTTCGCGCCGCTGTCCTCGGCGGTGAGCGCAAAAGTCGATGCGATCGGGTAAACGCCGCCGCGCACCCATACCGTGACCCCGCCCGCCGGCAGCGCTCCGATCTTCTTGATCGCCCGAATCGCGTCTCTCGCTCGATCGAGCGTGGCGAACGGCCTCGCCCGCGTTCCGGGATAGCTATCGCTGCCGGTTGTGGAAACGTAGAACTCGGCGTGTGCCGCGCACAGCGACAGGCACAGCAGCATCAATGCGCCGGCAAAACCAGCGGCCATTCTCATCTCTTGCCCTTCTCTCCAACACAGTGTCCGGTCCGATGATAGTGCAATGCGCGCCGATACGCAAGTGTGCCTTAGGACTCTCTTGCGATTTCCAGAGAGGGCGCCAGACTGATCCGGTTTCGCAGCGTGTAGACGACGGGGCATCGGTCGAGCGCGAGCCTCTCGGCCTCTCTGATCTTCTCCTCGGGCGCGTCGCTCACCACTCGCAGGATCACCCGGATCTCTTCCATTATGGGCTGATCGCTGATGCCGAAGACGCGGGAGAAGTTGACGTCGGCTTCCACGCGTATCGTGAGGCTCTTGATGTGTACCCCGAGTGCGGCGGCATTGGATGCAAACACGCCGGTATAGCACGAAGCCAAGCCAAAGAAGCAGTAGTGCATCGGGCCGGGCAGACTACCGCCGCCACCCATGAATGTCGGGTTATCGGTCTCGAAGACAGTTTGTCCGCCCTCGAACTTGATGGTAGAGATGAACTGGGGCCCACCCACGGCGAGAACCCACTCTCCCTCCATGACTTGGGTCTTCTTGCCGACAGAGGGATCTTTCTTGATCTGCTCCGCGAAGCTGTTCATAGCGTTCAGGTTAACGTTGTCTACCAGCGTCATTATGTGCATCCTTTCCATATTGAAGGCTCTGTCGGCTGCTCCTGAGCGGCGCGCCGACCGGTACCGCGATAGTATACCCGGCTGAAGGCAAACTAACACAACAGTATTCATTTTCACCCCCCGGCGGAACGAACGGGAATCCGGCCATCACGATCACGGCCGCAAATGGGTGGACGGAGGAAATCCACCGAAGGGGCGGCGAAGTAGCAGTCGTGAGTGAAATGGACAACCCTGCGAACATGGAGATGCTGATGATATCAAAGGCTCTGATTGCAGTTTTCTGCGTCTGGCTGGTAGCCAGTTGCGGCATGCCGTCTTGGTCGGCGACCAAAGCCGGCAAGAAGTGGGAGATTGGCGCTCCCATCGTCACTTATTGGGCGGGGCCTGGGACCCACATGGCTTTGGACGAACGGACGGCTGAGCAGTTGCGTGCCGGCGGCTGGAACCTCGGCTGGACGAAGAACCCAGCCGATCTTGATGTTTATCACCGCCATGGAATCCGTGTTATGCTGGTGATCGATACCCCGAACGTGGATGATCCCGCGCAGGCCAAAGCCCTCGATGCGCTGATCGAACGTGTTCGCTCTCATCCGGCGCTCTATGCCTACTATTTGGTTGATGAGCCGGGAGCCGGAGCGTTCCCGGCGTTGGGCAAGCTCGTCGCATACCTTCGACAGCGCGACCCGGCGCACTTGGCTTACATCAACCTGCTGCCTACCTACGCGTCGGATGGGCAGCTTCAGGTCAGCGATGACGCCGCCGAACGCGCCAAGGTCGGCTATCCGCAGGATTTCGCGGGCGTCAACACGGATGACAAGACGGCGCTGCGATACCGCGAGCATCTCAGGCAGTTTGTCGAGGTAGTCCATCCGGACCTAATCAGTTACGATCACTATCATTTCATGAAGAATACGGACGGCAGCCAGTATTTTCTGAACCTCGCCCTGATCCGTATGGCAGCGCTGGAGGCGGATAAACCATTTCTGAACATCATCCAGACCTGCGACTCCCCTTCCGAGGGCTGGCGTGGGCCCGGTGAGCACGAACTGCGCTGGCTTACCTACACGTCTCTGGCCTACGGCGCGCAGGGGATCAGCCACTTCCGCTATGACGTCGGGCTTTGGAAAGACCCCAACGACCCCACGACTCCTCTGCCGCTCTACTGGGCGGTGTCTCAGATCAACCGTGAGTTTGTCGCGATTGCGACGGAGCTTCAGCCCCTCAAGTCGCTGGGCGTATATCACTGCGGTACATTGCCCGTGGGCGGGCAGGCGCTGCCGCCGAAGAGCGCCTTCGCGCCGGAGCCTGCGTCACAGGAGGTCTTACTCGGCTATTTTGGCAAGTCCGCACGTCGCCCAACTCACGTGGTGGTTGTGAACCTGGACTACAAGAACGCGGCTACAACGACGCTGGTCGGCCCCGGTCCAATGGAGGTTTTCCATGCGCCTACGGGGTCATGGTCCGGTGGGTCCGAAGGCTCGCGACTGAGGCTCGACCTTCCTCCGGGCGGCGGGGTTCTGGTGCGGTTGAGATAATAATAAGCAGGGGGTTGGGCTTTGATACTAGATAGTTTCTCTCTGAATGGCAAGGTCGCGCTTGTAACCGGCGGCGCGGGGCTCTACGGCAGGCAGATCGTGGCGGCTCTGGCCGAGGCGGGCGCGAAGACCTACGTCGCCTCGCGGTCTACAGACGCTCTGACCGAACTCGCTGATGAGCATCGGGCAAAGGGCGGGGATGTCGAGCCGATGCACGTGGACCTGGCGGAGGAGTCCTCTATTCTGGCCCTGAAAGACGAGATCGTGAAACGAAGCGGCCGGATCGATATACTCGTGAATAACGCGGTCGCGCGGCCCATGAAGAAGGGCTATGAGGACGATGCGTCTGCATTTGCGGAGAGCATGCGAGTCAACGCCACCGGGCTGTTTGTCATCACCCGCGCGATGGGCGATCTTATGGCCGAAGCCGGAAGCGGCTCGATTATCAACATCGGGTCCATACAGGGCATGATCGGTCCCGACCCGACGATCTACGAAGGCACGACCATGAGCGGCTTCTACCCGGACTACTTCTTTCACAAGGGTGGGATGATCAACTACACCCGGTTCACCGCCAGCTACTACGGCCCCAAAGGCATCAGGTGCAACTGCGTGTCGCCGGGCGGCTTGTTGACCTCGAAAATGCCGGAGGCGTTCGTGCGCCAATACAGCGCGCGCACGTTTCTGGGCCGGCTGGCGAACTCGACCGACCTGATGGGGATTATCGTCTTTCTGGCTTCCGATGCGTCGGTCTATATCACCGGCGCGAATATTCCCGTTGACGGTGGTTACACGGCGAAGTAATGATGCAATACGAGCGATTGGGTGATCTGAAGATCTCGCGGCTGATGCTGGGGACGGTTCAGTTTGGGCTGGACTATGGCATCGCGAACAAGGCCGGGCAGCCTGCTTATGAGGTTGCGCGGGACATTATCGCGTGCGCGTATGAGGGCGGCGTCAACTGCCTGGATACCGCTGCCCTATATGGAGACAGCGAGGAGGTGCTGGGGCGGGCGCTTTCGGAGCTGAAGATCGCGGACAAGATGGTGGTGGCGACCAAGGTGTGCCATTTGGCGGATGACCTGGCCGCGAGCGAGGCGGATGCGATAATCGAGGAGTCGGTTATGCGTTCGATGCGGCGCTTGCGTATGGACGTGCTGCCGATCTGCTTGTTTCACAATGAGACCAACTTTCTTGGGTATGCCGATTCGCTGCTGAAGCTGCGGGACAGGGGGTTGGTGGGCTATATTGGTTCCTCGGTGACCACTCCGGGGGCTGCATCGACGATAGTGCGGTCGGGTCTCGCTGACGCAGTGCAGATGCCCACGAGCGTGCTGGACAGGCGGTTCGTTCGTATCGGAGTGTGTGACCAAGCCGCAAAGCGAGGCACTGCGCTGTTCGCGCGAAGCATCTATCTGCAGGGCCTGCTTCTTATGCCCGAAGATGAGATTCTGCCCGAGTTAGCCGACGTGATCCCGGTGCGGCGCAATCTTCAGACGCTGGCGGAGCAGGCCGGGATGACTATCTCGGAGCTGGCGGTGCGGTATGTGCTCGGCATATCGGGGATAACCAGCCTGGTGGTGGGTGTCGATTCGGTGGACCAGATGCGCGAGAATATCGCGCTTTTCGACAAGGGGCCGTTGGCGAGCGAGATGTCGGCGGCGGTCACCGAGGCGGTGCCCGATCTGCCGGAGAGCATATTGTTCCCCTCAAACTGGTCAAAGAGAATGCCTGACGCGAAACTGCGGAGGAAGACATGAGGAGAGTGGAGAGCGAAGAGTGGAGAGCGAAGAGTGGAGAGCGAAGAGCAGGGAGGATGGGGATTTGAGAGTGAAGCCGTTGGTTAATGGGCCGGAGATAAGGATTGCGATGCTGGGGATGGTGGATGGCAATGGGCATCCATATTCGTGGAGCGCGATCTTCAATGGGTATGATCCCGATGAGATGGCGAAATGCCCGTATCCGTCGATCCCGGCGTATCTCGGCAAGCAGCCGAAAGAGACTTTCGGCATACCGGGCGTTCACGTTACGCACGTGTGGACCGATGACCCCGCCGACGCCGTGAAGGTATCTCGCGCGTCGCTTGTGCCGAATGTGGTCGAGCGGCCCGAGCAGGTCATCGGGCAGGTCGATGCGGTGATTGTCGCGACGGACAAGGGGCACGAGCACGTGGAACGATGCAGGCCGTTCGTTGAGGCCGGGCTGCCGGTCTTTGTCGATAAGCCGCTGGTCGATAATGAGGCGGACCTCCGAACGTTCTGCAAGTGGGTTGCCGACGGCGCGGCGATATTGTCGTCGAGCTGCATGCGCTACTGTAAGGAGTTTGGGCCGTATAGAATATCCACGCACGAGCTTGGGGACATGCGATACGCGAGCATTATGACCCCAAAGAGTTGGGAACGATACGGCGTCCACGCGCTCGAAGGCATCTATCCTATTCTCGGCAAGGGGTTTGTCTCGGCGACCAACACCGGGACTATCGATAAGAACATAGTGCACCTCAAGCACGAGTGCGGGGCGGATGTTGTGGTTATTGCCATTTATGATATGGCTGGTTTTGGCACGATGCAGTTGTGCGGAACGCAGGGCTATGCTCACGCCGCTATGTCCGACACCTACTACTCGTTCAAGTCGCAGCTCGAGGCGTTTGTTGCGTATCTGCGAACGGGGATTCGGCCTTTCCCATTCTCCGAGACCGTGGAGTTGATGAAGCTGCTCATCGCCGGTATCAGGAGTCGCGAGGACGGAGGCCGGGAAGTGATGCTCTCGGAGATCGGCGAAAGCTGATTGTAAGGACTATCGCACGGCAGGAATACACGGTGCGGCGTCGAAGGATCAACGAAGCACGCATTGCCATAGAATAAGGAAAGGCCGCGATATGGAAAAGCTGAACCGCAACTGGGCGACGTTGGTTAGCGCTGGCATGGCTGCGTACGGCGTGGCCGTCATCTGGCAGCAGATGCTTGAGCGCCAACGCCACCTGTACTTTAGGCCGGACATAGGGTCTTTGGTGGTCGCTGTGTTGATCGGCGGGATCGGCGTTGCCGCGCTCATATTTGAGCTGATGCGACAGCCGGATGACTCTCGACCTCACCTGCTGGGTGCGGCGGTCGAGTCGTTCGCGCATGCCTGGCGTGTGTTTTGGCAAACGAAGTGGCTGATGTGGGTGTTCGGCAGCCTGGCCGCGATCAGCGTTGTTGGCGGCATCATCCAAGGAGCAGTTCAGTACTGGATGATGGCCGCGCGGTCTCCCAACGGTTCTTCCGAGTCCACCGGCAGCAATGCGATGCCGATGGCACAGGAGATATTGCGCGGACTGCCTTACTGGGGTCGATGGGCGCTGTCGGAACTGGTGCCAAGGGTTAGCGTGGCGGGCGAGACGACGATCCTGTCGGTGGTGGTGATCGCCCTGCTCTTTTGGCTGCTGCCCCGTGTGGCGCGCTTGCGCGGCGATCCCGCGTGCGCCGGTAAGGTCGGCTTCTTCACTGCCTGCGCCGTGCTGCTTGCGTGTATCAGCGCGCTGTCGTCGGTGGATTATGTTGTCACGACCATGCGCTTTATATCCTTCTGCCATCAGCCGAGTACGGCGGGTGCTGCGTCCATGCTCCAACCGTCCGTTCCGCATCGGCTCGCCGTTTTGGGCGCAACAGTGATCGGAGATGCCATCTTCTGCGCGATGCTCATGGGCGGGATCATTGGCGGGCTGATGCGCTCGCGAAACGGCGATGCGGTGAGCCTGGACTCGTTTCTCAGGGACAGTGTGCTCTATTTCGAGCCGCTGGTAGGCATTTACATCGTCTACTGGGCGCTGGCGGAATTGCCGTTCATGTTAGCGATTGCCCAAGCGCCCGCGGCGATGCTCTGGCTGCCGGTTCCGTTCCTGGCGCTGCTGCTACTGTATGCTCCGTTTGCACCTGTCACGCGGGGTGTGGGATTTGCGGGGGCGTTAGAGCACAGCATCAAGTCGTGGCGGAGCGCCTTTTGGCCAACGGTGCGGCTGGTCGCGGTCGGATCGTTCGTCTATGCGCTGTCGAGGGCGCCGGTCTACTCGACGGCATTTCTGACCAAGACTTCGTGGATCACCATTGTCCTGTCGCCGATCTACGCGTTCATTGGAGTGGCGATACGTGCTCTTATCACGCTCGCCGTTTGGGAGTTCTACTCGAAGAACGTGCTACAGACCGAGCACGCGCTTGAGGAACGGGGATAGACGATGGGAACAGTGAACCGCTGGTGGCTGACTCTTATCGGATTGGGGATGGTGGCGTACGGGGGCACGGCTGTGTGGGGCCTCATGGATTGGCGTTCCAACGTGTTCGACTTTCTCGTACCCGTGGTGATCGGGGCGGTCGGGGCGGTGGCGCTCGTCTTCGAGATTCAGCCGCAGCCCGATATTCCTCGCCCTCACGTACTTGCCCTGGCGGTGGAACCGTTCGTGCGCGCTTGGCGCAGGCTGTGGGGGACGAAGTGGCTGCTGTGGGTCTACGGGAGCGTGGCCGCGGTGAGCGCATTGACCGGGATCATCCAATGGACGATCTTTGTCCTGAGATGGCCCGAGAGGATGTCGGATTACGCTCCGAGTGGCAGCGTGATGGTGCTCAGACTATCGTGGTTCGGCCTGTCGGATCGGGCGCACGGCGCGCTTTCGAGGTTCGTGCCCACGATCGCCACGATCGAGGTGCTCAGAGGCAGCGTGTTGTTGGCCGTTGTGGTGATGGTTTCACTGTTCTGGATACTGCCCCGGGTGGCGCGCCTCCGCCGCGAACCGGATTACTCGGGCAAGGTGGGGTTCTTCGGCTTTTGCCTGGTTCTGCTGGCGCTCGCCTGCCTGTTCCTCATGTCTGCGTACGTCTTGCAGGTGCGCTCCGTGTTGGTGAGCAGGAGCGAGGGAAGGTCATCCTGGGTGGCGAGCTCTCGCGGATCGGCGTCCCGGTATCTCACTGGTCCACTTCGAGCCCAGACCGCTCGCAGGGCTGCATCGAGCCCCAGCGCTCCGGCGATCGTGCAGTCCGAGGATAGGCCCCTGTCAATAAGGGCGTACTGGTTCCCCAATCAGAATGTTATCAACGTTGTCGGCGCTATCGCTGACATCATCCTCTGCGCAGCCCTTGTGGGCGGGATTCTGGGCGGGTTGTTTCGGTCGCGAAAGGGGGAGGAGATCAGCCGGGACACGTTCCTGAGGGACTCCGTGCGGCACTTCGAGCCGCTTGCGGCTGTATACCTTCTCTTCTGGTCGCTCACGGGGTTTCTGCCAATGCTGTTGTTTCTGCGGACGGCCCCCTGGCCGAAGTGGTGCTTGCCGATTCTGGGCATGCTGTCGATCCTGTCGATCCTGCTCATGTATGCGCCGTTCGGCGTAGTCACGCAGGGCCTGGGGTTCGCGGGGGCGATAAGGCACAGCTTGCGCGTGTGGAAAAGCACGCTCTGGGGGACGACAAGGCTGATCGCCGTCGGATCGTTGTTCTTTGTGCTCTCAAGGGCGCTGAACTATGCGCTGCCGGAGATAGTGGTCAGGACGTCGTGGCTGGCAATTCTGCGGTCGCCAATTCACGCGCTCATCAGCGTGGCCGCGCAGGCGCTGATCACGCTCGCCGTTTGGGAGTTCTACTCGGCAAATGTGCTACAGCCCGAGGACGCGCTTGAGGAACGGGGTTAGGCCTTTGGCCATGAAGTAGAACCCCAGCGAGTTCGGATGAACGCCGTCCACCAGGCCGTAGGTTTCTTCTTTCGAGATCATCTTGAGGCCATCGAAGAAGTAGATACGCTTATCCCCCTCTTTGCGCTGCTGCTTTACGAATGCCTCGGCGTCCTTTCGCTGCGTGTTGTGGTGAGTTGGATCAACGGTGTCGTGAGCGTAGTAGAACGGAGCGATGGCGATGATCGGCGTCTCGGGATGATTCTCTCTGATGGGGCCGATGAACCCAGGCAGCCTCTGCCCATACTCGACCGCGCCCACGTTCGCCCAGAAGTCCATCACAAAGCACGAAGCGTCGATCTCGCTGACAGCGGCGGCGACCTCCGGTTCGCCTAGGCCGTTGCCTGAGAAGCCGAGGTTGACGAAGTCCGCGTCGAGCCAGCGGGACACAAACGATTGGTAGGTGGTGCCGGGAGTCGATGCGCACCCGCCCTGGGTGATGCTGGTGCCGTAGTAGACCACGGGCTTCGCGACGCGATACGGGGCGGGGTCGCCAATAGCCGCGCCGTCGTCGATGCCGATGGATTCTATGGTGACCGCCTTGTAGAGCGGCATGGATATTTCTATGTTGCGGAGCTTCTTGTCGGGCGCGACTTGCCAGTCGGCTGAGATCACGCCGTGCTCGTCGGGTGACACGCTGCCCATGAAGTAGCCGTCCGCGTAGACGTCGAACCCGCTCTGGCCGATGCGGGTGATGTGGTTCATTACCACGTTGTCAGATACTTTTGCGCATATGCCGATGTGCTCGGAATCGGTCGCAAAGCGGATTCGGCCACCGGCCGGGCACTGCGCGAGGTCCCAAACAGCCGGGCGGAAGGTGTCCTTGAGCCGCGTCGGGAGCCGCCTCACGACGGGCTTATCTTCGTTGAACCAGTGCAGGCCGTAGACCTTGAGGCGGTCATCCGGGAAAGTAATCCAGTTCATGTATGCCTCCGATGGGTTGTCGAACCTATCTTAGGCGCGCGGCCGGTTCATGTCAACGGGCGTTTTGTTGTACAATGTCCAACGGACTGATATGATACGGAGAGTGCTATGACAGATCGATATGAACTTGCAAACGGAACGTCTTGCTCGATAGCCGTGGGGTGGGGGTGTAACCTCGTCTCTTGGAATGCGAACGGTGTCGAGCTGATGTATTGCCCGCCGGAGCTTCCCGCCGAGGCGACAAAGATCACCGGCGGGGGAAGCCCGCTGCTGTTTCCGGCGGTCGGGCGGACCTGGGACCTCAGCGTGGAGCCGCCCGTGAAGGGGACCTATCGGATATTCGGGTCGGACAAGACATACTTCATGCCCTCGCACGGGCTTGTCTACCGCAGCAAGTTCGTCAAGACCGAGGAGGAGCATTGCGGGGACAGATCCTCGGCGCTGTACCGGCTCGATATACCCCCGAAAGTGCTGGAAGAGAGCTATCCGTTCGATGTGGCGTTTTCGCAGCGGTTCACGCTGACCCCGAAGAGTATCGAGCTTGAGACGGTCTTGACCAACAATGGGGCGAGCCCCGCGCCGGTGGCGTTCGGGCATCATCCGTATTTCCGGGTATCGAACCCGGCGCGCGAGGGCGTCGAAGTGCGGCTGCCCGTGACGAAGTGGCTGAAGCTCGACCCCGAGACGATTCTGTTTACCGGCGAGTCCGAACCGGCGGATGGCGTGCTGAAGCTGGAGGCGGGGGTCTACTACGATCACGTCTTCGCGGGGCTCACGGGAAGCCGGATGTCGCTTGTCGATAAGCAGGCGGGTCGGACGATCCATGTGGACTTCGATGAGAACTTCGAACTGATGACGGTCTATGCGCCGGACGGGTCGGAGTTCGTGTGCATCGAGCCGTGGACGCGCGGCCTGGGCGCGTTTGGGGAGTTGAACAAACCCGGTTGGGAGAGCGGCGAGTCGATACCCGTTCTCCAGCCGGGCGAGACGAGGACCTTGCGGGCAGTGTTCGGAGTGGAGTTGTGATCAAAGCAGTCATCTTCGATATGGACGGGGTTCTGATAGACTCCGAGCCGTTTATTCGCGAGGCAGCGGTCAGGATGTTCGCGGAGCGCGGGTTGACCGTGCAGCCGGAGGACTTTCTGCCGTTCACGGGCGCGGGGGAGGACCGGTTCATCGGCGGAGTGGCGGAGAAGTATGATTTCACCCTCGACCTTGCGCGCGATAAGGCCCGAACTTATGAGCTGTACGGCCAGATCGTGGCGGGCAAGCTGCACCCGCTGCCCGGCGTCCATGAGTTCATCGAAAAGGCGAGAAACCGGGCCCTCAAGCTCGCGGTCGCAAGCGCGGCGGACAGGGTCAAAGTAGACATCAACCTG
>Ga0209226_10000690_pt1 | contig 17412 bp, 11 predicted proteins | sample BarGraNGADG00212_2_FD_184497 | JGI IMG/M metagenome (GOLD analysis project Ga0209226, IMG submission 184497) | Arctic peat soil microbial communities from Barrow, Alaska, USA - Barrow Graham LP Ref core NGADG0011-212 (SPAdes) (version 2) | ecosystem: Environmental > Terrestrial > Soil >...
ACGGATGTCCCCGACGACGCGGCCTACTTCCACGCGCAGTTCCGCCGCACGAATCCGCTGCCGTATAAGGAGGTCTACACGATCCTGGACGGCGTGAAGGGCCGGGGGCAGTTCGTGGGCGTCTACATGGCGTGGCAGGTCAACAACACCGGCTGGTGGGGCGAGGGCGAGATCAAGTTCTACCTCGACGGCGACAAGGAGTTCCCGACCATCTGCGGCACCGGCACCGAGGACTACTTCTGCGGCTCGTATAACTTCGACGTGGGCGCGCAGAACGGCGGCTATCGGGAGTTCACCACGCCTTACGCGGGGCTGCCACAGGTGATCCGGCCGGACGGCACGTATCAATCGCAGCAGCGATTCGGCCTCTATCGCTGGCACATAATGGACCCGGTGCGCTTCGAGAAGGACATCAAGATCACGATCCAGGCGCTGGGATGGAGATCGGGCGGCCGCTACCTGCCGAACCAGGATGATATAGCCTCGGTCGCGTTCTGGTATCAGACGATCCCGGCGGCGGCGTTCCCGGAATTGCCGGATAAGGATTATCTGGAAGTAATATGAGTTGACAGTGCGAGGGTTTGGAGCACAACTATGTGTATGATGCTCTACTTGGCGTCCGATAGTCCGCTTCCGGAGATTGAGTGGGATGAGAGGAACCCGGCGTTCCATGTGACGTCCCAACTCCACCCAAAGGCGGTAGCCGTGCGTGAGAGCTTCACCAAGGCACACGTCTACTATGTTGGCTCGGATCAGAAGTGCGGATGCGGATTCGGTTATTGCACCGACGACGAATACCGGTCGGACTATAGGAATCACCCTGATCTGATCGAAAAGGCGCTTGAGGAGAACGAGCGCGGGCGCGAGAATGTCCGGCGTCTGCGCGAATACTTGGAGGCGGCACTGGAGTCTGGCCCGGTGGACCTCTACGCCGTCCAGGCCGGAAGTGAAGGTATTGAGCCGGAGAAACGCCTGCAAGTTGGGCCAGCGTACTTCGGAGGAGATACGTTCGTCTTCGGGAGAGGGCAGTTCATCACTGTCCGCAAGGATCTCACTTCCCTGGGCCTGTAGTGCGATTGCTCAGTATGCGGGATGGGAAAGGCAAGGCATCATCTATGAACTTCGGAACACTTATCGCAGGCATAGCACTGTGCGCTCTCGCGGCAGGAGCGACCGCCCAGTCAACCGTCACCATCCGCCCCTCCGACACCGGCGAGGCGCTCGTCAACCCGGACATGGGGTGGGTGTTGTATTTCTACTCCAACGTCCCGACCAACTATGGGTCGCAGTTGGAGCCGTCGGATACGGTGGATGATTTTCCGGGGCTCTCGACCGTCTTCATGCGCATACCGTGGTCAATGGTCGAGCCGGAGGAAGGCAAGTTCAACTGGGCGATTTTGGACACCCCCGCGCAGCGCTGGATAGCCAAGGGCAAGCAGATCGGGATCAATATCACCTGCTCCGAGAACTGGATTGCGTTCGGTACCCCCGAGTGGGTCAAGAATGCGGGCGCGAAGGGGACATTCTACGAATTCGGCAAGGGGCCGTCGGCAACAGGGCAATCGGCGAAGGCCTGGTGCTGGGACCCTGACTTCGGCGATCCCATTTTCCTGAAAAAGCTCGACGCGTTTGTGGCTGCTCTGGCGGCGCGCTATGACGGTGACCCGAGCGTTGCGTATGTGCATATCGGAAGCTATGGCCTGTGGGGCGAGGGGCACACGTTCATGACCAGCCAGGTTCCCGACGACAAGGCGGACAAGATCGTGCGCAAGCACATCGACCTTTACGTGAAGCACTTCCCCAATACGCTGCTCGCCATCAGCGATGACATCGTCGGACACGACAAACCCGGACGTCACTTTCCGCTCACGGACTATGCGCTGTCCAAGGGCGTCAGTATTCACGACGACAGCATAATGGTCCAGCCGCCCCCGAGGCAGTGGTATCACTCGGAAATGGCCCAGGAGTTCTGGCCGAAGCTGCCGGTGATACTCGAACATCAGCACTATGGCGGCGCGAAGGATTACGGCTCGTGGGGCGATGGTTCGCGGCTGCTCAAGGCCGTCGAGGACTACCACGCCAGCTACATGTCCATCCACTGGTGGCCGCGCGTCGAGCTTGAGGAAAACCGTGCGCTCATCGACCGCATCAACCTGCGCATGGGCTATCGCCTGCAGTTGCGGGAGATAAGCTGGCCTAAGAGCATCACAATCGGCGAGCCGTTCAAGGTCGCATCGACGTGGGCCAACGCGGGGGTCGCTCCGTGCTACCCCGGCGGTTTTTTGGCGCTGACGATCAAGGATGAGAAGGACGGGATAGTGTCGGTGCTATCCGACGAGAGCCTGGATATGCGCAGCCTCGAAGTCGGGAAACCCGGCAAGGCTCCTACGAAGACGCACGTAAGCGAGTTTCGAGTCGGGCTGATCGCGCCGACCACCAAGCCCGGCACGTATGATGTCTTCGTTTCAGTGGGCAAGCGCGACGGCACGCCCATGATCGCCCTGCCACTGCCGGATGGCGATGGGCAGAGGCGGTATAAGATGGGGACGATCGAGGTCGCGGAGAAGAAGTGATGGTGTGGCATAGAAGAACGTTTGTCGAGGTAGTGGTGCTTGGACTGGTGGCCCCACTGGCGGGAATCATCATAATGTCCGTCGCAGGAGCCATTGTACTGTCCGTGATATCCATGCCTCATCCACTTACCCTCCACGAGGACAAGGGACATAAGGCATTGGCTGTGATAGTCGTCTTTGACATGGTCCTGTGTCCGTGCATTGCTGGGTTCGTCTACGGGCTGAAACGGAGGCTCCCTCTGCGCGTCGCGCCAGTGTTCGTGGGCTGGATCGTTGGCTGGCTAGCCTATGGGGCACTGATGGGCAGCCTTGTGTCCCCGCACACGCGGAGTCTTAGGCCAGGAGTCACGCCTTGGCCGTGGCTGAACTGCCTGGTGACAATAGGAGAACTCCTGCTCATATCTCTGCTGCCCGCGCTCGCCACAATGTGGGGTCAACGCCGGCGGCTTGCGCTACGCCCTTCGAATGAATTCGAGGCAACATGAAACGAAGTCCACCTGCGTGGACTGGGAGTGCAGGTGGGAACACCTATAGGATCAGGACGGGCTGGAACCGCCACTGCTGATCGCGCTCGGCGCTTGGTGAGCGCAGGACCGCCGGGGCGCCGACTGCCGCTGTGGTGTCCAGAGCAAGCGCCTTGCCGGTGCCATCGTTTTTGAGCTTGAAGTAACCGCGTGATGCGCGCGACAGCGTCCATCGCTGGCTGGATTCAGGCGAATCCCAGTTCTGCACCACCCCAACCCCGTCCTTGGCTTCCAGCGGGAGCGCGCCGGGCAGCGCGATGATCCGGTAGTGATTGCCGCCGATGTGATAGAGCCAGAACAGGCCGAACGGAGCCTTCGCCGGGGCAGTCACCCCCAGCACAGCCCCCGCAGCGCCTTGACTGACCTTTTCGGTATTGAGAATGCCGAGCTGCTTGCCGCCGGCGCGGTTGACTATGCGATAAGCCCCATCGCGGAGCAGGCCGCCGGGTGTGACGGTCGGCTTGCCCGATATCCACTGCTTCACTCGATCATAGAAGGCCATTGTGCTCAAAGCGCCGGTCTTGTCGTGCGTCTGGCGACCGGGTTCGCAGTGGGCCGTGTCGGAAACCAGCCAGCCGTTGCGCTCGGATGGATCGTCGTACGAACCGACGATGACGTACGCGGGGTTGCTCTTTTTGGCAAGCGCGAAGTTGTAGTCCAGCCACGCAAGCGACTTGCGCCACAGCGCTCCATCGCCGGGGTTCCATCGAACGGCGGATGTGACGAACATCGAGTCCTTGGACGGCACGCTGCCGACCCACGGCTCCAACTGCCAGCCCCATTTGTTGACGCTGGAATCCTCCCCCGAGGACCACACAAGGCTGAACCGGCTTCGGTAGTCGGATTTGTCGGCGGTGTAGGCCTTGAACCAATCGCGCACCGCGTAGCAGACGATCAGCGGCTTGCCGCGGTAGTGGAAGTAGGTGTCATGATTCGGCGCGTCCGGCCCGGCGAAATTGGTCCAGATGTCCTTGGCGTGGCTCTCGAATCCGACGGTGTTGCCGCCGCTGTTCTCCGCGACGCAGAACTTCATGCCCTTTTTGGCGCACAAGCTCTGTATGAACTGGCAGCGCGAGTCGAGCCACTTCCAACCATTCGTGAGGTCCGCTATGACCACGGTGACGCCGGCTTTTCTTATGCAGTCGAGATAAGCGTCGATCTGGGCGTTGTCGACCCAGTCCAGCGTCTTCCATTGGCCGTTGACGAGGATCTTGCCCGCACCCGGACCGTCCGCCGACCACCACGCCTGATCGTGACCGTACCACAGCGTGATCCACGTGGCGTAGGTGGTCGCAAAGCATGGCTGGCCACTCATCACGATCATGAGCGCCCCCAGCAGTATAGCTTTATGCCGCATTTCATGATCCCCTTCCAGATGCCGCTTACACGTGTGACCGCGAAAGTCCTTTGGGAATGTGTGCCTCCCAAGTTCAAGGCATACGTAATCCCAAGGTTTCTTTTGACGCGAAAGCCCGAAACATAGAAGCGTGGAAGAAGATTTGAGGCTGACTGATAGACTGTCTTGCCAACAACCCTCCGCCCATGCTACATTGTCCGGTGACGCAATCTGATCGGAGGACGCAATGAGCTTCAACGGACTTGGTATGAACATGGGGAATCTGTCTTTGCTTTCATCGGCGAAGACTCGCTCGATCAGCCCGGAGAACTTCACCGGCGAAAAAGGCAAGGGCGGGATGGCGACCGAGGGCATAAGCACGGGGGCTGCTCGCGATCTCGGCCAGGGGTGGAAGATATCGCCGGCTATCGCGATCCAGCCGGGCGAGTGCAGGGAGATCGCCGACATCGAGGGGCCGGGCGCGATCCAGCAGATATGGATGACGCCGGGCGGCCATTGGCGGCACAACATATTGCGCATATATTGGGACGGCCAGGAGCAGCCGTCAGTAGAGTGCCCGGTGGGCGACTTCTTCGCGAACGGTTGGCAGAAGTTCTCTCAGCTTTCTTCGCTGGCGATATGCGTCAACCCCGGCAGCGGCCTCAACTGCTACTGGGAGATGCCTTTCCGCAAGCACTGCAAGATCACGATGACCAACATCGCCGAGGAAGCGATGGTCCTGTTCTACCAGATCAACTATACCCTCACCGAGGTCCCGGCGGACGCGGCATACTTCCACGCGCAGTTCCGGCGCGAGAACCCGCTGCCGTATAAGCAGGACTACACGATTCTCGACGGCGTCAAGGGCCAGGGGCAGTTCGTGGGCGTGTATATGGCCTGGGGACTCAACAACAACGGATGGTGGGGTGAGGGCGAGATCAAGTTCTTCATGGACGGCGACAAGGATTTCCCCACGATCTGCGGGACCGGCACGGAGGACTACTTCTGCGGCAGCTACGGGTTCACTGTCGAGGGGAAGTATCAGGAGTTCACCACGCCGTATGTCGGCATGCCACAGGTGATCCGGCCCGACGGCACATATCAAGCGCAGGAGCGAATCGGCCTGTATCGCTGGCACATAATGGACCCTGTACGGTTCGAGAATGACATCAGGATCACCATGCAGGCTTTGGGATGGCGTGCGGGCGGAAGGTACCTGCCGCTGCAGGACGATATCGCATCGGTCGCGTTCTGGTATCAGACGCTTCCGACCGCGCCGTTCCCGGCGCTGCCGGATAAGGATTATCTGGAGATTATCTGAGGTCACAGTGAGCAGTTGAGAGTTTTGAATTGGTCCGGGATTGCAGATCCCGGACCATCGGAGAGTCCGCATGTGCACTAAATCTACCATCATCCTGTGTCTGCTAATGCTCGTTCACTCGGGCGCGATGGCTGCGTTTGGAGGGAAGCCACCCCTGGGGGCGGGCGATGCCCGGCGGCACGAGTTCAAGCCCTACGATCTGTTCAAGCTGAACTACCTCGGCATGAACTACTGCGAGAACCTGCTAGACATGCGCGTCAACACGCCGAGCTATACGCATCTCGGGTTCGACAGCAATAACTCCGACGCCTGGCATCTGCACTTTCCAGACGATGCCGGCAGATTCATGGAATGCATCGCGTGGGAGGACGAGTACTCGCCGGTGGTGCGGCTGGAACTGATGCGGCGCATGGTCAAGGGGATGCTCGCCGCGCACGTGCCGGGCACGCGGGCCTACTTCTTCTTCCGCCATCGCAGCGGCGGCAAGACATTCGAGATCTCCCAGGACGCCCAAAGCGTGAAAACGGGGCGGTTTACGGTGGCGAACCTGGGTGACGCGGTCGAGCAGTGGCTGACCGTAGGCTTCCGTGCGCAGACAAACGGCGCGTGGAGCGGCGTTGAGCAGTTCACGTATACCGACGACCCGCCCGGCGCCGCCGATCAGGGAGTCGCGCGAAGCCCCACCAACTGGAACCGGTCGCCTTACACGATCAAGCGCAGCTATGTCAGCGACTCGTCCAAAGTGGACTTCACGGGCAGATACTGGCTCAGCGATGAGGACATGCCGCTGGAATTCGCGTACAAATCGAAAGACGCGGACCACCTGCAGATCGTCGTAGGCGAGCCGGGGAAACCGATGACGCTGCTCGGCGACAAGAACGTGCCGGGGGTGATCCACCTGCCTGATGGCAAGACAACCTTCGCGTCCGATGCGACCGGGGACAAGACGTTTGAGAAGCCCGATTTCAACTATCTGATCCTGCGCAAACCGACCGCGTGGGCCAGCCCCGGATACTCGGCGGCGCTGTTGATTATGTGGGAGGGCCACCCTGAAAAGATCGAGGCGCTGGCGGGCAACGGCTACGGCGAGGTCAGGGTGTCGTATGGCAAGGGTGGCAAGGTCTGGCTATACCCGTTTCCGTGGGTCAACGTAAAGGACATGGACTACATCCACCTCAACGCCCGCCGATTCCTCAAAGACGGCAAGCTCGCGCACAACGGCTACCCATCGCAGCAGTTGGTCAACGCGGGCGCGGCGGGGATTGCGGCGGGCGCGTATCTGCTTTCCAAGTATGGCGATCCGCTTGCCGTGACCGCGCGGATCAACGCCGAAAACGCGGTCGATGAGCTCCTTGACGCGGAGAAAGACGGCATGAAGTTGACCAGAGTCTTCTTCGTCGTGAAGGCCGCCGCGTGGATGGTTAAGACAGGCAAGGCGATCGGGGACCGGCACATGATCGACAAGTATACGCCGCTGGTCGATCAGGCGATGCACCGGATGCTGGGTGAGCTGGGCTACGACGGAAAGGGCTGGGCGAGCGGCTGGGACCATTTCAACTGCATCAAGGCAGCGTGGCTCGCCTACGACGCGACAGGCAATGCGGACTACCTCGCTGCCTACGAGCGGGCGCTGACGGTCTACACGATCGACAGAAAAGGCATCTACCGCTACGGCGTGCCGATGGCTGCCCCAGGCGGGTTCGAGACCTACTCCGGCGCGTTGGCGCTGGGGGCGTGGGGGCACGCGGGCAAGCTGGACTGGGTGAACGCGCTCATCAACCTCGATGTCCCCAACGGCTGGAACAACCCCACGGTCCCGTTGAAGGACATCTGGAACGACGCCGGAGCCGGGCCGTGGGCGCAGGACGACGCAAACCCCGAGTATGTCGGCTACTGCCTCAGAGGAGCAAACATCCCACAGAAGCGCAAGTATCTGCTGCCGGTCGGCGCGTTTCCTACCTACGACGCGTCCGGCGATGTCAAAGTGACGCGCCAGCCGATGGTGGATAACCCGTTCTTCGCGCAGGGCAGGGATAAGCTCGTTGTGCTGACAGCGGGCCAGAAGAGGGCCGCGAGCAAGGTCAAGTCCACGGTGGTGGAGAAGGACCGAAAAGTGCTTGGCAAAGGTCAGTCTCATGTCTACAGGCTCGACGCGAGGGGAGTCGCCGGCGCGGGCATCGATCTGCGGCTGAAGGGCCGATATCGAATCGATGTCTCGCCGGACGGGAAGCGGTGGTATAGCCGGTTGGAGACGTGGAGCGGCGAGTTTCGGGATCAGTCGCTCGACCTTTCGGCGTTCACGGGAAGTCACGATGAGCTGATCAAGCTGCAGCGGATCGCGCCGGAAGGCAATGTCTGCAAGCTCGATCTGAAGGACGTGACTGAGTGCCGCTTGGAGCTGCTGGTCGGCAACGGCTACGCAATCCAGTGCTCCTCGGACGGCAAGACCTGGCGCGATGGGATCGACGCCACCCAGATCAAGGCCAAACCCGAGCCCGACGCCGCGTGGCTTCGGATGCTCGATGTTACCAAATGCCTCCGCGCGGACAAGCGCGTCTACGTCAAGCTCTCCGACCTGGGCAAGCCTGAATTGTACGGCGGTCGGCGCGCGTTTCTAAGCAGATTGACCGTCTACGGAGTGCTGAAGAGCGGCAGAGTGTTCGTGAAGCTGACTAACACGTCCGACGCCGGCGAGCCGGTCGCCGTCGATAGGATTGTCTTCAGAAGCTGGTGAGGCAGGACAAGGAGTACCCTCGCCATCCTGAGTGTCTGACCGAAAGGTGGTTTACAGTGAGCATCCAATCGGCTCTACTTCTGGCCGCGCTTGTCGCGGCACCTGGTGTCGCTTGCGCGGCGAAGCCTTACATCGACCCGTGGACATCTCCATCTTTGCGCGGCAGCGCCGTGTCGTGCTGGGGCAGAGGCTACGACTATCGCGAATCCTTGCTTCCTTCGAGACTGCTCACCCAGGGTCGGGACATTCTGGCCGGTCCGATCAGGCTCGAATGCATCGTCGAGGGCCGAAAAGTCGAGTGGGGCAAGGCTTCGTTTGAAGCCGGCGCATGTGATACGGAGGCTGCCCGCTACACCACGTCGGCTGCGTGTCCCCGGCTCACCGCGCGCTGCGAGTTCGTCACTGAGTTTGACGGCACAACGCGAGTCGATCTGACACTGACCCCGAATGGGTCAACCAAAGTGGACACGCTCGACCTGGTTATCCCTTTCAGGCCGGAGTACGCCAAGCTCTTTCACCATTCCTCGGTCTACCCGGTACACGTTTGGGACTGGCCCACAAAGCGCATGAACTCAGGGGCTGTCGGCGCCGACGGGCTTAAACTGCCATTCGTGTTCCACCTCTGGATCGGCGACGATGAGAGAGGGCTGCAGATCTTCTCCGAGACCGACGAGGCGTGGTCTCCCGCCGACCCACAGAGCGCGATCACTCTGACGCCTGGCCCCCGTGACGCCGTGCTTCGCATGAACCTGCTCGCCAACACCGAGTTGTCCGCGGCATGGAAGTGGACCTTCGGCTTCATCGCGACCCCCGTGAAACCATGGCCCAAGCATTACTATTCTGAGCACTATTGTCACATGGGCGGCTATGGCATGGAAGTGAACCAGTCCTCTGCAACTCCCGGGGGTGCCCAGAATCCGTCCTACCTGGATCAACTGGCCCTGTTGGGGGTGAAGTACCTGGGGTTCCACGAGTCATGGTCTGATGAGCAGAGCTTGCCCAGACCCACCGATGCCAACAAGCCCAGGCTGAAGTCGCTGGCAGCCGCTTGCCGCGCGAAGGGCATCGGCCTGGTGCCTTACACGGGCTGCTACATGTCCACCAGGTCGGCGGAGTATAACAAGGACTGGGACTCCTACCCCATCGGCGACCACTACCAGTATCAGCGCCCGGACAACCTCGATATCTGCCGCATAGTCTGTAACAATACCGGCTATCCCGACCTGCTGCTGCGGCTATATGCGTCGGCTTTCGAGGAATACGGTCTGGGCGGGATCTACATGGACGGCTTCAGTTACCCGCTGCCATGCGTGAACCGCAAGCACGGCTGCGGATACACCGGCAAGGACGGCCAGCTTCACCCGACGATGGCCATCTGGAAGACGCGCGAGGCGATGAAGGCGTGGTATAGGCTGGTGAAGTGTCGGCGGAACCCCGGCATCATAGTCTGCCACACGTCCGCCAGCGTTCTGCTTCCGGCCCTTAGCTTTGCCGACTTCATGCTGGACGGCGAACACCTGCTGAGCCAAAAGCGCATCGGCTTCCCGGAGTACCCCGAGAGCATTCTGCGAGCGGAGATGAGCGGGCACAACTTCGGGATTCCCTCTACTCAGCTTCCCATCAGGGGCAACAAGACCGAGCAGGAACGGGCCAGGACGCTGTGCCTGCTCTACGATATTCTGATGATGTGGCACCCCGAACACCAGTCGGATATCTGGAAGGCATGGGACTCATTCGGCGCCGACAAGTCCAAATGGGTGCCATTCTGGCGGTCCGGCGATCTGGTGACTTTGACCGGGCCTGGCGATATTAGAGCTAGCGCGTATCTGCGGAAAGGGATCGGCGCGCTGTTTGTTGTCGCAAACCTGGGGGCCAAACCCGCGTCCATCAGGCTCGCGCCGGACCGCTCCGAGATCGGGCTTCCGGCCAATTGCCTGTTGACGGCGCGCGACGAGTCTGCCGGCGGCGGCGAATTGCCGATTATTGGAAACGAGGTATGCGTGACGGTCGGCGCCGGCGCGTTCAAGATGGTCTCCATCCACGCAGCGGAGTAAGGCGCACGAGGAAGTCGAGATCGTCAAGGAAGGCGACGACACCAAGATGGCATTCAGCGCGCGATGCCTGCTCGACGTGCTCGGCGTGATCGACACCGAGAATATCGAAATGGAACTGAGCGGCGAGGCAAACCAGGCGCTCATCCGCCCACAGGGGCAGGAGGAATACCTCTACGTCGTAATGCCCATGCAGGTGAGCTAGGCAGCATTACTCATGTCATTCTGAGCAGCGCGAAGAATCTCAGACGGACAACCACATCCGCATAGGTAAGCTACGAATCACGAATTGGGGCACGCTTGAGCGTGCCCTTTTTGCATGCGCGAAAGGGGGATTGGGCACGGCGCGGAGCGCTTTGGAGTGCGGTGGCTGGACACCGCTTTGGATTGCACCTCGTCACGCTGGACCCGCAACTTGTCATGCTGAACTTGATTCAGCACCCACGCCCCACCCCCGCAGCCACAAGGCTTATCACAATCCAAAGCGACGCCGAGTTCGTCGCAGTCCACAGGAGCAGGCTTCGCACTGCGCTCGCTGCCGGGTGCGGGTAATGGGTCCGCGTACGGTGTCCGGGATAGCGAGACCCGGACCATAGACATCGAGATCACTTGCCCTTGGCCTTCACGTGAGTGTACAGTTCACAAGCATAACTGCGAAGGCGAGCGATACGTTCCCTTTGGGCAGCATAGTCAACTGGATCGTGGTGAGCGTCATCAGCGGTAGTGAAGATGTGCTTCACCCTGTCAACGAGCTTGGCATCAACGCTGCATTCGTTCAGCATCTTGGTCACCTCTCTGCAGCCAAGGTTGTTGGGAGGTTTGCGCTCTCCTCTAGCCTGCTCGAATAGGTCGGAGGTAACCTCACAGACCACGAATCGCAGCTCAGCCTCAGCTCGTGCCAGTTGTGCCGAATCCGCGTCGTTGTCTTTCACGATAGCGTCGATGGTGTCCAGGCGCGCCTGTGTCTTCTCCCAGGGCTGCCATTTTACGTGCGGTCCTGTCTTGTCGTAGCCGGTGATCTCATAGTATGCGCCATTCAAGGAACTGCAATGCCGAACGAGCCGTTCAACCCAGCCCTTGTTGTGGGACAGCACAACAAGTTGCTTGCCCTGCTCAACCAGTTCCCTAAGTATCTCGACAAACTGGGCTTCGTGTTCTACATCCAGAGACTGAATGGGGTCATCTATGATGAGAAAACCGAATGGACAATCGGCGTTCATATTGGACCCTATGCAAAGGCACAAACCCAGCGCGTTGAGCTTCGATTCGCTCAGCGATGAAACGGCGCTCGGCAGGCTTTTCCCGTAGGACACCGCGTTAATGGAGATGCAGCGTGCTTTGAGTTCACCAGTCTTGGTTCGTGGTACGTCGAAACCGCAGAAGTGGACCTCAGGGTCGCAGGAAGTCTTGATCTGATCGTACCATCCCAGCACGCCGGATGTGAGTTCCCCAGCTATGACTTCGAGGATTCTTGTGGAAACTAGCTGATCCACTGTACGCCGCAGGTCCTTCACCTCTGCAAGAATGCGGTCGATCTCCTTCTTCTTCTCGACTTTCTTGCGGTTCTCCAGTAGCTGTATCAAGACAGCAACGTCCTCAGTACCGGCTCGAACGTCAAGTTCCTGCCTAAGCGCATTGGCGGCACTGGTTGCCGCTGGAATAGAAGCTGCGACCGCAACCGTGAAGCTCTTCGCCTGACTCGCATACCCAACCAGGTCTTCGCCAAGCTGCTTCAGGACCGAACTCTCCTCCTTGGACTGCTCCACGGACACCATCACAGCGTCAACCGCTTCTGTTGCTGTCTGATAAGCCTTGTCCAACTGCCCTTTGGCCTGATCTACGTGATTGACTGCATCCTCAACACCTTGGAACTCGGATGCGTGGACCTCTGCCAGTATGCCACGCAATTGTTCAAGTGACGGCTTGAGGGCTAGGAAATCCCTAGTCAGGCTGACGTGCACCAAGTGGTTGGCATCGAGCCTCTGCTTCAGGCTCGACAGGCTCTGCTGGACTTGCGTACGCCTCTGATCAAGCTGCGCCGACTCTTTCCTGTCCTCGCTTGCCTCCTTGTGACACGTACGTATGTGTTCCGCGAGAGTATCATCCACAGGGCGTCCACATAGCGGACAGCTCCCTGCAGACTTCCCCAGTAACTCAACACCCAGGTCAAAGAAACGGGCGCGTTCATGTATGTGGTTTACCGTTGCCAGAGCCGCAAGCTCCAGGTACTGCCCCAGCAACTCCTCGGTGACGAAAGCGGTGAAGTATTCAATGTCTACCTTGTGCTGCTTGGTTTGCTGATCAGAGTAAGCGTCAAGCTTGATGGGCTTGGCAAACACGGCCTCTGCCTTCTCATTCCTCAGGCTGATAAGCCTGGGCAGAACGTCCCCCTGCTCGACATCGGTTTTCAGGTGCGTCGCACAAGCGGCCAGCACAGCGGCGTAGACATCATCCACACTCTTGCCTGACTTGTACAGCTTGGAGACGTTTGCCAGCATCACCTTACCCTCAGCCGTGGCGAACATCCCATCAACCTCAGCGCATAGCCGTTCGACCTCGGCAGGCTGTCTGTACCTGGTGGCAAAGGATACAAAGTCGTCCTGGACTCTCCCCAGGTCGTCAAGTCCGAGAAGCAGAGCAAACGCCTGGTAACGGTCACTGGGCTTCACGAGGAGCAGATTCTTCAGAGCGTGCTGCAGGATGAATGGTTTGGACGCCGATAGGTCGTCACTCTCGAATGGCCACACGGCCACTTCCTTGCCGTCGAGGTAGTGCTTGTACCGGTCATCGGCCAGGAGTTCCGAACGTAGCGTCATCTCCTCTGTGCCGTTGCCGAATACCGCAGTCACGCAAGGCACGCTGTCATCAGGGAAGTGCACGTTCCGATAGGAGTCCTTGTACTCCTCCTTCGAGTACTCGGCACTCTTGACCTTTGACGTGTAGCCGTAAAGCAGCCACTCCAACGCCTCCGTAATGCTCGTCTTGCCATAGCTGTTGGGTGCATAGAAGACCGTGAGCCTGTCGTCAAAGTGAATCTCACGATGCTCGTTGAACCCTCTGAAGCCTTCGACTGATAGACTCCTAATCCGCACGGTTCACCACTTCCAGCAGGGCTTTCGACAGCTCATCCTCCATCGCCTTGACAGAGATGTCTTTCAAGTAGGCGCATAGTATGCGCTTGTGCAGGGGCTTCCCCGCATCCCGCTCAAGCTGCTTGATGAACTCCGAGCACAATTCCTTGCCTGTCATTCAAACCCACCACCCCTTCAAACCAGAGTGCGAGACTACCGGCCATCATGATAGTGCAGCTTGCCCGATTGGTCAATGTAGCTGGGAGGAGTCGAGAGGAACAGTCGAAGCCCTGCCGATCGCTGGGCCTGCCCTCTATGTCTCGGTGCCTGACCACACCCGCGCCGGGGAGAAAGCACCGGGTAGCCCAATCCCCGTCCGAGCAAGCTTCCCAAATGACCATACTTCGGCGGCTCGCCTTTCGCCCTGCAGTGCTTCCGGCTAACAGGAGCGCTCCCCCTTCCCCAATTCGTAACTCGTAATTCGTAACTCGTAACTCCCGTCCCCGCCGTCCACCCCGCCGCCGGACCGGACAACATGTCCGGGGCCCTTCGACAGGCTCAGGATGCATCCGGGACAGAATGTCACCGGACGATCAGTCGTAACTCCCATCTCTCCCTCCCTTCAGCGGCCTCATCCCCTTTCATCCCCTCAGTGGTTCGGTATCTCTGCTCTTGACTGTCAACTGTAAACTGTGCACTGTCTACTATCTGTTAACAACATTTAACTGAAATATACCAGCGATTTCCCTGCAAAAGGGCCTAGTTATCGTACTGTGTACATGAGGGACAAATATCATGAGCGCCATCCCTTCCCTATCCCGCAATCTGAAATCCCAAATCTGAAATCTCAAATCCGGCGCGCCCCTCCCCTATTCACCATTCAACATTGAGCATCTAGCATTGCGCGAGCCAGGCGTCACAGTCTAGCCACACACCGCGAAGCTATTCGCGCATTCAGGAGGAAATGGAGGAGAGCAAAACACTCCATCACGCAAAACAAAATCCGCCCACGCACAAACTGAGCGCGAGTTCGTTTGTACAAAACTCGTGACTTCCCTCGTGCGCAACCGTGCAAATGCGCCATGCGCCTGCACAACATGTGAAAGGAGGCCGCCAACGCGATGAACCAGCCTCTCCGCCCAAAGAATTCCCTTTCGCGTTTTCGCGATTGGATTCCCTTCCGGGCTGGCAGATCCCTGACCATCGAAGGAGTGTCCCTTCCGCCCAAGTCAGTGGAATGAGGTGGCTATGATGGGCCACACAGTATTATTCGGAGGGGACACTGGATTGGACAGACGAAAACTCACCACGCGCTGCCTATGGACGGTGGGTTTGATCTGCCTCGGCACAGCGGCCGCATTGGCAAAGACCAACTCTTCTCCCGCGTATAAGGCGGGCAACTTTGACGATGCCATCGCGGACTCCACTCTTGACTTCTCCAATGCTCAAGGCAACAACGGTTGGAGTTACGGTTACTGGGTCGATAGTGGTTCGGGCGCGCCCGGGCGCTTTGTGCCGTTTGACAGTTGCAAGGATGGCATGTGGTGCCGCGCAGGTTCTCGGCTGCCAAATCTCACCCGTGCCGATCTATACTCCGGCCCCCTCGGAGGCTCGGTTCTCGTGGCTGTCCGCCGTTGGACAGCCACGAGAACCGCATGGGTGGCCAAGCGCCGAAACATCTAACCAGCGCCCACCGTAGCGTGGAGGGACATTCGTGTTTCTGTGCTTTCGTGCTTGGGTGATTGGATCTGGTTCCGGTTAGTAAGCCACTATGTCGGTTCGCGTCCGCACGCGCAGCAGGCTGTGGAGCGTCTCGCACGAGGATACCCCCGTTACGCCCACATAGCTCCAGGCCGGGTCGATGGTAACGCCCGTGGGAACGAGGCACTTCACGTTCACGCCGCTGCCGTCGTCGATCTTGAACCAGGTGGCAACGGCGGGATCGGTCACCGGCTCGATTTCCGCGACCTTGCCGCAGATGCGGACCAGCATCCCGATATTGTTCAGGCCGAAGCCGTTCAGCACGCCTATCTGGCCGGACAGCGTCTGAGGCCACACCGTACCGGCCTGATAGTTCCAGTCCCCGCCGCCGAGCAATTTGTTCGTCATCCCGAGCGGGTCCACACTTCCCGTTTCAAAGTTCACCGCGCTCGATGCCTCGATGTACCGCTCGCCGTCCGAGTTCGTGCGCAGTATGCCGGCCACGTTCGCTCGCGCGTTGTTGGCGCTCACGCCGTGAGCGGACCTCTCTACCCGGATGCCGGAGATTCTGTTGTCCGCTTCAAGGTAGAACGAATTATCCCACGCCGCGGAGACGATGGCCCCTATCATGCTGACCTGCCAACCATCGCGCACTTGCTTGACATCTGTCACGGTGCCCGACTTCAGTCCCAGGCTTTGCCAACCTCCCGCCGCGATTGCGACAAACCCCGAGTTCGGCGCCGGCACGTTGCACTGGCCGTAGTCGTTGTAACCCCACGCGACGATGGAGCCGACCGACTTCAGGCCCAGGCTGTGGGTGCCTCCCGCCGCGATTGCGACAAACCCCGTGTTCGGTGACGGCACGTTGCACTGGCCGAAGGAATTCTCTCCCCACGCGACGATAGAGCCGTCCGACTTCAGGCCCAGACTGTGCCAATCTCCCGCCGCGATTGCGACAAACCCCGAGTTCGGCGCCGGCACGTTGCACTGGCCGGAGTAGTTCTCTCCCCACGCGACGATGGAGCCGTCCGCCTTCAGGCCAAGGCTGTGCTCCCCTCCCGCCGCGATTGCGACATACCCCGAGTTCAGCGCCGGCACGTTGCACTGGCCGGAGTTGTTGTTTCCCCACGCGACAATGGAGCTGTCCGACTTCAGGCCCAGGCTGTGTGCATACCCCGCCGCGATTGCCGCAAACCCCGTGTTCGGAGTCGGCACGTTGCACTGGCCGGAGAGGTTCCCTCCCCACGCGACAATGGAGCCGTCCGACTTCAGGCCCAGGCTGTGGCGTTGTCCCGCCGCAATTGCGACAAACCCCGAGTTCGGCGCCGGCACGTTGCACTGGCCGTAGTAGTTGTCTCCCCACGCGGCGATGGAAGCATCTGTCTTCAGACCCAAGCCGTGGTAATATCCCGCCGCGATCGCGGTAAACTTCCCCGTCGGGCCGACAACCCGGTCTCCCCAGCCGATGATGCTGCCCGGCCCCGCCGCCCCCACGGGAACAGCAAGCCCCAGAACCACGACCGCGATCACCCCGCGGACCATCAACGCCGCCAGCGCACGTGCGAATTCTCTCATGCCCTCATCTCCTTGCGGCTCCCGCCGGTTTCACAAGCCGGTCGGGAAAATTGCACACAAAGCCACTATTCCATTGTAGCATGGAATTCCGGCGTTGCCTGCTGCTAATAATACCTGTTGTGGCTCACCCTGTTTGTTGCTGATTTCGTAGCTTGCGTGGCTGGGTTAGCGGTGCGATTCGATAAGTTCGCCGATGGCCCCCATTATGCGCCTGCCGACCTCTTCGACCGCCTCGCGGCCGGATTGGTCGTAGAGGTCATCCAGCGGCACGGGCGAGCCGTAAATGACTTTCACATGCGCGAAACAGGGGAAGATCTTGTGCGGGGGAAGCAGTTTGTCGGTGTTGATGAGCGCGGCGGGGATTACGGGAGCCTTCGCGCGCAGCACGATCATGCCCACGCCCGGCAGCGCCTCACCGAGGTGCCCGCCGTAGATGCGCTGCCCCTCGGGGAACATGCCCACAACCTCGCCCTTTGCCAGGTAGTCCGAGGCAGTTTTCAGCGCCGCCCGGTCCGCGGTCCGCTGC
>Ga0209226_10000692_pt1 | contig 17381 bp, 14 predicted proteins | sample BarGraNGADG00212_2_FD_184497 | JGI IMG/M metagenome (GOLD analysis project Ga0209226, IMG submission 184497) | Arctic peat soil microbial communities from Barrow, Alaska, USA - Barrow Graham LP Ref core NGADG0011-212 (SPAdes) (version 2) | ecosystem: Environmental > Terrestrial > Soil >...
TTGGTTGGTTCCAAGGATCATGATCTTATGTTGTGCAATATCCATGTCTTTTTTACGGCAGGACCTTTCAATTTCATCCTGGATGAATCCTGTTTTGATGCATTCGATCAACCCGCCTTTTTCTTCAATCAACTGGAATAATTCCCATGCATGCATCGCAATGGAATGGGTAAGGCTTTCAATATAATAGGAACCCGCTGCCGGATCGACGATTTTGTCAAGGTAAGCTTCTTCCTTCAGGATCAACTGCTGGTTACGGGCAATGCGGCGGGAGATCTCACTTTCGTCCTTGTAAGGAAAATCAAAAGGAAGAATGGACATAGAGTCTGTATTTCCGATGGCAGCCGACATCCCTTCGGTAGTGGTCCGCAGAAGATTGACATAAGGATCATAAACGGTTTTGTTCCAGAGCGAGGTAGTAGAATGAATGAACATCCTGGAGCTTTCCGGGTTTTCCGGCCGGTACTGCTCAACAATAGCAGTCCATAACAACCGCGCCGCCCTTAACTTGGCGATCTCCATGAAATAGTTGGAGCCGATGCCGAAAGAAAACTGAAGACTGGCGGCAACAGTGTCAGCCGGCAATCCTTTCGATGTAAGGTCGGCCATATATTCATTGCCGGATGCCAGGCTGAAGGCCAGTTCCTGTACCAGCGTGGCTCCTGCATTGTTAAAAAGATGACCATTTATGGTGATGGTGCGAAAACCCGGCAACCGCTTCCGGATGGTCTGAATCAGGTATTCAGCCTCATCCAGGTTGCCCTGTTTCGATTGGTAAAAATCTCCATGAAGCAGGAGGTAACTGATCGCATCAAAATTGAGCGAGCCTTCTATCCTGGTTCCTTCGAGGTCACGGTGGGCGATTTCATAAATGAATAACTCGAGCGTTAACGGGTAAGAACGGGAGGACATGAAATTGATCCCGGTTTTTGTAATATCAATCCCCTGCAAGAGCTGCTGCATCTGCTTATGGGAAGTAACCACTTTGACATTCAATCCAACCGCCCCTGCTCCCCTGGAAACTGCATCCAACGCAATCCGGTTGGCTTCGGCTATATCTTCCGTATAGATATCCTGGCGAATGATCCAGTCATTCTTGTCTTTTTTCACACCCCTTACGAAAGGTTTTTCGCCGGGAAGCGCCGAAAGATATTCAAGCCCTTCAAGGTCTTCTGCGCGGTAATATGGTTTGACATTGATCCCTTCATCGGTCTTCCAGATCAGTTTTTTCTGATAATCGGCACCTTTCAAATCGGTCCTGATTTTTTCTTCCCATTGGGAAGTCGAAACAGGCGAAAATTCCGAAAACAGTTTTTTGTCTTGATCTTTCTTTTCCATGATTCAGGTTAGTCACAGGATGAGTTTCATTTAGAAAAGGACAGCAAAATTAATCATTTTGTTCGTATATTTACGAGGAAATAGGTTGTTTTATGCTGGTAAGTATAAGCGGATCTTCAGGATTAATCGGCCGTGAATTGATTGATACCTTTACCGGCAAAGGGTGGATCATTAAAATCATCAACCGGGATTCCTTCAGCATGCCGGACAATGAATTCCTTGAAACGAAGATCGAAGGAGTCGATGTTGTTATAAACCTTGCCGGAGCACCCATTTTAAAACGATGGACAGAAAACTACCGGAAGGAAATTTACAATAGCCGTGTTGAAACAACGCGTAAGATCGCAAATGCAATCTTAAAGGCAAAAGTCAAACCGAAAGTTTTCATCTCCAACTCCGCCATCGGAATTTATGACGCCCTGAATGTTCATACTGAAGAGAGCACCGGGTTCTCCGATAATTTCCTGGGAAAAGTTTGCCGTGACTGGGAAGCGGAAGCACTGGCAGTTTTTGGAAATACACGTGTTGTCCTTCTTCGAACCGGGGTCGTACTCAGTTCAAAGGGCGGGGCGCTGAAGGCAGCCTATGGGCCATTCAGTTTCGGGCTGGGAGGCATCATCGGAAAAGGAGACCAATCGTTTTCCTGGGTCCACATCCGCGACCTGGTGCACATCTATCAAACCATCCTGGAGAATGAAAATATCAGTGGTGTCGTAAACGCCGTTGCTCCGAACCCTACCACCAATTTTCATTTTACAAAAACGTTTGGAAAAGTCCTGAACCAAATCACAGTTTTTAAAATACCCATATTCGCATTGAAGGTAATTTACGGGGATGCGGCGTCAACGCTGACAGAAGGTCAAAATGTAGTTCCGGAAAAACTACTTAAAAACGGATTTGAATTCGAGTTCCCGACAATCGAAAAAGCGTTGTTGAATCTCTACAGGATCTGATCCGGAAACCTGTTAATTTATAATCTTCATTTCATTGATCAGCCGCTGGGCTCCTGCAAACTTATCGATGATAAAAAGGCAATACCGGATATCGAGCGTAATGTTCCTGCATAGATCGGGGTCATACATCAGGTCGCTCATGGTTCCTTCCCAGTTACGGTCGAAATTCAGTCCGAGAAGGTTTCCGTTGGCATCCAGAACCGGGCTGCCCGAATTCCCGCCGGTCGTATGATTAGTTGCCGTAAAGGCGATGTGGAGAGAACCATCCTTGTCGCCATAGGAACCAAAATCCCGGTCGGTGAATAATTTCTTTAACTTCGGATGAACCGTGTAATCATAAATAGTCGGATCTTCTTTCTCAAGAATTCCTTTACTGGTCGTAAAATAATTGTAGCTCACAGCATCGGCAGCCCGGAATCCATCCACATTTCCATAAGCTATGCGAAGAGTTGAATTTGCATCCGGGTAGAACCTGCGTTTCCCCATTTCCATCTGTGCAGCCATATAAATCCTTTGCAGACTGTCGATCTCTGCATTGAATTTCTGAGTCTGCGGATTGACATCCTTTGTATAACGAATGTAAATGCTTTCACTAAAATTATACAATGGATCTTTCTCCAGCTTCTTGAATTCGGATACCTTATATGTACTGAGAAACCGGAAGAGTTTCGCAGAATCAGAAAGAAAGGAATGATCGAAATAATTTTTTGTGATCAAAGTGTAATTCCTGTGATATTTTTTTTCAATCTCCTGGCAAACCTTCGGAAGAAATTTTGCATCCATTTTTTCCATCATTTCTTTAGTCATAACTTCAAAAACCTGCCTGTCGATCGCAGCGTTATAATCTTTATAGAAGCCTTTGGCTGAATTTTTCAACTTTAGTACCAATTTTGAAATATCTTCCGGCATTGTTTTTTTGTCCTTGCTTTTTTTCACGAGATCAGCAAAAGTGTTGGCAAACCTTACAATTTCAATCCCCATTCCTGCTTCTGTAAGATAAACAGAAGTCATATCAACCGGCATGTAATCGGTATAGGTCCGAGTAAATTCATTCAGGAGGGTATGGTAATACTGATGCTGGATGATGGATGATGGATGCCGGGTATCTGATAATGAATCCGTCCAGTCCTGGAATTTTTTTTCAAATGTTCTTTTCTTTTCGATAGCATCGATTTTCTTAATGCCATTTGTTTCTCCTATCATTTTTTTCCAACCATTGGCAATTCCCTGGTGTTTTGAAGTATATTGAATTCGCACCTGTTTGCTTTCGTTCATTGCCTTATTGATGATATCAAGACGTTGCTGACGAAGGTTGATCCGGATCGGATTCTCTTGGTTAGCGATCAGGTCGACACCGAAAGATGTCAGGTATTCTCGGGTAGATCCCGGGTATCCGAAAACAAAGGTAAAATCGCCCTTTTGGTAGCCTCTCAGCGATATAGGAAGGAATTTTTTCGGCTGATACGGAATATTGTCTTTGGAATATTCTGCCGGATGGTTATTGCTGTTTACATAGATACGGAAAACCGAGAAATCGCCTCCATGCCTGGGCCACATCCAGTTGTCTGTATCTCCGCCAAATTGTCCGATACCGGAAGGGGGCGCCCCAACCAGCCGGATATCGTTGAAAACCTCGGTTATAAATAAATAGTACTGGTTTCCATAATAAAACGACCGGGTTTTTGCCTCGTATGAAGTACCGGTGATGGCTTCTTTTTCGATTACGGTAATATTTTGTCTGATGATCTGCATTCGCTGGAATTCGGGCATTTCATCCGTAACATTTTGCAGAACTTTCCCGGTCACTTCTTCCATCCGGATGAGGAGCGTGACTGTCAGTCCCGGGCAGGGAAGTTCTTCCCCGAATGAGTTTGCCCAGAAACCATCGGCCAGGTAATCGTGCTGCGGACTGCTGAGTCGCTGTATGGCTCCAAGACCGCAATGGTGGTTCGTCAGGATCAATCCGTTCGGAGAAACGATCTCTGCCGTGCATCCGCCGCCAAACTGAACGATGGCATCCTTCAGGGAAGAATGGTTGATGCTGTAAATATCCTCGGCCGTAAGCTTCAGCCCCATATCCTGCATCTGTTTAATATTAAGTTGCTGCAATAACACCGGAATCCACATCCCTTCTTCTGCAATAAGCGAAAAGTTAACGGTAAATACCAGCAGGATAAAAACAGTCCATTTTCTCATGTGCAATTCAGTTTAAACTTGATATAACAAATCTTTTTGCCACTTTCCAGCCACATATTTTCATAATAAGTCCGGATGGATATAGCATCTTCCGAAAATCCGGAGTGATAAAGGTCGTTGGTGGAAAATAAAAGCGAGTGACGATATTGCCCGATGATTTTCAGCGTGTAATTGTTGAATTCCAGGTCATCTGTCTTCAGGTGAAGAATGCCTTTCGGGCCCAGAAGGACCTTGTACCGGTCAAGAAAAACGGGTGCTGTAAGGCGTTTTCTTTCCTTGTGAAGCTGCGGATCGGGAAAGGTGATCCAGATTTCGGATACTTCTCCCGGACCAAAAAATTTATTCACATGATCTACCTGCGTCCGGATGAATGCCACATTTTTCATTCCCATTTCATGAACATTTCTGGCACCCCGCCACAACCGGGCACCTTTGAAGTCGATACCAATGAAATTTTTTTGGGGATATTTCTCAGCCAGCCCGACTGTATATTCTCCTTTTCCGCATCCCAGTTCAAGGATGATGGGGTTCGTGTTGAAGAAAAAGTCTTTTCCCCAGCAGGAAGAAAATCGAAAACCTTTTTCAATTTCGTGATAGCCGGGCTGGAGGAGATGAGGAAATGTGAGGTTTTCCTGAAAATGAATCAGCTTCTTTTTGGCCACAGAAGTTATTATTTGGACAGCAACCAGGCCGAAGAATAATTGCCGGAGCGGATCATTGCAAGTTGTCCGATTGCATCATCCCTGCTATCGAAAGTCCCCACACTAACCCTGAACAAACCTGTAGTGGTCGTGTCAAAGATCCCTGCATCGTATCCTTCCTGTTTCAGTTTTGCAACCATGTTATCTGCATTTTCCCGGAACCGGAAAGCTCCTACAATGATTGCATAAGGTTTTTTTGCAGATAGATCAGCAGTTTCCCGGGTCTCAGGTTTTACGACTTGTATTACCGGGACGGCAGGTGACGACTGAACTGCGACGGCCATTTTTTGTACAGGATTCCCGGATTTTTTTGAAGGAAGAAGAATCTTTGGGGATTCAACGGTCTTTTTTAATACCGGAGTTGAATTGGAAAAGAGAAAACTGGTGTAATTTTCGTGGAAACTCCGGATCTGATCAATATTTGTAATACTGAGGTAAACAGCAAGTCCCACCGGAAGCGCCATTACTGCCGCCCACTTCAGTGTTCGTGTCAATTTCCCTGGTTTCCCCGAAGGAGCATGAATATAACGGTCGAGCTTTTTTTCCAGCTTATCCTGCATCCCCGGCCGCCGGATCGCTGGCGAGACCAAGGTAGTCATGCCAAAGGCCTCCGGCAAATAATTAAAGGATGGATCCTGTTCAAACTGAAGGATGTCATCTGTTTCTTTTACGATCTTGCCTATTTTTTCAATGACAAGTTCCTGCCCGTATTCCAGTTCCCGGTTCCACTCCTCCAGCATCATCCGGATCAGATCCATGGCATGTTCATAGGGAATCTGCTCGGCCTGGGATATACAGGAAGCCAGTAAGCCATCATTCTGTTTCAGATGGATGTTAAAGAGCAGGGATTTAAACGGGGGATAAAAAGTATGATACACCGGGTTGATCATGGCAGGGGAATAATTCCCAATAAATCCCCCGAATCCGGGTATGATCACGCAATCGTGCCGGTATAAAAGTTCAGATATGTATTTTACGACGTTTATTTTCATTCTTTTAATGATAGTACTTTAGAAATCTACCTTCTCCCGGATCTGCTAAGATATAAAAAACAGGAACAACCTGTCAGGAAATGTTCGTAATTTTTAATAAATCACCGGGGGTATCGATGGCAATACTCTCATAATCAGTTTCTTTAACATATATAGGATAGCCATTCTCGAGCCACCGGAGTTGTTCCAGTGATTCTGCTTTTTCGAGTGGAGAAACTGGAAGCTGCGTAATGCTTTTTAAAATCCCGGTACGGTAACCATAGATCCCGATATGTTTGTAATAATTGGTTCCGTTCAGCCAATCCATGGGTTCATTTCCACGGAAATAGGGAATGGGATGCCGGCTGAAATAGAGGGCCTTATAATTTTTATCAAAAACGACTTTTACCACATTGGGATTGATAAGGTCATCCTGTTGAGTGATCTTTTTTACCAACGTTCCGATGGTCACCTCTTCAGAAAGGAAACACCCGGCCAGCTGCGAGATCTGTTGCGGGTCAATGAAGGGTTCATCTCCCTGGATATTGATCACAACATCAAATTGTGCTTCCCCCGGGAAATTCTTTACAACGGCATTGCATCTTTCGGTTCCGCTGTCAAGGGTTTCCGGCGTCATCATCACGTTCCCGTTAAAGGAACGGATGCAAGCGGCAATCCTTTCATCATCGGTAGCGACGATAAGGTCATCCAGAAGAAGGCATTTTTTGGCCTGTTCATATACTCTCTGGATCATGGGTTCCCCCAGGATATTCGCCAGCGGCTTCCCCGGAAAGCGGCTGGAGCCGTAACGGGCCGGTATCACCCCAAGTATTTTCATGGAATTAAAAAAGTCCGTGCAATTCTGCGTTGATACGTTCAATGACGTTGCCCAGGTGTTCAGGATTCTCGGCAATGTTCATATTGTCAACCTCGATGATCAGTAACTTTCCGAGGTCATATTCCAAGATCCAGTTCTCATAACGTTCGTTCAGCCCTTTCAGGTAATCCAGCCGGATGGCACTTTCATACTCCCGGCCGCGTTTTTGGATCTGGTTTACGAGTGTGGGAACGCTGGCCCGCAGGTATATGAGCAGGTCAGGAGCCAGGATAAAGGAACTCATCAGGGAAAACAGAGAGGAGTAATTTTCAAAATCCCGTGTGCTCATCAGGTTCATGGAATGCAGGTTGGGTGCGAAGATGTGGGCATCTTCATAAATGGTACGGTCCTGTACCACCGTGGTCCCCGATCTGCGAATCTCAACGACCTGGCGGAAACGCGAATTCAGAAAATAGATCTGCAGGTTGAACGACCAGCGCTGCATGTCTTCATAAAAACTGTTCAGGTAGGGGTTCGTATCCACATCTTCATAATGAGGCGCCCAACCGAAATGTTTGGCCAGCAGTCCGGTCAATGTTGTCTTTCCGGATCCGATATTTCCAGCGATAGCAATATGCATAATTCCTATTTTCTATTACATTTCAAACATACAGAAAAAAGTCACACGTCAACAGAAATGTTAATAATAACTTATTCACATAGGATTCTGCATCCCCAATATTTCTTCTATGTATTTCCGGTCGTTCGACAGTCGCGGTACTTTGTTCTGGCCACCCAGTTTCCCTTTGGATTTCAGCCAGGAATAGAAGGTGTTTTTAGGCATCACCCGGATTATGGGTTCCCCCAAAATCATATCGTGATACCTTTTTGCCTCATAATCTGAATTCAATGATTTCAGGGCATTGTCGAGGGTATTAATAAAAAAGCCGAGATCGCCTGGTTCCTGCTCAAACTCGATGAGCCATTCGTGGGCGCCCCGTTTTTCCTGGTCAAAATAAACAGGGCCGGCGGTATATTCCGAAACAATTGCCTGGCATTTTTCACAGGCAACGGCAAGAGCTTTTTCCGCATTATCCATGATCACTTCCTCTCCAAAAGCATTGATAAAGCTCCGGGTCCTTCCGGAGATCTTGATCCTGTATGGATTCAATGTAGTGAATATAACCGTATCGCCAATAAGATAACGCCATAAACCGGCATTCGTTGAAATCACAAGGGCATAATTCACCCCTGTTTCCACCTTTTCCAGGGAGAGGGTTTCCGGATGATCCGATCCCAGCTGATCGATGGGAAGAAATTCATAATAGATCCCGTAATCCAGCATTAAAAGCATATCATCCGCACGATCTCGGTCCTGGATCCCAAAAAACCCTTCGGAGGCATTGTAGGTTTCAAGGTAATTCACCTTAGGGGATGGCAGAAGTTGATTGAATTGTTCCCGGTATGGAACAAAATTCACCCCTCCGTGGATAAACAACTCAAATCGCGGCCAGACTTCAAGAATGTTTGATTTTCCGGTTATCTCCAGCACTCTTCTGAACAATAACAGGGTCCAGGAAGGAACGCCGGATGCACTTGTAACATCATGGTTGATCGTGGCGACGGCCATTTTCTCAATCTTGTTCTCCCATTCATCCATCAGGGCAATGGAAAGATTGGGTGTTCGCCTGAATTCCACCCAAAAAGGCAAGTTCTGGATAATGATCGCTGAAAGATCACCTTCATAATAGAAAGACTCAGCATTGATCTCAGTAACCTGGCTGCTTCCACCCATAGCAATGCCTTTCCCATCGAAAAGCAGTGCGTCAGGATGGTTGTTGAAATAGATTGAAAGCAAGTCTTTTCCCCCTTTAAAATGACATTCTTCGAGGGCTTCTTCACTTACGGGAATGAATTTGCTTTTTTCGCAGGTGGTTCCGGATGATTTTGCGAACCATTTGATTTCTGAAGGCCATAAGATATTCTGCTCCCCTTTACGCAATCTTAAAATATAAGGTTTCATCGTTTCATAATCGTTAAGCGGGACCCGTGCCTTGAATTCTTCCGGCCGTTTAATGGATTTAAAATCGTAAATGCGTCCCCATTCGGTATTTTTTGCCTGGTTTAGCAATTGGATGAACCAATCAAACTGTACTTCATGAGGGTACTTCATGAAGAGCTCCATCTGATGGATTCTCTGTTTCATCAGCCAGGAAAGAACAGAATTTATCAGTGCCATGAGGAAATAATTGATCGGAAATCAAAAATACGATATATGATGGTTCATGAATCATCTGCCTTATATTTTAATTGATTCCAAATAAAATTCGTTTTATGCCCTAACAGGATGATATTAAGCCGGAACAATAAATCCTATCGCTGTGGTCGACCTTCTTATCCTTCTGAATTGATTATAAATAATTTTTTATTCCGGAATTTGGAATCAACACTCTTTTTTTCTACATTTGTATGCCCTAACAATTGCGTTCATGGCCACAGAACTAAATCATTCACTCGACATAATAACTAACTGATAGCATTGAAGCTATGAAAATCCTAGTATTGAATTGCGGAAGTTCTTCTATCAAGTATCAGCTCATTGACATGAGCAAAGAATATGAACTGCTCGCCAAAGGATTACTGGACAGGATTGGGCTGGAGAGCAGTTTGCTTACTCACCAGGTTCCGGGAAAAGACAAGTATCAAACCACCCAGTTCGTACCTGACCACCAGGTTGGCATCAACCTCATCCTCAGAACGCTTAAGGATCCCGAGATTGGCGTCATCCAGGATGAAAGCGAAATTGCTGCGGTGGGGCACCGGGTTGCTCACGGAGGAGAAAATTTCAAGACCAGTGTAAAAATCACGGCCAACGTTAAAAAGGATATAGAAAAATGCATTGAGATGGCGCCGCTGCATAATCCCGCCAACCTCAAAGGAATTTTATCCATTGAAGCCATCCTGCCCCATGTTCCGCAGGTCGCCGTATTTGATACCTCGTTCCATCAAACCATGCCTCCCTACTCTTATCTTTATCCGGTTCCTTATGAACTCTATGAAAAGTATAAAGTAAGAAGGTATGGCTTTCACGGCACTTCTCATAAATTCGTCAGCCAGAAAGCATGCCGTTACCTTGGCAGAGATTTTTATAATATCAATATCATAACCTGTCATCTTGGGAACGGATCTTCGGTGGCCGCTATCAAGAAAGGGCAATCGATCGACACTTCCATGGGATTTACTCCGGTGGAAGGACTGATGATGGGCACCCGAAGCGGGGATGTTGATCTCGGGGTACTGCTTTATCTTGCAGAAAAGGATAACCTGAGCATGAAAGATACGAATAACCTCTTCAATAAAAAGAGCGGGGTGTTGGGGATCTCCGGGATATCCTACGATATGCGTGATGTTGAGACAGCCGCTGAAAAAGGAAATGTACGCTGCCGCCTTGCACTTGACATGTTTGCCTATCGGGTCAAAAAATACATCGGGGCCTATGCTGCCGCGATGGGAGGCGTCGATCTTATTATATTCACCGGTGGTATCGGGGAAAATGATATCGAAACACGCCGTAAGATCCTGGAAGGACTTGAATTCATGGGTATTGATTATGATAATGAACGTAATTCATTGCTGAAGGGCAAAGAATTAATCGTTACCCGCCCGGGATCAAAAATACTCGCCATGGTGATGCCCACTAACGAGGAACTGGTTATCGCCATCGACACCTATAATATTGTCACAGATTCTGATCTTAAATTTTAAATATTCTTCTTAAAAAAAGGTTCATTGAATTCCATAACTTAAAAAAGAAAAAAATGGGAAAAATAAAATTGTACATTGTCGAGGATGAGATCATCATCGCCAATGATTTGAAAAACCGCCTTACCGAGTTCGGTTATGATGTGCTGGGAATGGATGGAAAAGGGGAAAAGGCAATCGAATCGATCAATGCACTTGCAGCTGGTAGCAAGCTACCGGATATCATCCTTATGGATATCAAACTCGCAGGGGAAATGGATGGAATTGAGGCAGCAAAAATCCTCACGGAAAAACACCATTGCGGTATCATTTTTCTTACATCCATGGATAAAAGGGAAACATTCAACAAATCCTTTGCGATCAAACCCTACGCATATGTCTTCAAGCCGGTTGACATCGATCGGTTGCAGATGACCATTGAACTTTCCAACTACCAGCGTACCCTTGAACTTTCGCAGGCAAAAGCCATCGCAGACCTTCAGAAGGAAGTGGAACAACGAAAAAGAGCGGAAAAAGAGACTGAGATGCGTTTGCAGGAAAAAATCAAGGCAGAACACAAAGTTAACCAGTTGCACAAGCAGAAACAACAAATAGAAATGGATCTCATCAACCGCGAACTTGCCACTTCTTCCATTTTCATTTCCCAGAAAAATAAGATCATCGGGTTGATCCGGAAAGACGTGAACCGGTACCTCAGAAAAGGAAAAGCCATTTTAAAAAGTGATTTTGTTAAAATCCTGAAAACCATCGATGAGAATGTAAAATTTGAGAACGACTGGTACCGGATTAAAGCTCACTTTGAGAAGATCCATCCCGGGTTCTTCGACCGTTTGCGTGAAAAGTTCCCGCAACTTACACCCAACGATCATAAGGTGTGTGCTCTGCTGCGCATGAATCTCAGCACCAAGGAAATTTCACAGATCCTTAAGATCACGGCGCCAAGTACGGAAATTTCCCGTATCCGCCTCCGGAAGAAACTGGCCCTTCCAAAGAATGTTAACCTGGTTCAGTTTATTTGCCTGGTCTAACGAAGTTTCCAAAAAAAAGGCTGACCCATCAGGATTCAGCCTTTTTTTATTTCCCTAAACACCAATTACAACTCTTCCATCAACTCATCCGTCAAGGTGAGGTTGTGGTAAACATTCTGAACATCTTCATCTTCTTCAATGATATCGATCAGCTTTAATACTTTTCTTGCCGAATCAATATCCAGTGTTTCTGTGGTTTTAGGGATGCGTTGTAAAGAAGCACTTTCAGGCTCAATGTTCAATTGCTCAAGTTTTTTCATCATGTTCCCGAAGTCCTCCATCGCCGTCGCGATGGTAAACATATCTTCTTCCAGAACAATATCTTCGGCGCCGGCATCAATGACTTCCATTTCAAATTCTTCCGGGTTCAATTCTCCTTTGGGGATTACAAAGATCCCCTTACGGTCAAAAAGATAGTTCAGCGAACCATTTTTACCAAGTTCACCGCCGTGTTTGTTAAAATAAGCCCTTACATTGCTGACGGTTCGCTGAATATTATCCGTAGTGGCGTCCACAAAGATGGCAATCCCGTGAGGGCCTTTTCCTTCATAGGTAGTCTCCAGCAAGGCAGCGGCGTCTTTGTCAGCTCCTTTGTTGATGGCACGCTGGATCGTCTCCTTCGGCATACTGGCCCCTTTTGCATTGGCGATGGCAAGCCGCAAGCGCGGGTTGTGTTCCGGGTCGGGACCATTTTCCTTCACGGAAATGGTGATATCCTTAATGATTTTGGAAAAAATCTTGGAGCGCTTTGCATCTAAAGCACCCTTTTTTCGTTTAATGGTTGACCATTTATTGTGCCCTGACATAAAAGTTCAGATTGGTTGTTACCCTATATTCTCCTGATAATTGTGAATTTTCTGTGTAAAAATAATAAAAATTGGCTTATTTATACAAAAACCCTTGGTAAATTTGGGCGGGCATTCCCTAAAACCAAATCCTGTCAAGGTGATCCGATCGAAATGTTCTTTTCTTTACGGTTTTTTTTTCCTGATCTTCCTATGCCGTTGTGCCAATCCGGTTACTCCTGAAGGAGGCCCAAAAGATATTACACCGCCCAAGGTGGCCGAATGTGACCCGCCTTTATTAACCACCCATTTTCATAAAAAAGATATCCGTATCACGTTCAATGAATACATTCAACTGAAGGACCAGAACAACCAGATCAATATTGCCCCGCCAAAACTGCCTCATACCGATATACGGCTGCGTGGAAAATCCATCCTCATCAAGCTGGCCGACACTCTGAAATCCAATACGACCTATTCCATCAGATTCGGGGATGCCATTTCAGACCTGACGGAAAACAATGTTCTGCATGATTTCGCCTATACTTTTTCAACCGGTTCCTACATCGACTCACTGAGCCTGTCGGGAAGGATCATCAATGCATTCGACCAGGTTCCGCAGAAAGATGTGGTTGCTATGCTTTATATTAACGAAAATGACACCCTTCCCCTCGATTCTCTCCCGCTTCATGTAAAGCCTTATTACATGGCGAAAACCAATGAGACCGGCGAATTCACTTTCAGGAACCTGAGAGATGTACCGTTACTATTGTTCGCCTTGAAGGACATGAACGGTGACAACATTTTTAACCTGCCAAATGAAAAAGTCGCTTTCTGCGACAGTCTTGTAAAAGGGATCTATGTCATGCCTCCTATACCCGAAATCCTGAAAAAAGATTCCATCGCAAAGAGTGACTCACTCATCTCGAAAAAAGATACTGGCGGGATCAAAAAGCAACCAACACCGGCTCATACTTTACTGCTGTTTGAAGAATCTGATTCCATTCAAAAAATCCTTAAAGCCGATATGGTCAATGAAAGCCAGGTCGGGATCTTTTACCGGTTTCCTGTAGTGAAGCCGGAATTCATCCCGTTGAATCTCCCTGCCGTCTCAGGGTGGATGATACCGGAATTCAATTTCACCAGGGATTCTGTTTATTTGTGGTTAAAAAACACTGAGAAAGATTCTCTTATGCTTCGTTTGGTCGATAAGGATAAAACCCTTGATACCGCCAGGATCAACCTTAAAAAGAAGAATCCGAAAAAAAGAAAAGGAGATAAAGGCGCTGCACCAGTGATGAAGTTGCAACTAACCATTAATATGCCTGATGCCCGGCTTAATCAGTTCAAAAGAGATCCCATGATCATTTTTTCCTACCCATTATCTGGACAGGATCTTTCCAGGATCCTGCTGGTGGACGGCAAAGATACCATAAGACCAAAACTGGCTTTTGCAGATTCACTCAAAAGGAAACTTCGGATTTCTTACAAATGGAAAGAAGATCGCCCTTACAGACTGATCATCCCCGATTCGATCTTCCGGTCTATCAACGGCCGTTCGAATGATTCACTGCTTGTTTCTTTCCGAACCCATTCCCTCAGGGATTTCGGATCAATCCAGATGACGCTCAGCATCAAAGTTCCTTCCGATTATCTTATACAACTCCTGGATGAAAAAGAAACCGTTTTGGAACAGAAAATAATTTCCGCATCCGGAAAAGTGAAATTTGAGTATCTCTTCCCTGGAAAATACAAAATCAAAGCCATCTTCGACCGCAACCGGAATGGCCGATGGGATACAGGAAACTTTTCCAGGAAACTCCAGCCTGAAAAAGTTCAGTATTACCAAAAAATAATCGAAGTCCGCGCCAACTGGGATATTGACGAATCCTGGGAACTCTAAAGTGATTGCTTTTAGTTAACGCTGCAGCGATTGATACAGTCAATCACTTCTGTTAGATGTTCAAATTTCAGGGAATAGTAGATCATCTTCCCGTCTCTTTTTGAGTCAAGCAATCCTTTGTTCTTCAAAATGTTCAGATGATGAGAAGCAGAAGCCTGTTCAAGATTCAGATATTCATAAATCTCGGTAACAGTCATTTTAGGATTTACAGTAAGCAAATCAATGATGGCAATTCTCATGGGATGAGCAATTGCTCTTAATTTACTGGCAGCCAGTTCGAGTTTCTCGACGTCTAATGTTACTTTTTTCATTGGGGATGTGAGTTAGTTGCGGTTGTTAATTATTTAACAATTAAAGTAAGATGCAAATATAATAAAAAGATCAGATAAAAATAAATATGTAGATATATTAAATTATTTTACAAAAAGCTCAGTAAATGAATACTTTTTCCCATCAAACAATCCTTTATCGCTGAGCTTAAGGTCGGGGATTACCAGCAGTGCCATAAATGATAAGGTCATGAAAGGCGCTTTCAGAGAACTTTTCAACTTTTTTCTCACCTTTTCATCCAGGATATGATAAAGCTCTGCCACTTTATATCCATCCTCATCCGACATGATCCCGGCAACTGGTAATGGTAAAACGAGTAGTTCATCCCCGGAAGCTACGGAAATTCCTCCCTGCGAACTGACGATGGCGTTGATTGCTGCCACGATGGATTCATCATCGGTTCCAACCGCTATAATATTATGGCTGTCATGGGCAACGCAAGATGCGATTGCGCCCGATTTTAAGCCAAAGCCCTGGACGAACCCGATGGCCGGGGGCGCAAGAAAATACCGGTTTATTACTACAATCTTCAGGACGTCGTTTTTAAGATCCGTTTTGACTTCGTTATTTTCGGCCCGGGCGTTGACGATTAGCTCCCCCGTCACCAGTTGTCCGTCGATGGCTTTCATAACCCTAATCTTGTTCCCCCCGGGCCTTACAATAATATCTTCACTTTTTACCGGTTTTGCATGAAACTGATTTACCGGAGATACGGTAACAGAGGGGATCAATGTTTTTCCAGCCTCAGCCACTTTCCGGCCATTGATATAGGTTGCGAGGATGGTAAAATTTTCTAGGTCATCCACAAGGATGAAATCGGCAGCATCTCCTTGCTGAAGCAAACCTACGTCCAGGTGATAGTGCTTTACCGGGTTGAATGTGGCACACCGGAGCACCTTCATTTTGTCATAACCCAGGCTGAAAGCTCTTTTCACCAGCTGGTTGATGTGACCCGAAACCAGGTCATTGGGGTGCTTGTCGTCGGAACAAAGCATGACCATTTCGGGATATTCTGCTATCAGGCCTGCCAGCGCTTCAAAATTTTTGGCAGCGCTTCCTTCCCTGATCAAAATCTTCATGCCATACCGGATCTTTTCAACGGCTTCCTCCATGGTGTAGCATTCATGATCAGTAGTGATACCGGCCTGAACATATTTTTCAGCAAGTTCACCCCTCAGGCCAGGTGCATGCCCATCCACCGGTTTACCGTACTTTTTTGCCAATGCAAGTTTTTGTGCAACTTCTTCATCTCCATTCACAACGCCCGGAAAATTCATCATCTCAGAAAGGTACAGGATATCATCCGATTTCAGTAATTCATCAAGCTCCGCAAGACCCAGACTGCCGCCGGCTGTCTCAAAGCCGGTGGCCGGAATGCAGGAAGATGCTCCAAAATAAAATTTAAAGGGTACCTTTTTCCCGTTTTCGATCATGAACCTAACTCCGTTCATCCCCAAAACATTGGCGATCTCATGCGGATCGGATACTGTACCAATGGTTCCATGCACCACTGCCAACCTTGCAAATTCGGAGGGAACCAGCATGGAGCTTTCGATGTGGATATGGGCATCGATGAGACCAGGAAGGATATACACATTTTCTTCGTTATCCTCCTCCCTTATCGCTGCGATCTTCGAATCCCTCACGGTGACAATACCTTTGAAGATCCTCTCGCCAACCACATCAACAATGTTTCCTCTAAATTCCAGATCTTGTTTTTCCATAATGATTCATTTTTTCGGAAAATTCGTTTTTTCATTCTGCCGGTTTATGGTATCGCTAAGGGCCAATTGGCCACAGGCAGCATCGATATTTGTACCCCGGCTTTTCCTGGCATTGATGACCATGTTTTTATTCTCCAGGAATTCCCTGAAGGCCCGGGTTTTTTCAGGAGTGCTCTGCGAAAACCTGCTTTTCTCTATAGCGTTATAACCGATGAGGTTGATCTTTACCGGGAAACTTTTGCAGAAGACAGCCAGATCCTTTGCGTCTTCAAGGCTGTCGTTAAAGTCCTTGAAAAGGATGTACTCGATGGTGAAGCGCTTGCCGGTCTTTGCATGGTAATATTTCAGCGCTTCTGTCAGTTCCTGTAATGGATGTTTTTTATTGATGGGGATGAGCTGGTCCCTTTTAGCATTTGTTGCTGCATGCAACGACAATGCAAAATGAAACCGTACCTTGTCGTCCGCCATCTTTCGGATCATGGCCGGTATTCCGACACTTGAAACCGTGATTCGTTGCGGCGACATCCCGAGCGATTCTTCCGAAGTGATTTTTTCGATGGACTTCAGCACCTCCTCATAGTTCATCAGTGGTTCGCCCATGCCCATATAAACGATATTTGACAAGGGCTTGCCATAGTACTTCTCCGACTGGCGGTTGAGCAACACGACCTGGTCGAATATCTCGGTGAAAGAAAGGTTTCTCCGGAATCCCAGCATCCCGGTAGCACAGAACCGGCAGGCCAGGGCACAACCTGCCTGTGAAGAAATGCACGCGGTGGTGCGGTTATCTGCAGGGATCAGGACACTTTCAACCAACTCATGATCGGGAAGACGGAAAGTAAATTTCACCGTCCCGTCAGGATCATGGAGTTC
>Ga0209226_10000693_pt1 | contig 17380 bp, 23 predicted proteins | sample BarGraNGADG00212_2_FD_184497 | JGI IMG/M metagenome (GOLD analysis project Ga0209226, IMG submission 184497) | Arctic peat soil microbial communities from Barrow, Alaska, USA - Barrow Graham LP Ref core NGADG0011-212 (SPAdes) (version 2) | ecosystem: Environmental > Terrestrial > Soil >...
AAGCTTCGGCGGCGGCATTCAACATCGCCGGCGAGACCGGACTCAGTTCGTGGCCAAAATATCGGCGCTGGAAGTAGAGCGCAACGTTGACCAACCCGATCATCACCGGTACCTCGATCAAGGGGCCGATGACGGCCGCGAAAGCCACGCCAGAATTGATGCCGAACACGGCAACGGCGACTGCGATGGCCAGCTCGAAGTTGTTGCTGGCGGCTGTGAAGGAGAGCGTCGTCGTCTTGGCGTAGTCCGCGCCGATGCGATGTCCCATGTAAAAGCTGACCAGGAACATCAGCACAAAGTAGCAGATCAGCGGGATGGCGATCCGCACCACATCCAGCGGGATCTGGACGATCAGGTTGCCTTTCAGGCTGAACATCACGACGATCGTAAACAGTAGCGCGATTAGGGTGATGGGGCTGATCTTTGGCACATACTTCGTCTGATACCACTCGCGCCCTTTGATGCGAATCAGGACCGTGCGGCTGACGATGCCGGCGATCATGGGGATGCCCAGGTAGACGAACACGCTCTTGGCGATGTCACCGATGCCGATCTGCACGATGCTCCCGCGCACGCCGAAGAGAGGGGGCAGAACGGTGATGAAGACCCAGGCATAGACGCTGTAGAAAAGCACCTGGAATACACTGTTGAAAGCCACGATACCGGCCGCATACTCGGTATCCCCTTTGGCCAGCTCGTTCCACACTATGACCATCGCAATGCAGCGGGCCAGGCCGATCATGATCAGGCCGACCATGTATTCCGGCTTATCCCGCAAGAAGAGCACGGCCAACAGAAACATCAGGACAGGGCCGATCAGCCAGTTCTGAATTAGCGACAGCCCAAGCACCTTCCCGTCGCGAAAGACGTCGCCCAGTTCCTCGTACTTCACTTTGGCAAATGGCGGATACATCATCAGGACCAGGCCGATGGCGATGGGAATGTTGGTGGTCCCGACCTGAAAACGATTGATAAATGCTTCGGCCCCTGGAATCAGGTAGCCGATCCCCACGCCCACTGCCATCGCCAGGAAGATCCACAAGGTGAGAAAGCGGTCGAGCGTTGAGAGTCGTTTCGCCACGCCGGTGCTCGGAGCCGGGATGGCCGCACTGCCTTGAGACATGAGTTCCTTCATCCTTTAGGTTATGGATTTGTTGCTTGCCAGCGCCGGAGCAGCCCCGGTATTTGCTCGCCGATATCGTCCCGCACGCGACGAAAAGCGGTCAGGATCTCGGCTTCGGTGCCCGTAGCCTTAGCCGGGTCAGGGAAACCCAGGTGGACGCGCTGGCCCTGCCCGAGCCAGAGAGGGCAATCCTCGGCAGCAGCATCGCAGACGGTGACCACCAGGTCGAAGGGCTGGTCCCGGTACTCCTGAACTGACTTTGATCGCCCCGGGTGTTCAATGCCAATTTCAGCCAGTACGCGCAATGCGTTGGGATGAACGTGGCCGGCCGGTTTCGTGCCGGCGCTGTAAGCGTGCCATTCGTCTCCCAGACGGGCATTGACAATTGCTTCAGCCAACTGAGACCGGCAAGAATTGCCGGTGCACAGGAAGAGCACGCGGTGTTTCATCGTACAGGTACCTCCGTTGAGACCTGACGTCCAGGCGTCTCAGACAACTCAATACCTTCGATTTCGATCGGCAGCCTTGCGTTCTAACCCATGTGCTTAATAATTCGCCCTATGCAACCCGGCACCGGCGCGTGCTACAAGTCCTTGGCCAAGACGAAGTTGCTCGACAGGTCAACCGTGCTGCCCGGTCCGCACGTAGGCCGGCGTGGCTTGATGTGGTCTGGATCGAAGAACGCGCCGAATAGATCGCGCAGCCGTCCCAATGCGGTGCGATTGATTGAGTAGTAGACCCAGCGTGCATCCAGTGGGTCGCGCTCGACGTTGACCAGACCGGCCTCGCGCAGAGCGCGTAGGTGGTGCGAAATCAAGTTGGGCGGCATTTTCAGGGCTTCACCCAACTCGCAGTTGCACTGCACCCCTTGCATCAGCATGTGCAGGATCAGCAAGCGTTTGGGCTCGGCTACGACCTTAAGCTGCTCAGCCAATGTCTGTAGGTCTACTGACGGATTCGCTACAGCTTCCATATGTCACATCCATTCACGATGATTCAACCTGAGTTGAATTATACGCCAGCCATCTCTCCCGGTCAAACCACGGTTGTGTGGCCTCTGTACCGTGTTCCTACTGCGAGGGCACGAGGCCCAGGCTCTCGAGCCGCTTGCGGATCACCGGGATGGCGATTTTGCCGCCGCTGCTCAAGACTTCGCCGTTCACCAGGATCAATGGGAGCTGGGCGCCGGATGGGAGTGGTGGGCACGCCGGGTCGAAGAGATCGTAGTACTCCACCTGTACCTGCTTCCCGAAACGCTGACTGAGCTGGCCGGCCGCCCATCCGGCCACCTTGCGCCAGGTATCTTTCACTCCGGCAGCGCACGCGACTGGGGCTCCCACGATTTGTACGAGAGTTCGATTGGCGTTATCGCTCATATGTTGGTACTCTCCACTATCCGCAGCATCCCGGTCCGGCGTTCGGGCCACAGCCGCACAACGGTACAGAATCGCCGCTGCTTCCATGTAACACCAATCCGGCAGTGATCACCTGGCGGACCTCGCCTGAATGGCACTGCGCACATTCCAGGTTGAGACCGGCCTCCTTCTCCTTGATCGACGCGCGCACCTCGAAGATCGCGCCGCACTCTGCGCAGCGGTAATCATAGTAAGGCATTTGCTCCTCCCGTTCCTGTTTCATTTAGAGATAGCGGTGGCACCACTGGCCATTCAATTCCGGCTGATGGCCGGCTGCAATACGCTATGTGATGCCGACGGCCGCGGCCGTGTCAGCAGCATGTCGATCTGGCCAATGTGGCGAAGTCAACCCCCAGGAGCGCACTGATCTCCTGATTGACCGTCGGTATATAAGCGTTCGCTGCCTGTTGCGCTTCCGCGTCATCCACGATGATGCGATTGGACTGCGCCTCGCGCTGCAGCGTCCGGACACGATCGAGGTCGGCTTGCGTTACGGCGCCACGCGCCTGGCGCCCGCGCAGATCGGCCTGAGCCTGCGAGAGGCATTTCAGGAGGTCATGAGCTGTAACCAGGCCGCAGCTTTGTCAGATTGATCAGGCTGGCCACAAACATGATCCCCATGCCCAGTAGTGTGGTGACTGCAGACCACACCAGTGCGCTACGGAATCGTAGTGCCCCAATCGCATTCAACACTGTGGCAGACCCCAGAGAGACAAGTGCCCAGACGCCCATGACAGTTGCATATGCCGGGCCATTCTCTCTGCGGAACACCGGGTAACGCTTCATGCTTTCCTCACTCTCGCTGATTGGCCAGCGCACAGACTATCCTATCGCTACTACGCCGGATGGCACTTTTTCTCCAAGCACCTGCCCGCCCAACTCGGCCAGCATGTCCAGGCCTTTCACTTCGCCCGGCAGAAGCGGGATCTGAACGACCGGCACTGGGAAGCGCACCGTCATCTCGGCCAGGTATTTCTCGTGCATGGCACGGCGGGCCCGGACGAAGGGCGTTGTGGCTTGCCCTTCTGGGATGACCATATTAGCAACCACCAATCCCGGCTCGATTCCCACAGTACGTAGCTCCTCTACGGCCCGGTAGGCCTCCAGGATGGGGGTGGCCTCCGGGTACATCACGAAAGCAAAGGTGCTGCGCTCGGGATCGCGCATCATGGCGATCACCTCGCCAAAGCGCGCCTTGGCCACATCGTCGGCTGCTGAAGAGTCCACCGAAGCAAAGATCTTGATGTCTAGCTGCTGGCTCCAGTTCACCGGCAACTCCAGCAGACGCAGGGTATGCCCTGTAGGCGCCGTGTCGAACACGATCACCGGCCAGTCCTTCTGCGACGCGTAGTCGATGAAGCGGTCAAAGGCCGCCATCTCCTCGGTGCACGGCGAATCCAGTTCCTCGGCCATGACGCTGAGCGCCTCGGGCGGGCGGCCACGGCGGCGGGCATCCTCCAGGATGCGGGCTTTGTAAGCTTCGGCGGCCACCTTGGGATCGATCTTGGCCGCCCACAGATTCGGGACGCCAGGCACCGGTGCTGGGGTATCGCCCACGGGCACGCCCAGTACGTCGCCAAGGTGAGCGGCCGGATCGGTGGTCAGTAGCAGAGTGCGATAGCCCTGTCTGGCCAACCAGACGGCTGTCGTGCAGGAGGCCACCGTCTTGCCGACGCCGCCCTTGCCGGCGAAGAAGACGGTACGGTTGTGGCCGTTCGGCACCAGGCGCTCCATGATGCCCAGCTGGCTCGTCGCTCGCCCTGCCTGCGTGCCAGAGCGGCGAGGCGCTGGAGCAGCCACTTCCTCAGCCTGTCCGTCGAAAAAGAGTCTGCCCACGGCTCGCAGGCGCTCGACGCCCTTGATTTCCCCCGGCAGCAGGGACATGCGGCGCGTCGGCAGCGGCAGCTCGGCCGCAATTTGACGCAGATAACCTTGCTGCATTTGAGATCGGGCCGCAAAGAGTTGGTTTCCGGTCTCTGCCACGGGGATAATGCTGTTGACGATCAGCTGATGGGTGTGGATCCCCAGCTTGCCAAGCTCGGCGATCGCCCGCCTGGTTTCCTTGATGGCGATGGCCTCCGGGTGCAGCACGAAGGTGAAGGTGGCCTGCGCCGGATCGCGCATGGCGGCCAACGCACGCTCGTACTTGTGCTTGGCGTCCTGGATCGCCGCCGCCGGTCCGATACAGGTCTGCCCATTGCCCGCGGCCGCTGCCTCAATCGATTGGCTCCATTCGGCCGGCAATTCCAGCAAGCGCAGGGTATGCCCGGTTGGTGCAGTATCGAAGATAACGGTATCGAAAAACTGCCCGCCGCCCGCCGGCAGATCCAGGAAGTCCGTGAACCGGTCGAAGGCGGCGACCTCAGTGGTGCACGGCCCGCTCATCTGCTCCTCGATGACCTGTACCATCTGGGCCGGAAACGCTGCCCGAATGGGCGCCAGGGCGCGGTCTCTATACTCCTGGGCAGCCTGGTCCGGGTCGATCTCGGTAGCCCAGAGGTTGGGCACGCCCGTGATGGCTGTGACCTGGTGGCCAATCGCTTGCTCGAAGACATCGGCCAGGTTGGAGGCCGGATCGGTGGTGACGATGAGGGTGCGCTTGCCCTCGTCAGCGAAGCGCACGGCGGTGGTGCAGGCCATGCTGGTCTTGCCCACGCCGCCCTTGCCCGAGAAGAAGATAAAGCGGGCACTCATGACATGACTCCATTCAATACAGTCTTGACTTCGTCCAAGGTTGGGTAGCTTCCTGCTTTAAGAACATTGCCGCGGACGACTGTGATCGGCAGGGCGGCCAACTGCTGCTCCCTGACCAGCCGCATCACCTCGGCACTGCCGAGAAAGGCCTGCGGGCTGGTGGTCATCTGGTAGCGTTCGACGCGCAGCCCCTTGGCCTGCAGCGCGAGCAGCATCTCATTGACGTCGAGCAGGGCCTGATCCAGTGTTGGCCCGCAGAGCCCCATGGAGCAGCACATGGGGGGATCGAAGATCTCGACGTCCGGCTTGGCCGCCGGCGAGGGTGCGACATCAAACAGGTTGATCAGTTCACTCATGATAGTACAGCCTCCATTGAACTAATTACTCAAAAAAAGAGCCGGCCCGTCCCTTAGCGTTCCAGGATCGTGAATTCAAGCGCTGGTACCGGCTCCGCATGCGGTCCACACGTGAGCCGGCGGGGTTTGATCCGTCCAGGATCGAAGAACGCTCCAAAAGCCTGGATCAACTCGTCCAGGGCTTTACGATTGATGGAATAGTAGACCCATCGCGCATCCAGAGCGTCACGCTCGGCATGCACCAGCCCCGCATTGCGCAGCGCCCGCAAGTGGTGCGAGATCAGGTTGGGTGGCAGGCCCAGCGCCTCACCCAGCTCGCAGTTGCACTGCACGCCTTCCATCAGAAGTTGGAAGATCAGGAGCCGATTGGGCCCTGCCAACACCTGAAGCCACCGTCCGAGGGCCTGCAAGTCAGCCGGTGCTCGTGCAATACCAGCCATCATCCTTTCTCCCTGATCCGATGATTCAATTCTGATTGAATTATACTCCGTTCTGCGAGTTTGTCAAGAGCCGCCGAACAGCGAATCCTTCTTCGCATCGGATCATTTCCATCGATTTGTCAGGTGCCGGCGCAGGCTACTGGGCGCCTTGTTCCATGTGCCCGCGCAGTTCCTTGCGGCGCACGCCCTGGACCTGGCCCCACACGACCTCCCGCAGGAATTTCAGTGCCTCCTGGGCGTCACCATCCGCCACTATCATGCGCACCTCGACCTGTTGCTGCTCATCGAGTGTGATGGCAACCTTTGACACGCAACCCTCCTATCATGGTTTGATTCTTCAGGAGCAGTACCCGTCAACCACACCGGCGACGGAGCGCTGCCTCGACCTTCTTAGCGATCACCAACGTGACGAACTTGAATATCTCATCTGGATCGTTGCGCCTGGCCAACAGCAATACCTGGCGTACCTCCTCCTCATCGAGGGTAATCAGCATCTTCTCGATGCGCTCTTTGGTCACAGAGCCTCCCTTAGGCAGCCACGACCTGGCGCAAAGCGCCGGCGGCAAACCGGATATCATCCGCTGTCGTAAAGTAGCCCGGGCTGAAGCGCAACGCGCCCCCCTCCAACGTGCCGGCCACCCGGTGCGCTTGCGGCGCACAATGCAGCCCGGCGCGCGTGGCGATGTCGAACGCCTGGTCCAGCACGTCGGCCAACTGCTCGGGGACGTAGCCTTCGATGGTGACCGACACCACACCCACTCGCCGCTCGGGATCGCGCGGCCCGAGCACAGTCAGGCCGGGCACGTCCGCCAGGGCTTCGATCAGCAGACAGGCCATCTCCATCTCGTGGGCTCGGATGTGGGCCTCGCCTACCTTACGCACGAAGTTCACGCCTGCCAGGAGTCCGGCGATGCCGGCGGCATTGGGTGTGCCGGCTTCAAGCCGGGCGGGAAGGGCATCCGGCATTGCTTCTGACGCCGACTCGACTCCCGAGCCTCCCTCGATCCAGGTGTTCAGCCGGACACTGCTGCTGACGACCAACCCGCCGGTGCCATGGGGACCATACAGACCCTTGTGGCCGGCGAAGGCCAACAGGTCAATGCCCATCGCCTGCACGTCTAGCAGATAGGCGCCGGCTGTCTGGGCAGCATCGGCCAGGAAGAGGGCGCCGTGCTTGTGGGCGATGCGGCCGACCTCGCCGACCGGCAGCAGGGTGCCGAGCACGTTGGATGCATGGAGCATGGCCACCAGCCGGGTGGTGGGGCGCATGACTCTGCGCAGATCGTCCGGATCCAGGCTGCCATCGGGTGCACACGGAACGGCTGTAACCATGACGCCGTGTTGCTCCAGCGCTTTGAGCGGTCGCCACAGGGCGTTGTGCTCGATGGACGAGGTGACCACATGATCGCCCGGCCGCAGCAGGCCCTTGAGCGCCATGTTGATGGCTTGCGTAGCGTTCATGGTGAAGACCACACCCTGCGGATCGGGAGCGTTGAACAGCTTTGCCAGCGCTTCACGGGCCTGATCTACAATGTCTGTGGCTTCTTGCTCGCGCCGGTGCCCACCACGTCCGGGTGACGCGCCCACCTCGCGCATGAAGTGCTCGACGGTCTGGTAGACCGCCTCCGGTTTGGGCCAGCTGGTCGCCGCGTTATCGAGGTAAATCGTCATTGGCAGATATCTCCGCAACCCAGTCCAGTGCCAGCCCCCGTTCCCGAGCGGCCGTACGTACGCGAGGAAGAATCGCGCCGCGAAAGAGGTCAACCGCTGCCGCAGAATCGTGGTCAAGGACGATGCGCTTGAGATCAATGATCTCCGCCGGCTCGAGCACGATCCAGATCGCGCTTAGGCGCATGGGCGCGCTGTGGGCCGCTTGAGCCTCTGTCAACTTCACCTGTCCATCCTTTCAGCCAGGTCCGCTGCCTGACAACAACGGGCTTGACTCCTCGTCGACGCCCAGAGATGCGGATAGGCTTCAGGCGCGGCCATCAGGCCGATAAGGGCTGCACCGCTGTGCAAGGACCGCCTGGGCCTTCTCCAGGGCAAGTACCGTCAACTCACTGAGAATCATTCCCCCTCCAATGGTGTTGAGTCAGCGAGCAGCGCCAGGAGCGCTGTTTGACCGATAAGCCAGCGCGCCCTTTGCTGGCAAACGACGGCCACAGTGGTCCCTGCAACTCGTCGAATCCCGCACCCGTCCACTACGTCCCATTGGTACGCACCAGGCGAAAGGTCACAAACGGATATCGGCCTTCGCTGAGCGCTCCCTGAGCGCTCGCGCCGCTATCAGGTTGCAACCACGACGGAAAGGTAATGCAAGGTAAGCGATTGTGTCCATCCCCTTGCTCCGGCAGGCACTGCAGCCATTCGCTCAAGGTTAGCACGTCGCCCGTCACCACGTACCGTTGCAGGCCAAACGGCCCACCCGAAGCCTGCAATCCATTGTGCGCGCGGTCCGCCAGCGCCCGCATCTCCTCCAGCGCAGGCAAGCGATAGCTGTGTCCGCCTTGCTGGGATAGCCACTCTGCGAAGGCGCTAGCCTCCTCTACACACACTCCGGTCACCGGGCTCATCGACGAGCCAGACTTCGGCGGGATCGGACGTCCCGTCTCCTGGGCAAAACGGGCACAGTCGGCCCTGGCAACGGGAGCGACTGCAATCTCAATCTGTCGCCCCGGCAATTCTACCCAATCCATCTCTGGGAACCGCTTTCTGGAATCTCGCCCGAAGGGTCAAGCCCTGCCAGCCCTAGCCGCAATCAATAAAGAGCGGCGCCCTGGCAGGCACATGGTTCAATGCGCATTGAATTATACCCCATTTTGATCCAGTGTCAAACACTCACTATCGTTGCTGATCCCCAGCAAAACAGTATCGTCGGGATGCGGTTCTGCTACTTCCTTCCCGCCGGTTACTGCGGTGCACACAGGCCGTCCACAGGCGTGTCACCCCTGATCAAAGCGACTGCCGCCGGCAGGATCGGTGCCAGCACCTCCATTCCCTCGCGGACCGCCTTGGGGCTGCCCGGCAGGTTAACGATCAATGTACTGCCCCGGATACCCGCCACTCCCCCCCGAGCATCGCGAACGGAGTTCGGCGGTAGCCGTCCCAGCGAAGAAGCTCTGCCAGCCCGGGCATCTCGCGCTCAATCATGGTCCGGGCGGCCTCGGGGGTGACGTCACGTGGCGTCGGGCCAGTGCCGCCAGTGGTAACGATCAAATCCACATCTCCACCGTCGGCCAGTTCGGCCAGCAGGGTGGCGATCTGGTCTTGCTCGTCGGGGATCAAGCGAGTTGCCACCACCTGGGCGCCCATTTCGGCCAGCATGTGGCACAAGAGCGGCCCGCTGGCATCTTCCCGCTCGCCGCGCTAGCCCTTGTCGCTGATAGTCACAGCAGCCGCCCGGATCACTTTGTCCCTCCCCAAGTTTCGTGGTGCACCTTGCCCTCCTCATAGCGCGTGCGTGGCGGCTTCGTTTCCGTTGGATGTCCTCCCGGCACCAGACACAGCACCCGCAGCCGTTCAGGGATGCGCAGCACCCGACGTACGTGGGACTCGTGCTGGAGCTGGGGATAGACTGCTATCCAGACTGTGCCCAGATCGAGCGCAGCCGCTGCCAGCAACAGGTTCTCCGTCGCCGCACTGCAATCCTCGATCCAGTGGTCGGACGCGGCCGGATCGCCGAGCACGACGATGACGACCGGGGCATCAGCACACATATGACTCCACTGGTGCGTTTCCGCCAGGACGCGCCGGCGGGCCGGATCGCGGACCACCACGAAGGCCCACGGTCGCACGTCATTGGCCGACGGCGCGGCCATGGCCGCCTGGAGCAGGGCCTGGATTTGCTCGTCGGTCACCGGGACGTCGGTGTAGGCGCGGATGCTACGCCGTTTCAGGATCCATGCCGGCGCGGCAGGACCGGCCTCCGCCCCGATCAGCGTGACGGTGTGCTTGAGGAAGTCCATCTCCCGGACCACGGCACGAACTGTCCGGGGCGGCTCAAAAAGCTTGGTCATCGTCAGACCGGCCTCGCCCACTTCAATCCGCACCACATCGTCCAGCAGCTTTTCCCGCTGGCCATCCTGTTCCAGGTATACCGTCGTTTCACACATGCTGTTCACCCCTTTCTGGCAAGCGCCTGTCGACCTCTCTCGAGCGTGGCCGGCAGGCTGGTCAGGCTCGCGTCCGGGCAGCCAGGACCGTTCAACTCATGCACTCACAGGCCGGACGTTTCAACGTCTCGGGTATGCCCGCCAGCAGCGGCAGGCGCAGGCCGATGTCCAGGATGACGGGCAATAGAAAAAGCGATGCCAGCCCCAGCTCACTCCAAAGAAAGCCGCTGATCAGGGGAGCTGGGACACCGACCAGCCCGCACGCCAGGGCCAGCAAGCCCTTCCAGCGCCCGATCTGAAGCAGCAGCACCATCTCGTTGCTCATGGCCTCACCGACCACCAGGGCCAACTGGGAGATGCCCCACAGCCCAGCCGCAGCAACCAAGCTTACCGGCCCGGATGCGAGCACCAGCAGGCCCCACGAGGCATACAGGGCCGGGGCCAAGAGATATTGGACCTTTTTGCGACCCAACTTATCGGCCAGGCGACCGATGGGGATGCCCATGACCAGCCCCACGGCCATGATTACCGCGCCCATCACGCTCAGGGTATAGGCATCGGCCCCTTTGATCTCATGGGCGTAAAGCAGCAGGAAAGGGCCGGCCATAGCCGACGGCAGCCAGCTCAGAAGCGACACGACAAGCCAGCGTCTCAGCGGCGCCTGCCCCGTAAAGAGCTCCGTGAGATCTGCCCGCAGAGAGAAATGCCACGTGCCGCCGCTCCGCAGGTTGGGCAACTCGCGTAGCAGCCAGGCGATCATGCCCAACATCAAGAGCGTACCTACAAAGCGCAGCAGGTAGAGAGTCCGCAGCCCGCTCACGTTGACACCGCCGAAGCCGGCTACCCATGCCGCGGCCAACAGAGGCGCCGCCAATCCAAGGCCTGAAGACAGCGTGCTGCACAGCCCCATGCCGGTGCCCCGATCGTGGTTTCGCAACGAAGCCGTACACGTGACGCCGCAGGCGGTTCCACTCAGACGCAATGCCACGTTCATCAGCAACATGGCCCCGACAATCCACTGCCAGGCCGGCGCCGCGGCAAAGGTCAGGGTAGCCAGGGCCAGCAAGGCCATGCCCAGCAAGAAGTAGCGTTTCACGCCAAAGCGGTTCACCAGCCAACCGGCCGGAAGCGCGATCAGGGCGCTGGCCGCATTGCCGACGCTGTTGACCAGCCCTAACTCCACCGTTGTGGCCCCCAACGCGACTACGTAGATGGACTCGTAAGGGGACGTCAGCCCCATGAGAAAGTTGGAGAAGGCGGCACGGGCCACGATCACATTGAAGTTGCGGGGCTGGCGGCGCAGGAAATCCAGGGTCTGCAGGAGGGCTTGCCGCCGCTGCAGAATTGCCTCGCGCAACATGGGCCTGCCGCTGACCGTCTGGCCCCTGCTCACTTCACGGTCCTTCCGCCGCCCTGCGTGCCTGCCATCACCTGGCGCCAGGTCAGGCCCACTCGCACCATCGGCAAAGAGCTTCATGGCACCGATTCCTCCTGCGACCTTGTTTCAAGGCCCAGCGTCATATCGCTCCCTCCACGAACTCGATACCGGCACTGCCCGGCAGAAAGATGCCGGCCGTCACTTCCATTGAACGTGAACGGCCCGCCACATGCGCTCCGCCGTGACGGGGATTTCGTCCATCCATATCCCCGTTGCGTCGTGGATCGCCGCCAGCACCGCTGGCGCCAGGGGCAGGAAAGGCGGCTCGCCCACACCGCGCGCACCCCACGGGCCGCGCGGGTCGGGGACTTCTACGATGACCGGTTCAACCACGTCGGGGACATCCAGGACGGTTGGGATCAGATACGTGCTCAACCGGTCAGTCAGCACGTAGCCGTCCTTCATCTGGAAGTTTTCCATCAGCGCGTAGCCCTGCGCCTGGGCAATCGCGCCTTCGATTTGCCCTTCCACCAGTTGCGGATTGATGGCCTGCCCCACATCATCAGCGGAGACGACCCGCAACAAGCGCACATAGCCGGTCTCAGTATCCACCTCGACCTCCACCGCCTGGGCGGCGTATGCGTAGGCAAAGTTGGGCATGGATTGGCCGGTCTCCGCTGTGAAGGGTGTGGTCTGCGGAGCCAGATACTTGTATTCGCCGATGGCCGGGCGCTCCTCCGCCTGCCACTTCTCCAGCGCGGCCTGCGCCGCGCCGCGAATGGCATTGCCGGCCATAAAGGTCATGCGCGAGGCCGAGACACTGCCGGAGTCACCCATTGTGGCCGTGTCGGAGGTCAATAGCCTGACCCTCTCCAACGGCACGCCGACCGCCTCGGCCACCATCTGCGCCATGACGGTATGGGCTCCTTGCCCGACCTCTGCCCCCGCGTGATGGGCGACGACGCGCTCGATCTCGCGCCCACCGTGCAATTCCACTTTTGCCGAGCAGTGCTCCTGGTAGCCAAAGCTGAAGCCGACGTTCTTGAAACCCGCAGCAAAGCCTCGGCCACGGACCATGGATGATGGGATCCGCTGTGTGGTCTGCGGTTTACGATCTGCGGTCCAGCCGAATTTCTTTGCCGCCGCTTCGATCACCTGAGGGAGGCTGATCGGCCCGGGCGGGGCGGTGCCAACACCAAGGGTGTCGCCCTCTTTCAATGCGTTCAACAGGCGGAATTCGACCGGGTCCATGCCGAGAGCATCCGCCAGTTTATTCATCTGCGCTTCGGCAATGAAGTTGCCCTGCGGTGCGCCGAAGCCGCGAAACGCGCCGGTGGGGATGTTGTTGGTGTACACCGCGTAGGTGTCCACCTTGACGTGGGGAATGAAATAGGGGCCGGTACAAACAACAGTCGTGTTGCCGAGCACTTTGTTGCTGGTATACAAATACGCGCCGGCGTCGGCGACGATCTCCATCTCGGCGGCGGTCAGCTTGCCTGCGCGCGTCGCGCTCCACTTCGCGCGCATCGTCACGGGATGGCGTTTGCAGTGCCCGAGGATGGATTCGCGGCGGCTCCAGACGCTTTTCACCGGCCGGTTGAGTTTCCAGGCAGCCAGCGCCAGCACGATCTGCACGGACATGTCCTCGCGCCCACCGAACGCCCCGCCGATGGCCGGATAGATCACCCGCACTTGTTCTTCGGGCAATCCCAGGGCATGGGCGATCTGCACCCGGTCGGCGTGCGGCCACTGCCCGCCCGCTTGCACCGTGACGCGGCCTTCCTCGTCGATGTAAGCCAGTCCCGCCTCAGGTTGCAGGAAGGCGTGTTCCTGGAACGGCAGGTGGTATTCGCTCTCAACGACGACATCCGCCTGAGCAAAGCCATCGGTTACAGCGCCCTTGCGGATTTTGTAGTGGACACAAACGTTGCTGTCGCCGCGCTCCGGGTGGATGAGCGGCGACTCGGTCCGCATGGCAGTGATCGGGTCTGTAACGACCGGCAGGTCTTCGAACTCGACTTCGATCAGGTCACGCGCGGCGGCTGCGGTCTCCTCAGCCTCCGCGACCACTAAGGCAACCTGGTCACCGACGAAGCGCACGATGTCCGCGCCCGGCTTACCCGTACCAGGGCCGCACAACACCGGCTGGTCAGGCTGCTGCAACCCATATTCGTTGACCGGCACATCTTGTGCCGTGAAGACCGCAACCACACCGCGGTACGCCTGGGCCTTTGAGACATCCAGCTGGACGATGCGCGCGTGCGGGCGCTCGGCGAAGAGGATCTTCATGTGCAACATGCCGGGCATGGTCAGGTCGCCGGGAAAGAGCGCCTTGCCTGTCACCTTCATCTGCGCATCCACGCGCGCGGCAGGTCTGCCAATGACATTGAACTTTGCTTCGTCCATACGTTTCTCCCCGAACGGCGCATCACCCGCTCAGCAGAATGACAATGCGCTGGATAGCCGGCAAGATCAGCGCGATTGCGAAAATCCGCGTAAGCGTGCGGCTCTTGACCCGTCTGGCCATGAACATGCCCCCATAATGGGCGCCGAACACAGATGTAACAGCAGTCATCCCCAGCATCACCCGGTTGAATTGCGCGTCGGCCAGATGCGCGATAAACGCCGAGAACGAGGGCAGGGTGACGATCACGCTGTTGGTTGCCGCCGCAATCCGGGCCGTATATCCGAGCATGACCAGCGTTGGTATCCGCAGAAAGCCCGGCCCCGCGCCGAGAAATCCCGCAAAGACGCCAATCGCCGCACTGAACAAGCCGCCCTTGACCCTGTGCGGTCTGCAATGCCCGTTTTCTGGGTGTCACTTTGTTTGGGGGCGAAAGCCATGCGATCAGCAATTCCAGATGTGGTCTGGTTCTTTAAGGTTGATAGCCCGTCAGATAGCCGGAAACGGGCATATGCGGGCGTTTGACCGCCTTGCACCGCTTACCGCAGGCTAGAAACTGGCTGCAACCTTAAAGGATTTGCCACATTTGACTCCCCTGCAACGCCTCCGTGCTGGTGATGACGGCGGGCAGATCCAACCCCGGAATGGGCGGTCGCGCGATGACGAAACCGGGTGCCAAAATGACCTGGTCGGCCTCGACCTCGGATGCCGCGCTGGACTCATCCACGACGTACACCATCCCTGGTCGAACCACGCGACCATCCCCGCGGATCGGGGTCACCTTGCGCGCTCTCAGCAGCAGTTCCACCCCGCCGACCAGACCGTCCACTGTATCTTGCATGTAGACCATCATTTTCGGCAGATCGACGCCGACTGTTGAAACCGTGACACCAAAGTCATTGGCGCGGCGAGCCCGTAGGAGTAGGTCAGCTGAGGTGGTCAACGCCTTGGTCGGGATGCAGCCAATGTTAAGGCAGGTGCCGCCCACGCGCTTACGTTCGATGAGCGCGACCCTGGCGCCCAGTTGCGCGGCCCGCAGGGCGGCCACGTAGCCGCCGGGCCCCCACCGATGATGGCAACACTGTACCGGTCACTCATTTGCATCCCTTTCGCTCGATTGGTCGTCTGAGTGCTGTGTAATAGACAACGTCCCGCCCATACCAAACAACTCATCATCGGGATGGGCCAACACTACTACGATTAAGTCCTTCATTCTCCCATGCGCCCGCGGCCTGCAAAACAGCCTTGACGCGTTGGTTGGCGAGGCGATAGCAAACCCGTGCACCCTCCTGGCTGCCGATCACGAGGCCAACATCGCGCAGAATGCGCAGTTGTTGCAAGATGTAGGGCTGACGTTTTCCGCACAGATGCGTGAGCGTCGTCACGTCGCAGACTTGCCCTTCCGCCAGCAGTATCAGCATGCGCAGCCGGCATGGGTGCGCCATTGCGCTGAATATGGCAATGGTGTCGTTCAGGGAGTGCGCTACGCCCCGTAACTCCTTCCTTGTGGTGGAGGCAGTTGTCACGCTGATCTCCACCTTTCTCCCATCGTCCTCCGAGGAATACCGCTGCTAACGTGCCGCTCGCCGATCAGGTGGGTAGTTCACCTAGCGTTGAAGTTTATGTCTAAAAAAAGGACCCTCTCGCATCAAGGATCGCGCTCAGGATGCAGCCGGGACATCCTGTTAGCTTGCCTCCGTCAATTGTCCGGCCGGGCGGATCAGCATGACGGGCAGGGGGCTGCGACGCAGGACCTCAAGTGCCACGCTGCCCAGTAGTAGGCGTCCAAGTCCCGTTCGGCCGTGGGTCGCCATGACGATCAGGCTTGGGCCCAGGGTCGAACCGTGGTAAGCGACGGCATCGCCAGGCCGCCCCTCCTCGACAACCGTCTGCACGCGCAAGCCAGTACTGCGCAGGCGCTGCGCCACCTCTTCCAGATAGGGAGCGGCGTCCAGGGGCAGACCTGCGGAGCCGTCCTGCACATGACTCGAGGAGCGATACGATGCCGTCTCATGTTCTACCGCACGCAGCAGCAAGATCGTTGCGCTGAACGCGCGTGCCAGCATCGCAGCGTGGGTTAGCGCCGTCTCCGCAAACGGGGAGCCGTCTAATGGGACGAGCAACGTTGTTTGTTCTCGTTCCGGCGCCAGCGTCTCTGTGCTGCTGGTGGGGCGTACCAGCAGAACCGGCACGGGGCTTTGGGCCAACACCTGTTCGGCCACCGAGCCATAGATCCAGTGCCCCAGGCCCGAACGGCCGTGAGTGCACATCACTACCATGTCTGCGCCGCGCAGGCCGATCTCCAACAGGATCGATTCTGCGGCATCACCGTAGGGCACGGCAACCTCGATGTTCAGGCCTTGCTCGGCCAACCCGGTTGCCAGTGCAGACAAGTAAGCCTGAGCCTCTTCCACGGTCTGGAACTGCGCCCTTGAAGGATCTGCTCCCGGGAAGACTGAAGCATTGGCAGCGCGTACCAGGATCACCTGTGCCCTCAACGCCCGCGCTAGGGTCGTGGTCATCGGCAGCGCCCGTTCGCTGAACGCCGAGCCATCCAGGGGTACGAGTATCGTGTGGTACATCATCACACCTCCCACATTTTGGCATTCTCTGACATTCTCAGTGACCGAGTTTGCCATGCGGCCGTACCTCTGCTGTTAGCTATGCGTCGCCTTGCAGCGAAGCACATCGGAAACGGCCTTCGCTAAGACGGAATCCACCTCTATCGAGCGGGTGGTGGGTTTCCCGGTTGCCGGACTGAGTGCCAATGCTTTCGCCGCGCTGACCACCCAGGGCATTGCCAGGTCGGGAGAAATCTTGCCGGTGTTGATTACCAGATCAAAGGCCTGGATGGCGTCCCAGGGCACACCGTAGAAGTTTCCACAAAGGCCGTCCGTACTCTATCGGCCTCTTTCACGACCGCCGCTGCTTGCTCGGCTGTCATCTCCTGCTGCGCGGCCACGCGCTCGATCCGAACCGCGAGAGGCGCCTGCACGCGCACATGAAGAACATCGGCATAGTCCGCTAAGACCGCAAAACCACTGCGCCCCTGGATCACGATGTTGCCATGCTGCGCCACAGCTTGCACCACCTGGTTGAGCATGCCCACCATATCGCTGCGGCGCTGATCGCGGCCCGAAATGAAACCCTCCCAAAAACCCGGTTGGGTTTCATACTCCCGATCGAACTCAACCATGCCGTACTGGCTGAGCAGGGCGCCGATTTCCTCCTTGCATAGGCAGTGGTACCCCAACGCTTGGGCGATTCCCTCACCGAAGTCGTCGCCCACGCTTCCGAACTCCCTGGAAATGGTGATCACAGACATCGTGTCGATTCCTTTCCTGCCGAAGTGGGTTCCTGTGTCAGTAGCCGTGCGATACTGTACCAGCGAGAGTCGGCCAATGTGTACCAGCCATAGTCGGCCAATGTGTACCGGCTGTGGTCGGCCAATGTGTACC
>Ga0209226_10000696_pt1 | contig 17359 bp, 13 predicted proteins | sample BarGraNGADG00212_2_FD_184497 | JGI IMG/M metagenome (GOLD analysis project Ga0209226, IMG submission 184497) | Arctic peat soil microbial communities from Barrow, Alaska, USA - Barrow Graham LP Ref core NGADG0011-212 (SPAdes) (version 2) | ecosystem: Environmental > Terrestrial > Soil >...
ACCGTGCCTCCGAGGCGGCTCAGCAGGCGATCGCCTCGCCGCTTCTCGACGCTTCGATCGAAGGCGCAACCGGCGTTTTGCTGAACATCACCGGCGGCTCGGACATCGGCCTGTTCGAGGTCAACGAGGCCGCCGAGCTGGTGACGGCGGCCTGCGACCAGAGCGCCAACGTGATCTTCGGCGCGGTGATCGACGAATCGCTCAAGGGCGACGTTCGCGTGACGGTAATCGCGACCGGTTTTGGCGCCGGCGGCGAGCACCGGCGCTGGCGTGCGACCAGGACCGGCGAGCGCGTCCGTGAGAAGAAGGTGCCTGAGACGTTCGAGGTGCCCGAGGACGTGCTCGAGATTCCCTCCTTCCTGCGCGAGGACTAGCTCCCCGAGAGCCCGTACTGGCGGGCTAGACTCGAGCCGTGAACGCGCTCGAGACCGATCGGCTGGTGCTGGAGCCCTGGGACGAGCAGCATCGCAAGGCCTGGCGACTGATCTGCCGTGATTCCGAGGTGATGCGCTTCATCGCTTCCGGTGAGATCTGGGAAACGGATAAGGCCGATGACGTCTTCGACCGGACACTGGTCCACTGGCGCGAGCATGGTTTCGGCTGGAGATCCGCGCTCGACAAGGCGAACGGGAGCTGGCTCGGTTTCGTCGGGCTGAACTACATCGGACCGGGCATCGAGAAAGTTGCGCCGAACGACGTCGAGATCGGCTGGTGGATCATTCGCGCCGCTTGGGGCCGAGGGTATGCGACCGAAGGCGCGGCGGCCATACGCGACGAAGGTTTCGAGCGAGTTGATCTCGACCGGGTAATCGCTCGTCTCCAGCCTGCGAACATGGCCTCGGCTCGCGTCGCCGAGAAGATAGGAATGCGCTTCGAGCATCGTGCGACCGGGCACAGCGGCGAGGCGCTAAGCATCTACGAGTTACGCCGCCTAGCTAAGCCCGATCAAGCAAGCGGCCGCGCGGACGGTTAGCATCGGCGGGGCATGCCGGGGCTCAAGCGAACGCCGCTATACGATCGCCATCTAGCTCTGGGCGCCCGCATGGTCCCCTTCGCCGGCTACGAGATGCCGGTCTTCTATGAAGGCCTGATCGGCGAGCACAAGGCGGTACGCAGCGATAGCGGCGCCTTTGACGCCTCGCATATGGGCGTGCTCGAGATCGACGGCCCGGGGACGCACGCGGGGCTTCAGAGTCTGCTCTCCAACAACCTCGGCCGCATTGGCCCCGGCGAGGCTCAGTACGAGTTGCTGACCAATGAGCAGGGTGGCATCGTTGACGATCTGATCGTCTACCGCCGCGACCAGGAGAGTTACCTGGTGATCGTCAACGCTTCCAACCGGGAGACCGACGTGGACTGGCTTCAAGGGCGCCTGCCGGAGGGCGTCAACCTGCGCGACGTTTCTGACGATCGCGGGCTGATTGCCGTCCAGGGCCCGGGAGCGCTCAAGCGGCTGGCGCTCGAGCCGGCGCCCTCTTTCACCTTTGCCGAGGTCGAGCTTCTCGGCGTTCCCTGTACCTGCGCGCGCACCGGTTACACGGGCGAGTCCGGCTGCGAGCTGGTCTGCGCCGCGACTGACGCCGTCAAGCTCTGGGATGCGATCCTCGCTGCCGGCGTAGTGCCCTGCGGTCTCGGCTCCCGCGACACGCTCCGGCTCGAGGCCTGCCTGCCACTGCACGGCCAGGACATCACACCTGAGACCGACCCGATCTCGGCCGGGCTGGGCTGGGCGGTAGCGCTCGGCAAGGAGTTCACGGGCGTCGAGCGGTTGCGCCAGGTCGCCGCCGAAGGGCCGAGCAGGCGTCTGGTTCCCTTTGTGATGGATCAGCCCGGAATCCCGCGCCAGGGCATGCCGATCGTCCCCTACGGTGAGGTCACCTCGGGCTCGCACTCGCCGATGCTCGACATCGGCATCGGCTTGGGTTACGTGGCGGCAAAGAAGAACTATCCCGGGGCGATGTTGACGATCGATGTTCGCGGACGACCGATCTGGGCAAAGGTAGTGACAAAACCCATCTTCACGAGTTCCCATAACTACATAGAGAGAAAAGGAGAGTGGTGAGTCGTGGCCGCTGCTGAGAACTACCCGGCCGATCTGAAGTACCACAGCGAGCACGACTGGGCTCGTGTCGAGGGCGGCGAGGCCGTGTTCGGGATCACCTGGAAGGCGCAGGACATGCTGGGTGAGCTCGTTTTCTTCCAGCCGCCGGCCATCGGTACGGAGCTTGCCAAGGACGGCTCTTACGGCGAGATCGAGTCGGTCAAGGCCGTCTCCGATCTGGTCGCGCCGCTATCGGGCAAGGTCGTAGCGGTCAACGAGAAGGTCGAGTCGGCGCCCGAGACGATCAACGACGACCCCTACGGCGAAGGCTGGCTGGTTCGCGTCGAGCTCGCCGATCCGGGCGAGGCCCAGGGCTTGCTCGACGTCGAGGCCTACATACGGCTTCTGAGTGAGGAATAGAGCGGCGTGGGAACCGGCTATCTGGCGCTGACCGACGCCGACAGAGAACTGATGCTGCAGGCGATTGGGGTCGCCTCGATCGACGAGTTGTTCGCCGACATCCCCGAGCAGGCGCGCCTGAGGCGCGGGCTCGAGCTGCCGCCGCCCGCCTCAGAGCTCGAGGTCGAGCGCGAGCTCGTCGAGTTGGCGAGTCGTAACGTCCACACGGGCCGCGAGCTCTCCTTCCTCGGCGCCGGCGTCTACGACCACTATCTGCCGGCGATCGTCGAGGCGATCGTCTCGCGACCGGAGTTCCTCACCGCCTACACGCCCTACCAGCCCGAGCTGAGCCAGGGAATTCTCCAGGCCATATTCGAGTACCAGACCGTAATCTGCGAGCTGACCGGGATGGAGGTCTCGAACGCCTCGGGCTACGACGGTGCCACGGTCGCCGCCGACGCCTGCTTCATGGCCGCCCATGCAACCGGCCGCAAGAAGATCGCGATCGCCGAGACGGTGAGTCCGCAGGTGCGCCAGGTCGTGAAGACCTATGCGCCGGGCTTCGGGCTGGAGATCGTGGAGGTTGCTCATTCCGGCGGCGTGACCGACCCCGAAGCCCTTCTGGCCGCTTCGCAAGACGCGGCCGCCGCGATCTTCCAGCAGCCGAACTTCTTCGGCTGCCTGGAGCCGTCGCCCGATCTGGCCCGGGCGGCAGCCGAGGCGGGCGCGCTGGCAGTTGCGCACGTCGATCCGCTCTCCCTCGGCGTGCTCGAGGCGCCCGGAAACTACGGCTGCCAGATCGCGATCGGCGAGGGCCAGGCGGCCGGAAACAGGCTCTCCTTCGGCGGCCCGCACTTCGGCTTCCTGGCGGCGAAGAAGGATCTGATCAGGCGCATGCCCGGCCGCATCACCGGCCAGACCGTCGACCGCAGCGATCGGCGCGGCTTCGTCCTCACCTTCCAGACCCGCGAGCAGCACATCCGGCGCGAGAAGGCCACCTCGAATATCACCACCAACCAGTCGCTCTGCGCGCTGGCCGGGCTCGTCTACCTCTCCTGGCTCGGGCCCCGTGGCCTGCGCGAGCTGGGGGAGACCTGTCTAGGCCTGGCCGAGCTGGCCAAGCAGAAGCTGCCTGTGCAGGAAGCCTTCGCGGCTCCGAGCTTCAAGGAGATCGCGCTGCGCCTTGGTCGCCCGGCGGAAGAGGTTGTACGGGAGGCGAAGAAGCTGGGTGTCAATCCCGGTTACCCACTGGGGCGCGACTACCCGGGGCTGGAAGACGTTCTTCTGGTTGCCCTGACCGAGAGGCGCTCGCCCGCTGATATCGAGCGTCTGGCCGAGGTGCTGGCGGAGGTGGGGGCATGAGCGAGTGGCGCCGGCTGCCGCTGATCTTCGAGCGCTCGAAAGCGGGTCGCTCGACCTATTCGTTGCCGCACTATGACCTGCCCAAGGCGGAAGTCCCGGCCGCGCTGGCGCGCTCCGAGGCACCGCGCCTGCCCGAGCTGGCCGAGCCCGATCTGGCCCGCCATTTCTCGGCGCTGGCCGAGCGCAACTTCGGCCTCGACTCCGGCTTCTATCCGCTCGGCTCCTGCACGATGAAGTACAACCCTCGCTTGAACGAGCGCCTGGCCGCCCTGCCCGGCTTTGCCGACCTGCACCCGCACCAGCTGCCCGAAGATGCGCAGGGCGCACTCGAGCTCTGTTTCCAGCTGCAGGAGGCGCTGGCCGAGATCTCCGGGCTGGATGCCGTCACGCTGCAACCGGCGGCCGGCTCGCAGGGCGAGTTGACCGGACTGATGCTGGTGCGTGCCCACTTCCAGGACAAGGGAGAGCTGGCGCAGCGGCGCAAGGTGGTCGTTCCCGACACCGCGCACGGCACCAACCCGGCCAGCGTGACCATGGCCGGCTTCGAGTTGCAGCCGGTCAAGACCGACGCGCGCGGCAATCTCGACCTCGACGATCTACGCCGCGTGGTCGGCCCGAACACGGCCGCGCTGATGCTGACCAATCCCTCGACGCTGGGCCTGTTCGAGGAAGGGATAGTCGAGGTGGCGAGCATCTTCCACCAGGCAGGCGCCTTGCTCTACTACGACGGCGCCAACCTGAATGCCGTCTGCGGCATCTCGCGCCCTGGCGACATGGGTTTCGACGTCGTCCACTTCAACTTGCACAAGACCTTCTCGACCCCGCACGGCGGCGGCGGGCCGGGCGCCGGCCCGGTTGCGGTGCGCCGCGAGCTCGAGCCCTTCCTGCCCGCGCCGCGGATCGTGCGCGGCGAGGACGGCGCCTTCACGCTCGACGCCAAGCGGCCGAAGTCAATCGGACGGGTGCGCGGCTTTCTCGGTCCCTTCGGCGTGCTCGTCAAGGCTTACGTCTTCATCCGTGTCTACGGCCCGTCTTTGAAAGAGATGTCCGAGGCGGCCGTGCTCAACGCCAACTACCTGCAAGCGCGGCTGAAGGACGTCTACGAGCTGCGCTACGACCGCCTCTGCAAGCACGAGTTCGTGCTCTCGGCCTGCGCGCTCAAGCGCGAGCACGGGATCTCGGCGTTGGACGTGGCAAAGAGGCTGATGGACTACGGCATCCATCCGCCCACGGTCTATTTCCCGCTGGTGGTGCCCGAGGCGCTGATGATCGAACCAACCGAAACCGAGTCGCTCGAGACCCTGGACGAGTTCGTCCGAGCCATGCGCCGGATCGCCGCCGAAGCGGCCGAGAATCCCGAGCTGCTGCACGACGCGCCGCATAGTCGCCCGGTTGAGCGCCTGGATGAGGCGGCCGCGGTCAAACGCGCGATCGTGCGCTACGAGCCCGATCAAGACCCGCCTGTATCCGGCTGACCGACGCTCGGCACTTGAGTCCGGCCGTCAACGGCGAGATACTCGCCCTAGTAAAGCAACCGGAAGAGGGGTGTCGCCGTGTCGGAGCCAGGCATAAAAACCTGCCCAGAGTGCGCCGAGCAGATCAAGCTCGAAGCCAAGGTCTGCCGCTACTGCGGGACGACCTTCTCGGTCGTGCAGGTCGGCTACTGCGTTCGCGACCACAAGGTCGTCGCCACCAGCGACCTGGGCGTCTGTGTCATCTGCAACTCGCGCTTGATTGACGTGCACGTGGAGAGCGAAGAGATCGCCGGTCCCACAGTCGGCGTCGGAGAGAAAAGTCCCGCGGCGGCGCCCGCAAACGCGACGGCGGTCGTGCCGGTTGTAGTGCCTGAGAGCGCCGAGGGCGCCAAGGAGACGAAGGAGCCCGAGGAAGAAGAAGAGGAAGAGCCCGAGGAAGAGGAGGAGGAGCCCGAGGAAGAGGAGGAGTCCGCCTCGCCGCCGCCTGGTGTTGCGCCCGGCCTTAGCTGGTCGAAGCCCTCTTTCACGGTCGAGCCGACCACCGAGAAGACAGAGCCTGTGGTTGCCGGAGAGACGCCCGAAGGCGAAACGCCCCAAGTGGCGGCCAAACCTCCGCAGGCCTTTGAGCCGCGCCCGAACGACGTAGTTAGCGAGCGACTCGCCGCCTTCGGCCGGCAGACTAAGCCCACTCCGACGCCGCCGATCGCACCTCCGGCGTCCGGACCGCCGGTTGCTCCGCCACCCGGACCGCCGGCCACGACTCCGCCGGTCATCACGCCCAGTAAGCCCGTTTCTTCAACTGCCCCGGAACAAGCCGCGAAAGCCGCTGCCTCGGCGCCGGCGGCACGAGTCGATCTTCGCACCGAGGCGGCGAAAGAAGAAGCCGAGCAGGTGAAAGCGGCCGAGGGCGACGTGCCGGCCGCGGTCGCAGGCCAGCGTTTGGGCATCGTCCCTTCGCTCGCGCACCGCATCGCCCATCCGCTCTATCAGCTCGCGGCGATCGCCGTGATCCTGGTCTGGCTACTCGAGTTCTATTGGGATAGGAGCTTGCGCGGAACCAGCAATCCCGGCTCCAAGGCTCTCTCGCACCTGGCTGTGGCGACATACGGAAGCGGCCAGACGCTTCTGATCGCAGTGCAGGTTGCCGCCCTGGCAGCCGTCTGCGGTCTGCTCGCGCCGACGAGGTTGCTGCCCAAGGGTTGGTTCCGTAGCCGCTCCGTCAGCCGGGCGTTTACGCAGGAGCTGGAGGCGAAGGTCGGCGTGAAGATGCTCTACGACAAGAAGTGGTATTTACCGAAGCTGATCTGCGCCTTCGTTCTCTGGGCGGCAGCGCTCGCCTTGTTCGTCGCGGAGATCGCCGCGAAATCCAGCATCGTGCCGAAGGTCGGGGGCTACGTGACCGTAGCCGCACTGATCATCGGCTTCGCCAGTTCGGCAGTGCTGCTGGTTCGACGGACGCCGCTCGTCTCGGTAGACGAGCAAGGGAGAGTCGGGAGTAAGAGCTAGCTCACGTCGCGACGACTGAGCAGAACGCCGGCGGCGATCGTGAAGAGCAACATCCAGCCGCCGAGGGCGGCGATCCCGCCGGCGCGGCTTAGGAGCTGTGGGTCGCGCGTGCCGCTGTTCAAGATCGCTCCGGTGGCCTGGAACGGGAAGAAGCGCCCGGCGTTCGAGTTGATTGCGTGCGAGTGCAGGATCGCGTTGATCAGTCCTTCGGCTATAAAGAGCCAGGCGAAGCTTCCCACGACGGCGCCGATCTGGTTTTTTATAACGATCCCGATACCGCTGCCGAGCGCGCCCCAGAGAGCCGCGGCGACGAGTACCCGGCCGATCAACCCGGCGGCGGGCCCGGCTTGAATCGCGAAGTCGACGCCCTTCGCAGGTAACGCGATCGCCAGCTCCAGCGCCACGAGCGCTTCGGCGAGCCCGACGAGTGCAACGGCGAAGAACATGCCGGCGAGCGCCTTCGCAATAACTATCGAGGTGCGCGACGGAGTGGCAAGGAGCGTCGGCGTGATCGTGCCGTGGCGAAACTCGCCGGTCGAGACGATCAGGCCCATGATCAGGGCGATGAAGATGCCGAGTGAGCCGATCCCGAGCATGTCGAGCTGGTTTTTCGCGCCGGAGATACTGTGCTTTTGGCTCCCGATGACACCGGCGACGACGATCAGCGTCATCAGCGCGGAGAGCGCGACGACCAGCCAGAAGATCGTGCGAGTGGTGCGGAGCTTTAGCCATTCGGAGAAGAGTGCGGCGATCACTTCTTCTCCTCGGAGGTGAGATCGAGGAAGACGTCCTCGAGCTGGGTTGCAAGTGGGGTCAACTCGTGCAATACGAGCGAGCTCTTGGCGGCGATCTCTCCGACCTCGGCGCTGGTGGCACCGGCGACGAGCAAAGCCTCGCCATCCTCGCTTACGGCGAAGCCGGCCTTGGCAAGCTTTTCCTCGAGCGCCTTAGCCTGCGGGCTCGCGACTCGAACGCGCCCGTCTCTGCCGCGCTTGAGCTCCTCGATTTTGCCTTGTGCGACGAGCTTGCCCTTGTTGATGATCACGACCTCGTCGACGGTCTGCTCGACCTCGGACAGCACGTGACTGGAGACGAGCACGGCCCGGCCCTCGGCGGCAAGCGAGCGCAGAAAGTCGCGCAGCCAGCGGATTCCCTCAGGGTCGAGGCCGTTCGCGGGCTCGTCCAGAATCAGTACTTCCGGGTCGCCGAGCAGCGCCGAGGCCAGCGCCAGGCGCTGGCGCATCCCGAGCGAATAGCCGCCGACGCGCTTCTTCGCCGCTCCTTCGAGCCCGACCGTGGCCAGCACCTCGTCCACGCGCTTCTCGGGCGCGCGACCGGCGCGGGCGAGCACGCGCAGGTGATTGCGCGCCTTGCGACCAGGGTGGAAACCAGAAGCCTCGAGCACGGCGCCAACCTGGCAGAAGGGGCGCTCGAGCTGCGCATAGTTCTTGCCGAGAATCGTCGCCCGGCCGGCGTTGGCGTGCACCAAGCCGAGGAGAATGCGTAACGTCGTGGTCTTGCCGGCGCCGTTCGGGCCCAGGAAACCTACGACGTGACCGGGCTCGACCGTGAACGACAGCCCGTCCACGGCGAGCGTCTTGCCGTAGTGCTTGCAAAGGTCCTCGACAGCGATCACGGCTCTTACTCTCTCACATACTTCGCGTCGGGTGCGATGCGGCAGGCCGGTCATTCTGGGTGTGGTCAGCCGTACCACTGCCTCCGGCGAGCTGACCGCAGGCCGCTTCGATCTCGCGTCCGCGGGCAATGCGAACGGTCGCCTCGAGCCCGGCCCTGGCCAGCGTCTGGCGGAAGGAGTAGATCACAGCGCGGGAGGAACCGCGGAAGGCGCCGCGGTCAGCGCCGGTCTCGTTGTACGGGATCAGGTTCAGCTTGAAGCGCCCCGGATCGAGCAACTGCACGAGCGCGCGAGCCTGCTCGGGACGGTCGTTGACGCCCGCCAGCATCAGGTACTCGACCAGTACCTTGCGCCTGCGCGCGGCGTAGAAACGATCACAGGCGGCAATCACCTCGGCGATCGGGAAGCGGGCTGTGACCGGCATCAGCGTTCGCCGCAACTCGTCGTCGGGGGCGTGCAGCGAGAGCGCCAGGCGCACGGGAAGGCCCGCGCCGGCCAGGCTGTCGATCCCAGGCACCCAACCGGCGGTCGAGACAGACGTATGACGATGTCCAATACCGAGGTCGGGAAGTGCACGGATAGCCGTTAGAACGGCTACCAGGTTCATCAGCGGCTCGCCCATCCCCATCAGGGCGCCGTGGTTGACCTGCTCGATCTGGCGGAAGTAGAGCGCCTGGTCGAATATCTCCCAGGCGCTCAGGTTGCGTCTGAAGCCCATCTGGCCGCTGGCGCAGAAAACGCATTTCAGCGGGCAGCCCAACTGGGTCGAGATACAGACCGAGCGGCGCCCGTCGCGGTAGCGCATCAGTACCGACTCGACGGGGTGACCGTCGTGGCTGCGGAAGAGCGCCTTGACCGTGCCGTCGCGCGCTTCGAGCCGTTGCTCGAGCGAGAGAGTCGAGAAGGGGACGCGCCCTGTTAGCTCCGAGCGCAGGCTTTTTGGCAGCGAGCTCATCTCCTCGTAGGAGCCCGCGCCGGCGCAGGCGTGCTCCCACACCTGCCGGGCGCGGTAGGAGGGCTGGCCCAGCTCAGTGAGCGTCTGCTCGAGTAGTTCGCGATCCATCGAAGATCAGCCTAAAGGTCGGAGCGGTTTGGGCGGAGGAAACAAGGGCGTAACTAGTAAATTCAGCCAGCGATGCTATCTCGCACGAAAATCCTCGTTGCCGCGGTCGCCGTAGGGCTCACGGTTACCTTGGTATTGGTCGTGCTGGCTCCCTCGCCCAAGAAGCATGGAAAGGCGAAGTCGGTGTTCGGCGAGACGTTGAGCACTCCGGTTTACGGCGGTGTGCCGGGAGCGCTTCCACCGGGCTTCGACTACGTGTATAACGCCTCGCTCCCCGGCTGGCCGGTGAGCGCTATCGACGCACGCCACCCGATACGGGGCTCCTTTCTCGATCCGAGGGGGTTCGACGACGACGGTCTTTCCGGCTACCACTTCGGAATCGACATCAATGTGGACGAGCGACACCCGGATGCCGGTGCGCCGAACGGGCTCAGTCATCGCGTCTACGCGCTCGACTCCGGCCCGGCTCGCGTGCGCACGGCAGCGGCATGCGGCAAACGGCATGTCGAGGTCGGTCACTTCTCCTACTGGCACACCACAGCCATCGTCCGACCGGGCCAGATCGTCAGAGCCGGTCAGCAGATCGGCTGGAGCTGTCGGAACTACTGGCACGTTCATCTCTCGGAGTGGCAGGAGTTTCAGAAAGCTCGTGTCTGGGTCAATCCGTTGCATCCAGGAGGTCCACTGCGGCTTCCACCCAGCGCCTACGACGATCGACGCCCCCCAGCCATCCACCGCCTCGTTTTCGTCACACCGCCCGCCAAGCCCTGGCATCCGAAGCGCAGTCTCGCTGAAGCGGATACCTCCACTAGTCTCTCTCCGGTTGCCCTGCACGGGCGCGTCGAGCTCCGCGCCAAGATCGACGATCCCCAGTCGTATTTTGGCTTCCTCAAACAGAACCCGGCCTGGCCGGCCGATTTCACGCCCTACCGTGTCGCCGTCGCAATTCGTGCTACGAACGGCTCCGTCGTCATGAAGCGGGTCACCTTCCAGGCCGACCAGCTTCCTCAAACGCCCTACCTATTCCACTACGCTCCCGGCACGGTCGAGGCCGAGAGCATGAGTGAGTGCGTTGGTCCTCCGGCTCATGATCAATGCTCAGGCGCCTACTGGCTCCGGCCTTTCTCGCGCTTCAAACAGGAGTTTTGGGATACGAGAAAGGTGTCCAACGGCGATTACTTCGTTACCGTGAACGCCCGCGGTATCGTCGGTAAGGGCAGCTCGAGGACGATCCGCGTGACGGTTCACAACCAGGCAGCGGCGTCCTCACGTTCGCGAATAGCAGCCAGCCGCAGCATGCGCGCGGAAGGCCCGCGGTAGGCGACGTGGATCTGATACCCACCGCCGCCGTTCCGCGGTACTAACCGCGCTATATCTACGAATTACTCGTACTGGAGAGCTTCCAGGACGTTCAGCCGGGCCGCTCGCCTGGCCGGGAAAACGGCTGCGACGACACCGATGATCACGGCCGCGATCGCGCAGATGATGAGCTCACCGGTGGGAAGGGTGAAGCTCACATAAGGCATACGGCGCACGAGGAACACGCCGAAGATAAGCCCCAGCGCAATTCCGAGCGCACCGCCGATCAAGGCCGTGATGACTCCCTCGTGCCGGATCATCCGCCGCGTTTGCCGCTGGGTGATACCGATCGCCCGCAGCATTCCCAGCTCACGAGTCCGTTCATACACCGTCAAGAGCAGCATCACGATGATTCCGACGACGCTGATGAATACCGAGAAGATGAGCAGCACATAGAGGACCATCAGGATCGGGTTTAGCGAGGCGATCTGAGTGTCCACGAACTCCTTTTTTGTCTGAGCCTGCGCGTTGGGGAAACCCGCCAGCGCCTTGTCGAGAGCCTTCGAATTGGCCTCGGTCGCCCCGCCCTTCATCTTTACGAGCGAGTACATGTTCGCAGAGTCCTGGAAGTTCGCGTCGAATGTCTTGGCCGATAAGGTCACTTCTCCGAACGGAGAACCGCCCGTCGGCGGCTTGAAGATGCCCGCCACGTCTAGGTTGAGCGGCTTGCCGGCGGGGGAGACGACCTTAAGCGGCGACCCGACACTCAGATGATGCGATTTGGCGAAGGAGTCGCTGACTATCGTGCCGGTCGCGCCGAGCGAGTCGAGCGTGCTCTCGGAACCGGCTTTCCACGTCAGTCGGAAGACCTGGGAAGGTTGCCCATCGATGGCCGACACCATGGCGCTCTTTCCGTAGACGAGGGCGAAGCCCATGCGAACGCTCGAGATAGCCTCGACGCCTGGAACCTTTGCTACGGCCTGGGCGGAGGCAACCGGAATGCCGGTCGCCGAGTTCGCGTTAACGGGTGTCAGCGCGTAGTTGCCGGTGAAGATCGAGTTGACGGCGCCCTTGAATGAGCCGATCAGACTCGAGGTCAGAACGGCGACGAGAGTCACCAAAGCAAGGCCGATCATCAAGGCGGCGGCCGACGAGGCCGTTCGCTCTGGATTACGGCCGGAGTTCTCGAGCGCGAGACGGTTCATAGCGCGATCGGGAACGATGCCGGGGAACTCGGGCTTCCGGAGGAGAGCCCGCCTAACCAACCAGAACAGGAACGAGAACGGCCAGACGACGATCGACAGCGCCGCGACCGCCAGCGTCCCGAGTGGACTGACGACTCTTGCGATCGGTTTAACCACGCGAGCGATCACGAGCGAGACGCCGATGAAGACGAACACGGCTCCGCCACCGATTGCGAGCAGGATCTCCTTGGTTGTCAGACCGTGCGCGAACAAGCCGACCAGGAGTAAGAAGAAGCCGAGCGCCGTCAGCGCCAGCGAGCCAGGCGTGCGGAAGCGGTGGAAACGAGACGGAGGTAGGGTTGCGCCCTCGCGCACCGCAGCGATTGGCGGCACTCTGGTCGCCCGAAGCGCCGGCCTGGCGCTTGCTATCACGGTTACGACAACGCCGACGACCAGCGAGACGATCACCGTTCGAGGCTGGATCACCATTGCATTCTTCGGTAGTTCCAGCCCCAACTTCTCAAACAGGCGCATTAGGCCTATGGCCAAGCCGAGGCCAAAGAAAAGCCCTGCGATCGAAGCCAGGATTCCAATGATCGCCGCCTCGGTAAGGATCGAGACGAGAACCTGAGAACGCGAACCGCCGAGAGTTCTTAACGTCGCGAACTCTCGTGTGCGCTGTGCGACCGTGATCGAGAGCGTGTTAATGATCACGAAACTGCCGACGAAGAGCGCGATGCCGGCGAAGGCGAGTAGGAAATACTGGAAAGCAGAAATCTGCTTGGAGGTATCCGCCGACGCCTTTGAGACCTCCTGCTGACCGGTGCGAATGGTCACGCTCTTGGGAAGAGCGTTGCGTAACTCACTTACCAGCCGTTGCGGAGAGATGCCGGCCTTCGCGACGGCTCCGATGCTGTCGAGCTTTCCCCGGCGGCCGAAGAGCTGCTGCGCCGTGGCAAGGTCGAAGCCGGCCAGGGTGGCTCCCATGATTCCGTTCGACGATCCGAATGTCACGATCCCCGAGAGCCGCATCTTGCGTACCGGGCCGTTGGTGAGGATGCCGATCATGTCGCCGGTCTTGTAATCGCCTTTCTTGGCGGCCGTTTTGTCGATCACGACCTCGCCCGCTTTCGGCCAGGAGCCGGAGACCAGAGAGAGGGTGTTCAGCTCCGGGACCGAGGGATCGACACTGAAGCCCAGGTTGGGGGCGCCGCCGGTGGAGATCACCTTGCCGTTCTTTCCGACGATTGAGCAGGAGGCGCTTCCGACGCTGCCCGAGGCGGCCTTGACGTCGCCGATCGTCTTGACCTGCGCCAGGACAGATTGCGAGAAGCTAGGAGTTATGCCCGTACCGCTGTAGTCGTTCCTCACGACCGAATGGCCGGTGATGTATGCATCCGTTCCCTTGTAGATCTGTTTGTAGAGATTGTCGAAGGAACCGTTGATCGTGTCGGTCAGCACATAAGTGCCGCTGATCATGGCGACGCCTAGCACGATCGCGATCGCGGTCAAGATTGAGCGCAGCTTGCGGGTCAAGAGCCCGCGCAAAGTGAACCGGATCATCGAGCTAGCGCCTCCCGATCTCTTGGATCGCCTTCTGAATCTCTTCCGGCGTCGTCTCCGGCAGCTCCTTGACGATCTCGCCGTCGCCGAGGAAGAGGACGCGGTCGGCGATTGTGGCTACGCGTGCGTCGTGCGTGACCATCACGATCGTCTGTCCCAGTGCCTCGACCGAGTCGTGGAGGAGGTTGAGAATGTCGCCGCCGGTCTTCGAGTCGAGGTTTCCGGTGGGCTCGTCGGCGAAGAGCACTGTCGGCTTGGTGATCAGCGCGCGGGCGACCGCGACGCGCTGCTGCTGACCGCCGGAGAGTTGAGCCGGGCGGTGAGTCAGGCGCTTTGAGAGCCGGACCTTGGTGACGACCTCGTTGAACCAGTCGGGGTCGACCTTCGTGCCGGCGATCTCCAGCGGTAGCACGATGTTCTCGCGCGCCGTCAGCATCGGCAGCAGGTTGAAGAACTGGAAGATGAAGCCGACGTGCTTGCGGCGCAGCCTGGTCAAGGCCGTGTCGTCGAGCGTGGTGATCTCGGTGCCGTCGATCTCGACCGAGCCGGAGGTGGGCTTGTCGAGCCCGGCCATGATGTGCATGAGAGTCGACTTGCCGGAGCCCGAGGGGCCCATGACGGCGGTCAGATGCCCGTCCAGTACGTCAAGCGAGACGCCACGCAAGGCGTCGACCGCAGTGTCTCCCTCGCCGTAGCGGCGGACAATATCCACCGCGTGAACGGCGGTGCCGTCACGGCTTGCGGTTGCGCTTGCGGGCCCCTTCGAAATCTCGGTGCTCATGCGTTCCTCCTCGCTGCGGGACGGCGGCTGTGGCTCAGCGCCGGAAGGATACTAGCCATCTGTCTATGACGAATTCTTCTCAACTCGGGAACAGTGGTTGTCTGGCAGGCGCTCGACCGGGATGGGATTGTCATTCCCATCCCGGTACCGAGCTTGAAGATTGACGCAACGTGAAAGTCAAGGCCTTCACGCTCACTGCGGCTACTCATACTGCAGCGCCTCCAGAACGTTCAGCCTCGAGGCGCGGCGAGCGGGCAGGATCGCAGCCAGCATCCCGGCCACGATCGCAGCCAGGGTGAAGGCCACGAGCGAGATCACCGGTAGCGAGAAGACGACGTCGTAACGGCTGAGTGCCGTGGTGGCCATCGCCGCCAGGAAGATGCCGACCGGGATCCCGAGCGCGGCGCCGATCAGTGAGATGGTGACGCTCTCGTGCCGGATCATCCTGCGCGTCTGGCGGCGGGTCATGCCGATGGCTCGCAGCATCCCCAGTTCGCGCGTGCGCTCGAACACTGCCAGCGCCAGCGTGTTGACGATGCCGAAGACGCTGATCACAACCGAGAGACCGAGCAGGACGTAGAACATCGCCAGCAGCGAGCTCATGCTCGAGCTCTGGGCCTCGACCGCCTGCTGCTCGGTCTGTAGCTGGACGCTCGGGAAGGCGTCGAGCGCCTTTCGCAGCCTGCCCGCGACGGCCCCCGACTGGCCACCTCTCGTGCGAACGTAGGTGATGAACGTCGTCTTCGGGTTTCTGTAGGCGGCGTCGAAGCCCGCCGTCGAGAGGGTGATATGACCGAGCAACGGGAGAAGCTCCGGCTGCGCGTTGGTGGCAACGACGTGCAGGCGGAGGCTGCGTCCGTCCGGCATCGTCACGGCAAAGCGATCGCCCGGCGCAAGCTTGTGCTTGCGGGCGAAGGAATCCATCACGATCGCACCGTCATTCCCGAGCTTGGAGAGCGCCGCGTTCGAGCCGCTCTTCCAGTCGAAGTGATAGACGGAGCGGATCTGGCGCGGGTCGATGCCGCTGATCTGCGTCGTCTTGCCGTAGGCGACCACGTTGTCGGAACGAACAGCGGTCGCGTGCTCGACTCCAGGCACACGCGCGAGCGCGCGCTCGGTCGCGTTCGAGTAGGCGCTGTAGCCGTCCTTGGACATCACGACGTAGTCAGTCGAGACCTGCTTTCTGATCGCGACCTTGGTCGAGCGGGCCAGCCCCTGCGCCAGCACCGAGACGAAGGTCACCAGCGCGAGCCCGATCATCAGCGCCGCCGCAGTTGAGGCGGTACGCGTCGGTGAGCGCATCGCGTTCTTGCGCGCAAGCTTGCCCGCGGCGCCGCCGAGCGCGGCCGAAGGCGCGCCGACGAGGCGAGTCAGCGGCCGGGTGACGAACGAGGAGAGGAGTGCTACCGCGATGAAGAAGAGCCCGCAGCCCGCTCCCAGCGTGAGCATGCGCTGGCTGACCTGCTCGAAGGAGCGAAACATGCCCAGCCCGATCACGGCCAGCGAGGCCGCGAGCAGGAGCCCGGCGATGATCGGCTTGAGGCGTGCGAGGCGGCCTCGCGGCAGCAGCGAGCCCTCGCGCACCGCGGCGATCGGTGGTACGCTCGTCGCCCGCAGCGCCGGCCCGAGCGAGGCGAGCAGGGTCACGACGACTCCGGTCGCGAAACCGATCGCGAAGGTTCGCGGCGCATAGACGGTTGTCGTTCTCGGCACGTCGATGCCGATCGCGCCGACGAGCCAGGAGAGAGCCCTGGCAATCAACATCCCCACGCCGATCCCGACCAGCGACGCCGCCGCGCCGATCGCCAGCCCTTCGGCGAGAACGCTGGCGAGGATCTGGCGGCGGCTGGCGCCGATCGTGCGCAGGGTCGCCATCTCGCGGGTGCGCTGGGCGACGGTGATCGAGAGCGTGTTGAAGATGACGAAGGCGCCGATAAAAAACGCAATCGCGGCGAAGACGAGCAGGACGCTGCCGATGATCGTGGAGAGCGAGGCCCATTCGGCCTGGTCGTCGCGGATCTGCTCGCTTGCGGTAAGGGCCTGCGCGTGCGGCGGCAAGAGCGGCTTGATCTCGGAGACGATTCGCTCGGGTCTGATGCCCTTCTTCGCCGCTACGTCGATCTCGGTCAGTCGGCCGGATAGCCCGAACAGCCTCTGGGCGGTCGCCAGGTCGAACACGGTCATCGTCGCGCCGCCGAGCGAGTTGGAGGAGCCCCACTGAAGCAGGCCGACGATCCGGAAGCGCCGAAGCGGCCCCGAGCCTTCGACACGAATCATGTCACCGACGGAGACATGAGCTTTCTTGGCGCTCAAGACGTCGATTGCCACCTCGGTGGAGTTCCTCGCCCAGCGCCCTCGTGCCATCTTGAAGGCGTCCCCGGGCCCGATGGTCGAAGCGTCACGCCCGTAGCCGAAAGCCGGCGGACCGGACGGGCCGACTGGGTTTCCCTTGGCGTCGATCATGCGCGCGGTCTCGGTCTTGACGACGCCATAGGCCTGGCCGACGTCGCTCAGAGAGCGAACGCGCTCGAGCAGCGAGGCGGATACGGCCGGCGTCTCGTTGGTCGAGCCCTTGGCAACCAGGGACTTGGCCGAGATTACGGCCGAGGTGCCGGCACGACCCGAGGCCATCAGACTGTTGAACGACTTGTTGATCGTATCGGTGAGCACGAAAGTTCCGCTCACCATGGCAACGCCCAGCACGATCGCCGTGGCGGTTAGGACGGCGCGCAGCTTGCGCGTGAGCAGACCGCGAAGAGCTATCCGGATCATCTCTACCTCACCCCCTGATCTCGTTGATCGCGCGATGGATCTCGTCTGGCGTCGTGTCGCCGAGCTCCTTGGCGATCAGCCCGTCGGCGAGGAAGAGAGTGCGATCGGCGACCGTCGCCACGCGCGCGTCGTGCGTGACCATGACGATCGTTTGCCCGTAGGAGTCGACCGAGTCGTGCAGCAGCTCGAGGATCTCGCCACCGGTCTTGGAGTCGAGGTTGCCGGTCGGCTCGTCGGCGAAGAGCACGGTAGGCCGGGTGACGAGCGAGCGCGCGATT